>Ga0326727_10007303_pt1 | contig 29333 bp, 29 predicted proteins | sample MB2enrmetagenome_FD_207643 | JGI IMG/M metagenome (GOLD analysis project Ga0326727, IMG submission 207643) | Lab enriched peat soil microbial communities from McLean, Ithaca, NY, United States - MB29MY | ecosystem: Environmental > Terrestrial > Soil > Wetlands > Peat | place: USA: New York... | reverse complement strand
GCGGGCCGCTCATTTACCGTAACAGAAGCAGGGGTGCAGACCTTCACCATCACCGCATCCGCGGGAACGGGCGGCACCATCTCTCCGTCCGGTTCCGTGAGCGTCAACTCGGGATCGAACCAGACCTTCACGATCGCGGCTACGGGCGGCTATGCGATCAGTAACGTCACCGAGGACGGCGTCTCGGTGGGGGCATTCAGCTCCTACACCTTCGATAGCGTGGCGGCGAACCATACGATAGCGGCGAGCTTCACGGCGACCCCCTCAAATACCTATTCCCTTACCCTGACGAAAACCGGAACAGGGACCGGCTCGGTCACCACAAGCCCCAACGGTACCAGTTTTGCCTCAGGGACGCCCGTGACCCTTACAGCGGCCGCCGGTACAAATTCGACCTTCACCGGATGGTCGGGTGCGTGCTCGGGATCGAGTCAAACCTGCCAAGTGACGATGAACAGCAACATAGGTGTCGGTGCGGCCTTCTCCTCCACTTCTTCGTCAGACCCGCCCGGCACAAGCGGGCAGGACCCTCCTGCGGGCGCGGCCACGGCAGCAGCAAGCACAGGTGGTGGTGGTGGCGCCGGGGGAGGCGGCTGCTTCATCGCGACTGCAGCCTTCGGCTCCTACCTCGATCCCCACGTGGCTGTGCTCAGGTTGTTCAGGGACAGTTTCCTCCTTACCAACAGATTCGGGAAGGCCTTCGTCTCCTGGTACTACGCCACGTCGCCATCCTATGCAGACGCGATACGGCATAACGAACCCCTCAAGGGAATTGTGCGCCTTGCCCTGTTCCCCCTCATAGGATTTGCCTATCTCTGTCTGGCCATCGGAGCCGTGCCCGCTCTGCTCATGGCCGTCGTTTTTCTTGGCGCCCTCGCGTGGGGCGCGAGGAGGCTTTGGGTGGGCAGCGTTGCGGTACAGAGGCTTTCGTAGGTATAAGAACCATAGCAAATGGCCCCACAATAAACTGCCCTTTTTTCGTCACATTGCGGACTCATAGTGGTAATATGGGGAGTCCGGCGGGGAAGCGGAGAGGGTCGAACTCCCTGAAAGCTTGACGGGCCCTGGCTATTTAGGGTAAAAAGTCTTTTTCATTCAGCGAGGAGCCTATGACCACTGACGGACGACGAAGGTTACCCCGATTTTTTTTCTTGTTTATGGGGGTCGCAAGCTTTTTTTTGGCCCTTTACGTGGCCGGAGCCGCCGAGGCCGATCCTTGCGCAGAGGGGGTTAGCAGGCAGGGGAGCCTCGCGGTCGTCACACGCCAGTGTGCAGACGAGGCGAGAAGGGACAACACCATCGTTCTCTCGAAGGTGGCGATCAAGGCCCGCCTGGACAAAAAAGGGCGGCTCCGGGGCTACGAAGCGGTGGAGATCGACAAGGGGAGCGCCGTCGAGCGGATGGGCTTCATGCCCCACGACCTCCTCACCAGCGTCAACGGGATCCCGGCCCGGGATCTGAACACGAGGCGCCGGTCCCTCGAATCAGCAGACCGGTTCGACATCACCATCCTGAGAAAAGGAAGAGCGCAAAAAATCCGCTTGGAGATCCGGTAAGACCATCCCGCACCGTGCTTGCACCAACTGCTCCTCACACACAGGCTCTCCATTCTTAACCTCCACAATTTTCTTGACATTGTGTAATACTTAAGATAACATTTATACAGTTAAAAAAAACGAAACCGCCCGAAATAACCCGTGTGTGGAACCCGCTCTGTCAAAAAAACAGCGTCCTCCTGCCGGGCAAAGGGGAAAATGAGACAGATCGCCATCAAGGTCGTTGTCGCGTTGCTCTTGTCGGTCGCGCCGATAACGATTCGGGCCGGGGAATGGTTTGCCCCGTTAACTAAAGGCGATATGGCGTGGATGGGCGTTAATACGACATTGCTCGGAGTGGATTGGGGGCAGACCCGGAATATCGCCTTTCACCCGGATGACTACCATGAATTTAACCCGATTCTCGGCCGCCACCCGTCGGCCGGGACGGTGAACACTCATTTCGCCGCAGCCATTCCCCTATATTGGTTCAGCACCTGGGCACTCCCGCCACGCGAGCCCCACGGGTATAAACGTTTCATCAATCGCGAGACATTTTCCTTCTGCATTACCATCGCGGAAGGGGCCAATGTTGCCAACAACGCACGGGTAGGAATAGGAATAAGGTTTTAGCTGCATTTTTCCTTGACATTTTGTCTTCTATAGTATAACCTATGAGTATAATCTGATAAGGCCAAACCGCCCGTGAGGGCGGGACGGAAAGCCGACGGATCTCCAGCAAGACAGCCGGGCTGCCAGACATAACCACCTTTGTTTTCATATTGACCGAAGGCGGCGACATGGAGGAGTTCTAGAAGTGCTGGATGGTTCCGGCAGCGGCAGTCAGCAGGTCCGCCGGGTGAGAAGAACAAAAATGCAGACGAAGCATGAGGGAGCTTAGCACCGTATACTCCGGAGGGGGTTCTTCATGAAGGATACGATGATGTGCGTCCGGGTGAGCAGCGACCTACGCAGGGCCTTGGAAAGGATATCGAAGGCGGAGAGGAGATCACTCTCATCTACTGTAGAGTATATCCTGCACGCCACGATAGAAGAGAGGGAATCCAAAGGCTTCGGAGAGGGGGGGCAGCGCTTCAGGTGAAAAAGCTGTCTTGATGGCGTAGGTCGTCCGGAATAGGGAGGCAGGACCAGTGGGTGGTTCTGCCTCCCTATTTCTTTTTGCTTCCCTGCCGATTACGACTTCGAGTTCCCGGGGAGCCGCTCAAGGACGGCCGGGGCGGCTCTGGTTTGAAACCGTCCGCCGTGCGCCTTATACTATACGGCAAATTCAGGGAGGGTTTATGCGGTTTTCCGATATGGTTTATCAAAGGCCTGATTTCGATAAGCTGGAATCCCATTTCCGTCAGAAGATAGATGCTCTCATCAATTCCGGTAGCGCTCCGAAACAAGCCGGCGTTATCGATGAAATCAACCTCATCCGCGAGGAGGTCGATACCGCGATGAGCCTTGCCCGCATACGGCAGACCATCGATACCCGGGACGCTTTTTACGACGGGGAATCCGCATTCTTCGACACGAACTCCCCCCGTTACGAGGCGCTCATCGACGAATACTACCGTGCCCTCACGACCTCCCGTTTCCGGCCGGAGCTGGAAAATCGCTTCGGAAAACGCCTTTTTACTCTGGCGGAGGCGGCCCTGAAAACCTTTAAGCCGGAAATCATGGAAGATCTTTCCGAGGAAAACCGGCTTTGCACGGAGTATATGAAACTTCTCGCTTCGGCGGAGATCGAGTTCGATGGAAAAAAACTGAATCTATCGGGTCTTGGACCATATCGCGAGTCTTCGGACCGGGAAACCCGCCGTTCAGCCTCGGAAGCCTATTTCGGTTTTCTGGGGCAAAACCGCGAGAGACTCGATTCGATTTACCAGAGCCTCGTTCATGTCAGGAACCGGATGGCCGTTCAACTGGGCTTTAAAAACTTCATTCCCCTTGCCTATCTCAGGATGTCCCGGCTCGACTACGATGCGGACATGGTCAGGCATTATCGCGAATCCATCCTGAAGACAATCGTGCCGGTTGCCAACTCCTTAAGGGAAAATCAGAGAATCCGCCTGAATCTGGAACATCTTTATTATTACGACCTGCCCTTCCGTTTCAAGAGCGGCAATCCGAAGCCTCAAGGCAGCGCACAGGACATGGTCCGGGAGGGCGCAAGAATGTACCACGAGCTCTCGAAGGAGACAGGGGAATTCATCGACCGGATGCTGGACGAGGGTCTGATGGACCTCGAAAACCGTCCCGGTAAAGCCGGGGGCGGTTACTGTTCCTGGATACCGAAATACAAAGCCCCCTTCATCTTCTCCAATTTCAACGGTACATCCGAAGATGTGGACGTTCTGACGCACGAGGCGGGACATGCATTTCAGGCACATATGAGCAAGGATTTTGAAATCCCGGAATACGTCTGGCCGACCATGGAAGCCGCGGAAATTCATTCGATGAGCATGGAATTCATCACCTGGCCCTGGATGGACCGTTTCTTCGGCATTGATGCCGACAAATACCGCTTTATGCACCTTTCCGATGCGCTCGTATTCATCCCTTACGGCGCCCTGGTGGACGAATTCCAGCACGCTGTTTACGATAATCCCGGGTTCTCTCCGGCGGAACGGCTTAAGACATGGCGCGAGCTGGAAAGAAAATACCTGCCATACCGGGATTTCTCCGGAAACGCCTATCTTGAAGAAGGCGGATTCTGGCAATCTCAGCGGCATATCTATGAATCGCCTTTTTACTATATCGATTACACCCTGGCTCAGGTCTGCGCCTTCCAGTATTGGGAGAAATTTCAGGAAAACCGGGAATCGGCGTGGTCGGATTATCTCAAGCTCTGTAAAGCAGGCGGAAGCGCCGCTTTCCTGGAATTGGCGAGAATCGGCGGATTGAAATCGCCATTCGATCCCGGCGTTTTGGAAAAAGCGGTGCAGCCGGCAAAAGAATGGCTGGGGGAGACGAACTCCTCGAAATTCTAAGGGAAGATCAAAATCCAAAGAGATGGAGGGATTTGGGCTAAAGTTGAGAGCCGGCGCCGGGCAGTTGACATGCCCGGGAGCGTGATGCTACAATTAGTCATAATTATGGTTGACCAGAATTGGAGGCAGGAATGAAGACGCTCCCTCTTTCCGAAGTAAAAATGAAATTGAGCGCCCTTCTGGATCGAGTAGAGGCAACGGATGAAGAGGTCGTCATTACCAAAAACGGCCGACCCGCTGCTGTACTGGTAAGTCCCGATGAGTACGAGAGCTGGAAAGAGACAGTCGCGGTGAAGTCCCAGCCCGGGCTCGTCGATGAGATCAAGGATGGCCTGCGGCAGCTTAAGAATCGAAAAACCAGACTCTACACCTTAGAGGATCTCTTTGAGGGCTCGTAGGGCATGCAAGTTGCGGATGCCGGAAGACCTGGCGAGTCTCATTCGCGGAGTGCACCCGAGTCTCAAGAAAAAAGTGAGGGCCTCCCTTGAAATCATCCTGTCCGACCCGGCATCCGGGAAGGCGCTCCATAACGATCTGGCGGGCCTGAGAAGCTTTAAGATCGCTCGGCTCAGGGTGGTCTACAGAGTATCAAAAACGGAAGTGCAGGTTGTCGCGATTGGACCACGAAGCCGGATCTATGAAGAAACATTCAGGCTGGTAAGGCGGGAACGAGCCCACGGCAAAGGGTCGTCCTAGAGCCTCTCCTGCCACCGACCCGCTCCTATTTCATCCGTATCGTCATGCCTTTGGACCTGCTCCGGAACGGGGTGGACTTGTTCGCATAATTGCAGCCGTACCAAATCCTATCGATGGCACCCCTCTGCCAAGGCATTTCTTTCAGTGTATCAGATTGCACTGACGCTTCATATGGCTACTTCAAGCGACAGAATATCGTAGCCGACGCTAGGGACCTTCTTATCCTCGGTCTCGGTTAGGTCAATCATGCCGATGTCGTGAAGGTAGCCGACGTCCTGAAGCACGTTCTTGAGGTCCCTGTCCACCATCCGGGCCAGCTCATAAACGCTTCTCGGTTAGCACCTTGCGGAGGTCCTTGATGTTGCTGAAGTAAAGAGCCGTCTTCCTTCTCACTCTTTTCCCCTGGGATGTCCTTTCGAAGCTCTCCGCAGCCTCCTGAAGGGCGCTGTCGAGCGTCCTGATTTCAATGCGTATCTTCTTCGCTTTCATCCCAATCCCTCCCTCTTATCGTCCGTACATCCTTCTTAAAATCGTCGAGAAGCACCCGTACATCGGAGAATGCATAAGTTTCCTCTTGATCCATGAAGTGGCGATGATATCCTTTACCTTCCGCATTGTCGTAGCCTATCAAGCGCTAACGGTTTTGACGTATACCACCGATATCTTGACTCCGTCGGGCGTACTCTTTGTCCTTCGAACCCGCCACACCTTAATCTCTACTATCTCATTTTCCTTGATTTCCTTTACGTGGATGACGAGTCCGGCCGTCATAGTAGGTATTATATACCAACTACCGAAGAATGCCAAGGGCATCGATGCCGGGCGGACCCCGATCTCCTGCGCGGTCCTATTGCCCTCCGGAGGTGCCGGGGGTCCGGGAAAGGGCGCCATCGTGAGCTTTTACGGGCAAGGGCGAAAAGGTTTTGACAAACGGGAAAATAATGTTTACGTATAATATAGTATGCCAACCAGGCTCGCCCTTCGTGGGAGGAATTGCCTCCGCATCTTTTCTCTCGCCATTGCGGCCCTCTTCCTCCTGTCCGTCCTCACCGCGGGAGCGCATCATCGCGGTCCCGGTCACATCGCCCACATTAAGTTCCTGAAGCACGCTCGCGGTCACCACGCCCACCTGAGAGTTCTGCGGCATGGCGCAGGGGTCGGGCTGACGTCTTCCCACGTGGAGCTCCCGAGTTCGTGGGGATCGGCAGGACGTCTGAGCTCAGCCGATCCGGCGCTGCACAGCCAGCGGACCCCCGCATGCCTTCCTCATAAGAGGGCTCCCCCGGCAGCTTTTCTCCGAGTCTCCTAAGTCCGTTTTCACAAAAACAATGCAACAGGCCAGGTAAAGGCGAACCATCCGCAAGGGTGGGGCGGAAAGCCATGGGGTCTCGGTGTCTGTGCCCTCGAGCATCATGGGCCGGAGCAAAGGCGGTCCAAAACGTAAGGCCGTGTTTGTCGGGAAAGGGCGAAGTTTCCTATCGGGAGAGAGGTTAGATCATGGAAAATATTCAAACGAAATCGTTTCTTACGCCGAGTGAAGCGGCGGCTCGTTCTCAAGTGCCGCGTCGAACCATTTACACCTGGTGCCTCCTCGGTCGGATCGACTGCATCAATATCAACGGGAAGTGCCTCAGGATTCGCAGCACGTCTCTATCGGAATTTCTGAAGGCCCGGAAGCCGGTAGGGAGAGGTGCCGAAGACGATAATCGGCCGAGGAGGTATCCATGACCCGCGGAGGCGCAGGGAGGGTTCCTCTTTGGGTGGGCCTGCCTATGGCCGCGGCGCTCGTCGCCGCAACGCTGCTCGTGCGAATATACCTTTACCCAGGTTACGAGCCCCTTCTTATCCTCTTTGTCGTCCCCATTATTCTCAGCGCCTATTTTGGTGGCGTAGTAGCCGGCCTGACCGCCACCCTCCTGGCCTCCGCAGCGAGCAGCTACTTCCTTCTGCCGCCCCTGCACAGCTTTGAGATCGAGAAGTCGGACGACCTTCTCCATTGGATAGCACTATTGGGGATAGGGGCTACCGTGACCCTGCTGGTCGGGGCTCTGCATCGCGCGGGCCGGCGACTGGAAAGAAACCGCGACTTGCTTGCCGTGACATTGGGCAGCATAGGCGATGCGGTAATCGTCACCGACAACCGGGGTCGAATTACCTTTATCAATGCCGAAGCAGAGCGTATGACCGGCTGGGCGCGGGCGGAGACACTGGGCCAGCGGGTGGGCGTTGTCTTCAACCTCATGAACGAACAAACCGGCCAGCTCGCGGAAAGCCCCTTCGATAGGGTCCTGCGCCTGGGTTCGACGGTAGGGCTGGAGAACCACACTGTCCTGATCACCAGGGATGGTCGAGAGGTCCCCATCGAAGACAGCGGTGCACCGGTGCGGCAGGAAGACGGCACAATGCACGGGGTCGTGGTGGTCTTTCGAGACTCCACCGGGCGCAAAAAGGCCGAGGAAAGAGCAAAGCGCCTGGCCTCTTTCCCGGAACTCAATCCAAATCCCGTGATAGAGGTCAATGCCTCAGGCGAAGTGACCTTTTGCAATCCTGCCACATCGATGGCACTGGAAGACCTCGGGATGGACAAAGAGGATTGCGCGCAATTCTTACCCGAGGATCTGAGGATAATTCTTGAGAACTGGGACAAGAAGCATGAATCGATTCTCCTCCGTGAGGTAGCGCTCAACAGCAGGGTCTTTGAGGAGACGATCCACCTTATCCCTCAGTTCGGGGTGGCGCGCATTTACGCGCACGACATCACGGGACGCAGGTGGACCGAAGGGCGGCTCGTCCCGGGGCCAGGGGGCGGCCATTGAGCCGGGACCTTTAGCCGGCCCCAGGCCCACAGTGATTAAGATTCTCTCGTGCGCAACAGGCAACCATTTGCCCCCTTAAGCCTTTTCCCATGGTCGCCCCTCGTCGGCGGGGCCGCCGGTCTGGGGGCGCCATCTGACAACCTGGGGAGATAAGGTCAAGAAGATTTTGCACTCCTTCTACGATTCGTAGCAGGAACATTATTTCATGCGGTGCACTCCATTGATAGCGCTTTTTTTCTCCCGGCAACCTTCACCTTTTAGAAACGCATGGGCAGCTCCACCTCCGTAGGACCATCTATTTCAGTGGTTACGCGCATAACTACAACTCATTGCAGGGCTCTATGCTTGAGCGGACTCGGGTGATGCGAGACAAAAATGCTTGACATATTGTTACTTTTACAGTAATATAAGAAAGGAGAAGGGAATACGCCCGGACCAGGGCGAAGATCCCCGGCCTCTCCGAAGATGCCCGATAAGGAGGCACGACCCATGGAAGACACCCCGTCGGCATCCGTTGGCCTGACGCGCACGCAGAGGGCCCTGGAGGAAATGATGGAGGCCCGAAGGTCCTTCTCCATCGACCGTGAGGGGAGGGGTATGCCCGAAAAATTGAAAAAACCGTCCAATTTCGTCAAATCGAGGTCCCCTCAAAATGGCATATTCCCTTGAGCCATGAGGGGAAAACCATAAAACCCTTGTGGGAGGCCCCATGCCCCTCAAAGGCCGGTTTCGGGGTAAAATCGCGAGGCAAGAGACAGGGACAGCACAGTTCCGGCACAGTTCTGTAAAGTTTGTGCCGCTCTTTGACCGGGAGCGCAACGCTCGCCCCGATCTATTCCTCTCCGGTCGAACCGCTCCGCGGGTATCCCGCGCCGGAAGACGCGGGGCTTCACAATTGAGTTCCCACCCTTATGATCCACGGAAGGGCATTGCCGTGTTTTTGCCGTCCACCCGGAGCGACGTCTACAGCCTGAACTCACCCACGATATCCTGAAGAGTCACGGAGAGCTTCGCCAGCTCCCCCGAGGCCTGGGCAGTCTGGGCCGAGCTCCCCGAGGTCTCCCTGGATATGGTGGCGATCTGCTCGATCTCCTTATTGATCTCCTCTGAGGTGGCGCTCATCTCTTCGGTTGCCGAGGCGATCTGCTGCATGATGGTCTGCAGGTCGTCGACGCTCTGGACGATCATGGCCAGGGAGCGGCCTGCCTCTTCCGACAGCTTGACCCCGTTGTCGACTTTCGAGGTTGCATCGGCCATCACCTCCACTGCCTTACCCACCTCGTCCTGGACCGATCTGATCATGGTGCCTATTTCTGAGGTTGCGTTGGCGGTGCGTTCCGCGAGCTTCCTCACCTCATCGGCCACCACGGCAAATCCCCTCCCCTGCTCCCCTGCGCGGGCCGCCTCGATGGCCGCGTTGAGGGCAAGGAGGTTGGTCTGGTCAGCGATGTCGTTGATGACCCCCACGATCTCCCCGATCTGCTTTGACCGCTCGCCCAGGGACTGGACGAACCTGGAGGAGTCGTTGACGGTGAAGGCGATCTCCTTCACCTCTTTCACCGCCCTGTTGACCACGGCCTCACCGTCGCGGGCGGTCTTTGCCGTCTCGCTGGCGGACTGGGAGATGCTGCCCGCGTTCTTGGCCACATCGAGCACGGTCTGGGACATCTCCTCCGAGGAGGTGGCCACGACCGAGGCCCGTTCCGCCTGGGCGGAGGAGCCGCTGGACATCTGGTCCGCACTGGCGGAGAGCTCTGTTGCCGCAGAGGAAAGGTTGGTTGCCGTCGAGGAGATCTGGCCCACCACCCCCCTCCATTTGTCGACCATGTTCTTCATCGACCCGAGGAGCCTGCCCATCTCGTCCTTCCTGTCGACCCCCACCGCCACATCGAGCTCGCCTTTTGCCAACCTGTCGGCAATCCCGATGCCCTCGGCCAGGGGGACGGTGATGCTGCGCTTGAGGAGATAGGCCGTTGCCGCGGCGAGGCCGAGGCTGACGACCCCGAAGACCACGAGGAGAATACGGAAAAGGGCCGCTTCCTTCAGGGCTGCCTGGTGGGCGGCCTCCATCTCGCGCTCCTGAATTTGCACCAGTTCTTCCATGGTTCTGATGTTCCTCTCAGGATACGAGCGCCCCTGTATGTAGAGAGACGCGGCTTCTTCCTGCTTGCCCGCCTGCGCCATTTCCCGGACGTCATCGTTCAGCTTCTTCCCCTGCGCCCTCAGCTCGTTGACCTGCGTCAGGAGCTCCTTGCCTTTATCGGTCTGCTCCAGCTTCTCCAGGACCCCTGAGACTTCCGCCAGCCGCTTTCTCATTGCAGGGAGACGCTGCAGATACTCCTCGGCCACGGCCTTATCCCTGGTCAGGAGAACCACCCCCATGCTCGAGGATATCTGGTCGGTGAAGTGGATCACCGCGTTGGCTGTTTGTATCTTGGTCGCGTTGACGGTCATGACCCGGTCGAAGGTACGTTGCATCTGTCCCATGTTGATAAAGGCGATGACCATCACCGCAATCATCACGATCATGAGGAGACCGAAACCGAGAGTGAGTCGCTTGCCGACGTTCAAGTTTTTCATGGACTGCCTCCTTTTTCAGCTGCAAAGCCCATGGGGCGAGTCAATGTATAGGTGGGACAAGGGCCTTTCCCGGGGCTCGCGGCCATATCCCCTTGCCCGTGTCTTCTCTAGCCGCACGAGAAGATTATCGGATAAAGAGAAAGGCGGTTAAGGAGACAGCATAGAGAGGTATCAGGGCACCGTATACGGAGCATCTCTATTGTTCCGCCTGCCGGCGGCTCCATGTGCGCCCGCGCAAGGGAGGAATTTTTTTTCCCTTTGTCTTATAATGGTAGCTGATTTCATTTGTCCGTGCGGCGGCGCAGGTGCGGGTGAGGGCCTTGTCCGGGAGCGCGTGGACGGAATACGCGGACCCCGCGTGGTGGAGGAGAAATGGGCCGGGACCGGTACGGCGGCTTCGCCGAGCTTTTCGCGCACGAGACGGGCGGTGAGGACTACGCGATCACCGTCGTCAGGCGTCCGTCCTCGCCGATCGGCGTCATCGCCCCTCACGGGGGCGCGATCGAGCCGAGAACGGCGGAGATTGCCCGGGCCGCGGCAGGAGATCAATTCAATCTCTATCTGTTCGAGGGCACGAAGCGCATCGACAACTACGACCTCCATGTGACGAGCTGCCGATTCGATGAGCCCTCCTGCCTCGCCCTTATCTGCGAGTGCCGCCTCGTGGTGGCGGTTCACGGCTATTCGAGCGACGATGAAACCATACTGCTCGGAGGTCTCGATACCGTGCTCAAGGCCCGGATCTCGAGGTCTCTTCGGGGCGCGCTTTTCAGGGCCGAGACCGAGGGGCATCGGTTTCCGGGTACGGACCCGAGGAATGTCTGCAACCGGGGCAGCTCGGGCAGGGGCGTCCAGATCGAGCTCTCCCGCGCGATCAGGGGGAGCGCCGCCGAATCGAGGTTCGTCGAGGCCCTCCGGGGGGCCCTCCTGTCCGCATCGGCGGAGGACCTCTCTTCCGGCCCGGACTGATGCGGACCTCTTCACCTTGCTGCGCCGTCTGAAGAGAGCCGCCCTGTCCGGACTCCGGCGGCCTTTTGACGAAAGAGGGTATGTTGTGGTATTTACGGGAGGGGCGGCAGAGCCGGGCTCGGAAGCCGCAACAGGGAAAGGACGAAGGAGAGGAACGGAGAAGATGAGGAATCCCTGTTATTATGCAGGCACACTGAGGACGGAACAGCCGTGGTACAGCCGCAGCACCGGGCAGGGCGGCTTTCCCGAAAAAGGGCCGGGGGAATACTGGTACGACTACAAGGGTTTCTATTTCGTGAGGGAGAAATCGAATCGGGGGCTCGTCATCCCGGCGGAATCGGTCGTCGAGGTGAAGCTGGCCTTCTGGCATGCCTTCACCTTTTCGAGCAAAAAGGTCCTGAAGATCGTCTGGAGAAGGGGAGGGGAGAGGCTCAGCTCCGGCTTCATCATCGAGCACCCGGCGGAGGTGAGGCAGGCCCTCACCACTAGGGGCTGGGCATGAGGCGGATCATACGGTGATGGCGCCCGCGGGACACATCTCATGGCAGCAGTAGCACCTGATGCACTTCCCGTAGTCGAAGGAAACGCCCTTTTCCCCCACGAGGAGCGCGGCAGCGGGACAAACCTTCATGCACGCCCCGCAGGCGGTGCATTTCTTCGCGTCGCCCTTCGGCTTTCTCGTAAAGAGGTGCCTCGCCGTCTCTCTCAACAATGCGGGCAGGTTCCAGTCTACCTCCATGGTGGCGGGCATCCTGAAGTCCCGCACCTCACGCGCCCCGAGGTCGACGACGGTCGCTTCCGGCAGGAGGCCCTTTTCGCGGGCAAGGGCGGATACGGGCAGCGGAAAGGGAAGGGAGAGCGCCTCTTCGAGAAAGGCATCGAGGGCAAAGGCGTTATCCGTCATCGCGACGAGGCCCAGGTTGCGCACGCGGCCGTGGGAGGGCCCGTCGCCGTCCATGGCCACTATGCCGTCAAGCACGGTGAGCCCCGGGTTGACCACGATATGGATATCCGCGAGGAGGGCCGCGAAGAGCTGCTTGTCCGTGCCGCATCGCAGATGCCATTGAGCCTTCTCCAGAGAAGGGACAAAGCCGAAAGTGTTCTTCACCCCCGCGGTGAGACCCATCATGACGTGGGTCTTGAGCTTGGGCATGTTGACCACGACGTCGTAGTCGAGAGGGTCCTCGCCGAAGACAAACTCCCTGTAGGGTGAAATGCCGGCATTGCCCTTGACCACCCTCTTTCTGAAAGGCGCCACTTTCAGCCCCAGCTCCCGCACGACCTCCATGATGCCCGATTTCTCCAGGGCCTTTTCAGTCGATTCGTACCCCGGGCTGTCCCCCACGAAGACAGTGCATCCTTCTTCCAGGAATATCTCGGCAAGGGCCTGCAGGAACCGTGGGTGGGTATTGACCGCCTTTTCCGGCGACCGACCGGCGAGCAGATTGGGCTTGAGGAGGACTTTGCAGCGGGACAGGGAAAGACCGAGCCGGGTGAGGGCCGCGGAGAAGAACTCCTTCAGGGGCGCCGCCTCGTAGGCAGCACATGCTCCCACGATGATCCCCGCCCTATCACGAACCGGCAAAGCCTATCTCACTGAAGGAGAGGCAGATCGAGCCTTCCCTCCCCTCCCAACAGATCTTTCTCCTGCCCTGCCGGTCCTGGCCGTAGAGCACCCGATATTGACCGCGCTCCGCCACCAGCCCGGCGGGTGTCTCCCGTTTTTGACCCCTCATGGCAAGATCGTCCATGAGCTGCTCCGGCCGGAAGCCGTATCTCTCCTCGAAGATCGCCTCATCGGTGATCTTCTCCTCTCCTGTGGCGAGAAGGAACCGGTCCCCTTCCTTCTTCACGTAGAGGAGGGTCTGGCCGAAGGGGCCGAAGACCTCAAGGTCCAGCATATCCGGATAGGTCATCTTTATGGCAAAGGGGCCGGAAAAACGCTCTTTCTTCCAGGCCATGTCGAGGTCTCCCTCTCCCTGGAGAGAGGGGACGTCGGTGGGCCACTGAAGGACCTCAACCCTGTGCGGGAAGAGGGCGCACCCCGAGAGGAGGAGCAGGCAGGAGACGACGAAGAGCTTTTTCACTTACCCTTCTGCTTGAGACCTCTCAGCTTCTCATCGAGGAGCTTCTTGCGATCTTCTTTTTTCTCGAGATCGATGGAATGGCGCAGGGAATCGATAGCCTTATCGTACTGGCCAAGTTTTGCATAGATATCGGAAAGGTGCTCCGTAATGACGGGGTCGTCGGCGACGAGTTCCTGGGCCCTGAGTATCTCCTCCAGGGCCTTTTGGTATTCTCCCTTGTTGTAGTAAACCCACGCCAGGCTGTCCCTTATGTAGCCGTCCTCGGGCCTCTTCTCCAGGGCTTTTTTTATCATTTCCTCGGCCTGATCGAGGTTGGTCCCCTTCTCGGCATAGGTGTAGCCGATGAAATTGAGGGCCCCGGGGTTGTCCGGCTCCACCTTGAGTATCTCTTCCATGTAGGTAAGGGCGGCGGCGTTATCGCCTTTCTTCTCATGGAGCATGCCCAGCTGGTAAAGGAGATCGACGTTTCCCGGCTCCAATGCCTTTGCCTTTTCAAGGGTCGCTATGGCCTTGGGAAAATCACCTTTCTCCTCGAACAGGCCCCCCAGAAGCACATAGAGATCGAGGCTCCCGCCGCTCTGGGCGATCAGCTTTTCCGTCCTGGCGGCCCCCTCATCGATGGTTCCCGCCTTCACATAGAGGGCGAGAAGGCTCCGCGTGGCCTCCTTGAACTCCTCCGCCTTCGGGTCCATCTTCCAGAGTTCCTCTATGGCCCTTTTTGCGTCCCCCTCTTCCTGCAAGGCCGCGGCCAGGTAGAGTCTCGTCCTGTAATTGTTGGGTTTCGAAGCCAGGATCAGGCTGAATTCCCGGACCGCATCCTCATACTTCCCCTTTTCGAGGTCGAGGAGGCCGATGTTCTCTCTGATCGACAGGTCTTCCCGGTCAAGGTCGGAGAGCTTCTCGAATTCGGAGATAGCCTTATCGTAGTCCTTTTTCTGCACGTAGATCGCCGCGATTCTGGCCATCGCCTTCTTGTTCCCCGGGTTGACTTGCACCGCCCTCGTGTAATAGCCTACCGCCGCATCGAGCTTGCCCTCTATCTCGGAGAGTGTCCCCATGTCGAGCAGAGCGAGCTCGAAGTTGGGCTTCAGGGCGAGCAGGCGCTCGTAGTACGACCGTGCCTTGTCGTAGGCCTTCATTTCGCCTTGGAGCCTGCCCGCGTAGTAAAGGGCCATGGTATTATCCTCATCGTAGCCCAGCACTGTCTCGTACAGGGCAATGGCCTCCCGATATCTCTTCTGGGCAATGTCGACGGAGCCGAGCAGGAGGTACGCCTCCGTGTCCTCCGCGTCGTTTGCGATACACTGCTCGTAGAGCTGCCGCGCCTGATCGAAACGATCTCTGGATGCATAGAGGCCGGCGAGCAGCATGAGGGCGCGCCGGTTCTTCGGGTCCGACTGGACAGATTCCTTGAGCAAGGCCTCGGCCTTATCAAGCTCCCCTTTCTTCAAATAGAGCAGGGCAAGCTCGCTCTTGATCGTTGCCGAGCCGGGATCGAGCGAAAGGGCCGAGGTATAGTATCGGAGCGCCTCGTCGTACCTCCCCGCCTGGGCGCTCCCATAGCCCTCCAGGAAATAGAAGATCGGAGAATCGCCGCCTCCGGCCGCAAGGGCCGCGGACGCCGTGAGGCAGATGAAAAACATGATGATCGGAGCTTTCTTCATATGGTATATCATAACCCTTTTTTGCGGATCTTCACGGCCGATGGAACGTCCTATCGTATGACCCTGCCGATCCTCTCCCACCTGACATAGTGGAGTATGTCGTCCGCCTGGCCGTTCCACGAGAAATAGATGACGAGGGCCCGTCCCACGAGATCATGTCTGTTCACGAAGCCCCAAAACCTGCTGTCCAGGCTCCTGTCCCTGTTGTCACCCATGACGAAGTAGGAATCTCTGGGCACGGTGATCGGTCCGAAGTTATCGCGCGGCGCAAAAGCCGCCGGAATCATACTGCTTTCAGCGAAAAAGGCATGGGGATCCTTCATCTTCTGCCCGTTGAGGTAGACCACCTTGTCCCTTATCTCGATGGTATCCCCCTCCTTGCCGATCACCCTCTTGATGAAATCCTTGCTCCTGTCGACGGGATAGCGGAACACCACCACGTCGCCCCTTTCCGGTCGGCCCAGGTTCATAAGGACGATATCGGTGAAGGGTACCTTCATGACGTAACTGAGTCGGTTGACAAGGAGGTGGTCGCCCACCAGGAGGGTAGGCTCCATGGAGCCTGAGGGAATCTTGAACGCCTGGATGATAAAACCGCGGACAAAGAAGGCGATGAGCGCAGCTATGAGCAGAGATTCCGTATATTCCTGAACCTTACTTTTTTGCTTCATCTTTTCTCCTCAAGTAACCGTGCCGGCCGGAGGCGGGCTTCTTTTCCCATTATACCTTAAAATGGGCAATTTATCACGCGCCTCCGGGGGGGACCGAAGGCACTCGGAAATTGCAAGCGGGTCAGCGTGAGGGGTCCGGTTGGAAAAACGCACCGGAGCCGTCATCCATCCGCCTCACCCCTCCGTCCGATCCATTCTCTCCGGGGCGGAGATGCCGAGGAGGTGGAGGCCTTCCCGGATAACGGCCTGCAGTACCGCGAGCAAGGCGAGTCGTGCCATGGTGAGACCGGTCTCGTTCCCCAATACCCTTGCCTTATTGTAATAGCCGTGGAACCTGCCCACGAGATCGATCAAGTAAAAGGTGATGCGGTGCGCCTCGAGGCTTCTCGCGCACCCTTCGATGACGTCGAAGAAATTGAGGACGGCCTTGATCAAGTCGGTCTCCTCGGGCAGGACCAGCCGGCTCATATCCGCCTGCCTGACTGCGGCGAGGTCGATACCCTCCCCCTGGGCCATTCTGAATATCGATTCGATCCTGGCATGGGCATACTGCACGTAGTAGACGGGGTTTTCATTGGAGGTCTTTTTCGCGAGGTCGAGGTCAAACTCGAGGTGGGCGTCGCTTTTCCTCATGAGGAAAAAGAACCTGGCCGCATCGACTCCCACCTCGGCCACAACCTCTCGCAACGCGGTGAACTGGCCGGCCCTAGTGGACATACCCACGGGTTTGCCTTCCTTCAGGAGGGTCACAAACTGGATGAGGAGCACCTTCAGGTCATCCCTGTTCCTGCCGAGGGCCTCTATCGAGGCCTTGAGCCGCTCGATGTACCCGTGGTGGTCGGCCCCCCAGATATCGATGAGGGTCTGGAAGCCCCGCTCGAATTTTTCCCGGTGGTAGGCGATGTCGGAGGCGAAATAGGTCTTTTCGCCGCCTGATTTAACTATCACCCGGTCCTTTTCGTCGCCCAGGCCGGAAGTCCTGAACCAGAGGGCGCCCTCCTGCTCATAGAGACAACCCCTTTCGCGGAGCGCCTCTATGGTGCCGTCCACGAGGCCCCGCTCGAAGAGGGCGGCTTCACTGTAGTAGCTGTCGAAAAAGACCCGGAACTCCTCAAGGTCTTTTTTTATGCCGGCGAGCACCAGGTCGGCGGCAAACCGGGCCATGAAAGCGACGGCGGCACCCTCTTCGGGAGGTATCGCCACGCCTCCCCCGAGGAGCATCTGCGCAATCTCCCTCACATAGCCGCCCTGGTAGAGGTTTGGCGGATAGTCAATTCTTTCTCCCCCAAGTTCTCTCCACCTGAGATAGACGGACCGCCCCAGCGTTTCGATCTGCCTGCCCGCATCGTTCACGTAATACTCGCGGACCACCTGGTAGCCTGACTTCTCGAGTATGTTCGCAAGGACATCACCCACGGCTGCGCCGCGGCCGTGGCCCACGTGGAGCGGCCCCGTGGGATTGGCGCTGACGAACTCCAGGATCACCCTTTTCTGGCGGCCCACGTTGGGGAAAAACCCCTCAAGACCGCTCCGCGAGATATCAGCCAGCTCCTCCCGAAAGACTTCGTCGCGCACGTGGAAATTGATGAACCCCCTCGCGGCTATGGTTACCTCGCTGCACAGGGAGGCGGCGTCCATGTTCCGCACGAGGGAACGGGCAATCTCCTCGGGGTTCTTCCTGGCCCTCCTGGCGAGGGTAAAGGCGACGGTGGTGGCGTAATCACCGTGTCCTTTTTCTCGGGGTATCTCGACAACCGGATCGATCTCCATATCGCGGGGAAGGGTCCCCTCGTGGGCACAGCGAAGAAGGGCCCCCGCGAGCATCTCCGCGATCCGTTTTCTTATCATCAACGGTCTCCTTCCTGATCATCCCCCCTGCTTCCGGGGCATCCATCGAGCCATGCCAAGACCGGCAGCCCTCTTTTTTCGCGCGGATTGGATGGACGGACCCGGGCCATGCTCACAGTATTTCAGCGTACAGGTCGGGTCGCCTCTCTTTCATGATCGGCCATTCTCGCCTTATTTCCGCCAGATTATCCTTGTCGATGTCGGCGAGCATTATCCCGTCGGCTCTCCCTGTAGGGCCCGCTATCAGCTCACCCTCGGGGCTCGCACTGAAGCTCATACCGTAAAAGTCGTGCCTTCCCTCGCTCCCGACCCTGTTGACGCGCATGACGAATAGGCCGTTGGTGATCGCGTTGCTCGTGATGACGGTCTGCCAGATATGCTGCGATTTGAATGCACAGGCAGTCGGGGCGAAGAGGATGTCTGCCCCCTTCAGTGCGAGGATCCTCGAAGCCTCAGGGAACAGGTTATCCCACGAGATCTGGACGCCGATACGGCCATGCCTGGTATCAAAAACGGGGAAGCCCAGATTTCCTGGCGAAAAATAGAATTTCTCCTCCCACAGGGGGATATCGGGTACGTGGATCTTCCGGTAGACCCCCGCTATGCGCCCGTCGGCATCGATCACGGCACAGCTGTTGTAGTAGCGGTCACCCTCCTTCTCGAAGAAAGGCACCACCACGACCGAGCCCGACTCCTCTGCCCTGACCCTGATACGCTCGACCACCGGCCCCGACAGCTCCTCCGCCAGCCCGAAGGCCGATTCGTCCCTGGCGCGTGGAAACCAGGAGAGGTTGAAGAGTTCCTGGAAGCAGATGATCCTGGCCCCCCCTTCAACAGCTAGGTCCATCAATTTACAGGCCTTCTCCGTGTTCTTCTCCTTGTCATCCGAACACGAGAACTGAATTCCGGCTATTTTCATTTCACTTCTTGTTTGTGGCGATGATGATGGACCAGGGGTCGAGCTTGGTTTTTTTCAATATCTCGTCAATGTGGAGATCGCAGTGGTTGGACAGGAGGTCGAGGGAGATGTCCGACCTCCAGCCCCATTTCTCGCAAAGGGGCGAGAAGACCTTTTCGATGGCGGAGAGAAAGGCGTTGTTGCTGCAGAAATGGTTGAGGATGACTATGTTGCCCCCGTTTTTTGTCACCCTTTTCATCTCCGCGACCATTTTCTGGGGATTGGGAACTACGGTCACCACAAAAGCAGCCAAGGCATGATCGAAGCTGTCGTCGTTAAACGTCATGTTCTCCGCGTCCATCTCGATGAGATCCACGTGATCCAGCTTGTGCCTTTTCTTCTTTTCCTGGGCCTTCTCCAGCATCTTTCTCGTCACGTCAATGCCGACGATCTTGCAACCGCCGGGGTAGAGAGGCAGGGATATGCCCGTCCCGATGCCTACCTCGATAACCCGGTCGCCCTTGGCTATCTGGGACTTATTTATGCCCAGCTTTATTCTCGGAAAAAAAAAATGGGAAAATACCCTGTCGTAGATGGAAGAATATTTCGTGTAGATGTTCTTGACTTCCTTCCGGTTCATGGCCTCAAAAATAACAGATCGAACACGGGGAGTCAAGGGAAAACTCGAAATGCCGCGGCGAGAACGCGGGTGTGGCCTCGAGACCGTGCAAAACCGCGCCGGAGCCGTTATTATGAAGATACGTGTTCTATTCTTTAGAAAGGATATACCATGGCAGAGAGAGAAGATGTGGGAAAGAGCGTCGCCCGGCCGGAAAAGCTCGTCGATCTCGTGAGCTACCAGAACGGCGCGGTCGTGAGCAGGGAGATAGTCAATAAGGCGACGGGCACCATCACCGCCTTCGCCTTTGACAAGGGGCAGGGTCTGAGCGAGCACACGGCCCCCTTCGACGCTTTTGTCTATGTGGTCGAAGGCCGCGTGGAGATCACCATCGCAGGGACGGCCCACCTCCTGGGGCAGGGCGATATGATCATTATGCCGGCCCACAAGCCACACGCATTGAAGGCGCACGATCGGTTCAAGATGCTCCTCGTCATGATTCGCTCCTAAGGGGGCCGGCCGTCTCTCCTGACGTAAAAAATTGCTTGCCTTTTTTAAAACAATTGTTTTATACTGATGATTGAAGCATATGCTACAGGCTAGCGAACCATACTCCCGTGATGAAATACTTTCGCACACACAGCGCCGTATAATCGAGGCAGCCGGGGAAATTTTTGCCGATTCGGGGTACCGGCATACGACCGTCCGCGCCATATGCAGACAGGCGGGCGTGAACGTGGCAGCGGTCAACTACCATTTCGGCGGCAAGAAGCATCTCTATCTCGCAGTGCTCAGGTATTCCCGCTCGAAGGCCATGGAGGAGCACCCCTTCGACCTCGAAGACTTTGCCACGGGCACACCGGCCAGCCGCCTTCACGCCTTCATCCGCACTCTTCTCGCCCGCGTGCTCGACAAAGGGGTGGGATCGCGCTTCGCAAGGCTCATGGCAAAAGAGCTGATGCAGCCCACGAGCGCCTTCGATCAGATCATAAAAGAGGTCATAAACCCCTCCTTCGCGTTCCTCTCGGTCACCATTGAGCAGCTCTTCGGGAAGCCCCTTCCCACGGAAAAAGCGGGCCTGTACTGCATCAGCATCGTCGGCCAGATTTTCTACTTCTACCTGTCGACCCCCGTGATCCGGACGCTCCTCCGCAAGGAGAGCTTCGACGCGGACGAAATCGCTGCGATTGCCGACCACATTACCCGGTTTTCGCTCTATGCCATCGAGCGAATGGCGGCGGAAGACGAAGGAGAGGGGAGATGAGAAAGAGGTTCCTCGCGATAGTGTGCGCGTGCTGTGTGGGGTTTTTCTGCTCCCCTCCTTCCCACGGCTCCGAGGTGACCTTCGATCTGGAAGGGGCCATCGAGTTTGCCCTGGAGCACAACCCGTCGCTGAGGATCTCGGAAAAGGATATAACGGCTGAGGGCTTCGGAGTCGATGCGGCTAGGGCGGACAGGATGCCGAAGGTCGATTTCGGCTCCGGCGTCACCACGTATCGGTATCCCCAGCCCCTCACCCCGATCGTGATCACCCTGCCCTTGACTCCCGCACTGTCGCTGCCCAACTTCGAGAAGACCGTCTACGATGCGGGCGCGTCCTTCAGGCTTCCCCTCTACAGAGGGGGGCGCGTCACCGGCAATATCCGCATCGCCGAGATGAGGAAGGCCCTAGCCCAGGATAATTACAGGGCGTCTCGGCAGGACTTGATCTATAACCTCACGAGCGTCTACCATAAGATACTGCAGCTCCAAAAGCTCCTCCAGGCGAACGAGGCCTCGGTCGCCCAGCTCGAAAGTCATGAGCGTGATGTTTCGGTCTTTCTCAAGGCGGGCACGGTCCCCCGCCTGGACCTGCTCAAGACCGAGGTCGAGCTCGCCCACGCGAGGCAAAACGTGCTCCTGGTCCGGAACAACCTGGAGAGCACCTTCGAGCTGCTCAAGAATCTGATGGGCATGGAGGAGACGGGCACAACCATCTCCCTGGTTGAACCGCCCCGGTCTCCGGGACCCTACCCGTCAGAGGAAGAGAGCATCGCCACGGCCCTCCTGAAGAGGCCCGATTATCAGGCGGTGGCAAAAAAGAAGGCAATTGCTGAAGACCGGATAAGGGTCGCCCAGGGGATGTGGTTTCCGGATGTCTACGGCGCCGGTCAATATATAAAAAGAGGGGCAGATGCCACCTCCTACAAGGAAGACTGGTATCTGGGGCTGAGGCTGACCATCCCCGTCTTCGACGGAGGGCTTATCCGGTCGGAGGTGAACAGGGAAAAAACGGAGCTGGAAAAGGTGCGACAAGAGGAGCGGGCCCTGAAGCTGGCCATTCGCCGGGACGTGCGGGACGCGCAGCTGGGTATCTCGAATACCCTCGACAGGATTAAGGTGGCTGAGACGGCCCTTGTGGACGCGAGGGAGAGGCTCAGGGTCGAGCGCCTGAAGTACGAGACGGGGTCAGGGACGAGCACCGAGATGATCGACGCACAGACCGCACTGCTAAGATCGGAAAACGACTATTATCAAGCCCTCTACGACAGAGAGATAGCGCTCGCGTCACTGAGGAAAGCCGTGGGAGAGTACCCGGCTGGAGCAGGAGGCCCTTAAATGAAAAAAGGCATAACCCTCATCGCTGCCGTCCTCGTCATAATGGGAGCGCTTCTCCTGGGGCGCACGTATTTCAGTAGGGTCGGGGAAGAAAGAATACTATTCCTCTCGGGGAATATGGAGGTCACGGAGACCAATATAGGCTTCAAGCTTCCGGGGAGGGTGACGGCGCTCCTCGTGGACGAAGGCCAGTCGGTGCATAAGGGGGCCCTGCTTGCCAGGCTCGACGACGGGGAGCTTGCGAGCGTGGTTGCCCAGAACAGGGCAGCCCTGGAGGAAGCGGAAACGCGCCTCGCAGAGCTGAAGGCAGGGTCCAGACCGCAGGAAATAGGGCAGGCAGAGGCGAATCTGGGCGCCCGGAAGGCAGAGCTGACCCGCTTGCAGAAAGATTACGAGCGGGCGGAAATCCTCCACGAAAACGGCGCCATATCGACTTCCCAGTACGATGCGGCGAAAAGCTCCTATGAGGAGAGGAGGGCCCAGGTCCACCATGCCCTGGAATCCCTCAGCCTCGCCAAGGAAGGCCCACGCAAGGAGGATATCGAGGGGGCAGCAGACCGGGTGCGCCAGGCCAAGGCCGCCAAGGGGGTCTCTGAGGAAAGGCTGAAGGATACGTTTATATACGCGCCCTTCTCCGGCGTCATCCTGCGAAAAAACGTCGAGCTGGGAGAAACCGTCAGCCAGGGCGAGCCGGTCTACACCATCGGAGACCTGGAAAGTCCGTGGATAAAGGTCTACGTCAAGGAAGATAAGCTCGGCCTCGTCAAGCTCGGGCAGAGGGCAAAGATAAGCTCCGACACCTACCCCGGCAAGGTATACGACGGATGGGTGAGTTTTATCTCGTCGGAAGCGGAGTTTACGCCGAAGAGCGTGCAAACCCCGGAGGAGCGCGTGAAGCTCGTCTTCGGGGTCAAAGTACGGGTGCACAACGTGAACGACGAGCTGAAGCCGAGTATGCCCGCTGACGTGAGGATACTGCTTGAGTAAATCTCGGACAGCGGGGGCGCGACAGCGGAAGCCGCGCGGTAGAGGGAGCGTCGGGCATGCGGGATCTTGCGAAGGAAAAGGCCGTGGATGAGAAAGCCATAAAGATTTCGGGCCTCACCAAGGCATTCGGAGCGCACACGGCGGTGGACCATATCGATCTCGAAGTGGGGCGGGGGGAGCTCTTCGGCCTCGTCGGCCCCGACGGTGCGGGAAAGACCACGGTGATGAGGCTCCTCACGGCGATCATGACACCGGATAGCGGAGAGGCGTGGATCGCAGGGGAGTCCGTGCTGGATCGACCGGAGCGGATCAAGGAGCGGATCGGCTACATGTCTCAGCAATTCGGCCTCTACGAGGACCTCACCGTGATGGAGAATATACGCTTCTACGCGGACCTCTACGGGGTGGCACACCGGGAGCGGCCGGCCAGAGTAGACAGGCTTCTCGCCTTCAGCAACCTTGGCCCTTTCAGGGACCGTTTGGCCGGTAACCTCTCGGGGGGGATGAAGCAGAAACTCGGCCTCACCTGCGCCCTCATCCATACGCCCGAGATCCTCTTTCTCGACGAGCCTACGGGCGGGGTCGACCCGGTCTCCCGCAGGGATCTTTGGAGAATTCTCTACGACCTCCTGAGGGAAGGAGTGACCATCTTTGTGTCGACCGCCTATCTGGACGAAGCAGAGCGGTGCACCAGAATCGGGCTCATCCATCGGGGAGGACTCCTGGTCACGGGCGAGCCCAGAAAGGTGAGGCATATGCTCCCTTTCCCTATGATCGAGGTACTGAGCCCTTACAGCCGGAGGGCAAGGGACGCGGCGGCGGCCGTCGAGGGCGTGAGAGGGGTCGTCGTCTACGGGGACAGGCTCCATCTCAGCCTCGAAAAGGGGGTAATCGCCGATGAGGTTCTGGCGGCCCTCGCCTCCAGGGGGATCACGGTCACGGGCCAAAGAACGATCCTCCCGTCCCTGGAAGACGTCTTCATCGCCCTTGTCACGGGATCGGAGGCCGGCATGACGGCCGGGCAAGAGCGATGACTGACGGAGCGGAGACAGCCGTGGAGGTACGCGGTCTCAGCCGCACCTTCGGCACCTTCGTCGCCGTGGACGCCATCGACCTGCGGATAAGGAAGGGGGAGATCTTCGGTTTTCTCGGACCCAACGGAGCAGGCAAATCAACCACCATAAGGATGCTGTGCGGCCTCCTGATGCCCACGGCGGGAAGCGGGACCGTCGGAGGCTGTGACATCCTCACCCAGTCGGAGTCGATAAAAAAACGCATCGGCTATATGTCGCAAAAGTTTTCCCTCTATGACGACCTCACCGTCGAGGAGAATATAGCTTTTTTCGGAGGGGTCTATCAGGTCGCCAAGGCAAAAAAGGGGACCCGGAAGGCTTGGGTGCTCGAAATGGCAGGGCTCGCCGAGGAGAGGGCAGCGCTCACGCGCACCCTGGCCAAGGGCTTCAAGCAGCGCCTCGCCTTGGGGTGCGCGATCCTTCACGAGCCCCCCCTGCTCTTCCTGGACGAGCCTACCTCGGGCGTCGATCCCCTGTCGAGGCGTAAGTTCTGGAGCCTCATAAGGGAACTGGCCGATGGGGGTACGACTATCTTCGTCACTACCCACTACATGGAGGAAGCGGACTACTGCGACAGGCTGGCCCTGATCTACAGGGGCAGGATCATCGCCGAAGGCACACCCACGGAGCTGCGGCAGAGACACATGAAGCGGGAAATCCTGGAGATCGAGACAGACAGCACCATCGGGGCCCTCGAGGTGCTCCTGGCATCGGGGATCGACTGCGCCGTCTTCGGCAGCACCCTCCATTGCACGGTCGAAGACGCGGCAGCCTCTGACCGCACTATAAGGCGCCTCCTCGACACGTCGGCCATTACGGTGGACCGGATGGAACGGGTGATGCCCTCCCTGGAGGACGTATTCGTGACCCTTATCGAGGTCTCCTGAGATGGGCCTCCTCCGAATCAAGGCCATGGCGCAAAAAGAATGGATCCAGATACGCCGGGACCGCCTGAGCCTCGCCATGGCATTCCTCCTGCCGGTCATGCTCCTCCTTATCTACGCCTATGCAATCACCTTCGACGTGAACGAGATCCTCATGGTGGTCTACGACCAGGACAAAGGCAGCATGAGCAGGGAGCTCTCGGCAGAGTTCACCCGGTCGGACTACTTCACCCTCGTGGCTTCACTCGACTCCTATGAGCAGATAGACAGGTACCTGGATTCGGACAGGGCCAGGGTCGCCCTCGTCATCCCCGTCGACTTCTCAAAGCGGATAAGAACAGCCAAGCCGACGTCGGCGGAAGTCATCGTGGACGGGAGCAATTCGAATACCGCCACCATCGCCCTCCAGTATATCGCGGCCATCGGCGAACAGTTCAACCGACGGCAGGGTCTGAGCCCCGCCAGCCCCACGATCGAGGTGAAGAACAGGGTCTGGTACAACCCGGAGCTGAAATCAAGGAATTTCGTCATTCCCGGGCTCATCGCCCTCATCATGTCCGTCATAGCCTCGGTCCTCACCTCGCTCACCGTTGCGAGGGAATGGGACCGGGGCACCATGGAACAGCTGATATCGACCCCGGTGAAGCCGGTGGAACTGGTCATCGGTAAATTGATCCCCTATTTTCTGATCGGTTTCGCCGATACGGTCCTCTGCGTGCTGATAAGCACCTTCCTTCTGAAGGTGCCCTTGCGGGGGAGCGTGGGCCTCCTCTTCGCAGTCTCCGCAATCTTTCTCGTGGGTGGGCTCAGCTTCGGCCTCCTGCTTTCGACAGTGACAAAGAATCAGGTCCTCGCGAGCCAGCTCGGCATGCTTACCTCTTTTCTCCCCTCCTTCCTCTTCTCCGGCTTCATCTTCAACATATCGAATATGCCCGTGCCGCTCCAGGCGTTCACCTATACGGTCTCAGCCCGGTACTTCGTTTCCGTCCTGAAAGGGATATTCCTGAAGGGCATAGGCATGCGCTTCATGGCGCTCGAGGTGGCGCTCCTCTCGCTTTACGGAGCCGTCGTCTTCCTCCTCGCCTGCAGAAAGCTCAGAAAAAGGATCGACTAGCCATGATGGAGCGCATAAAATATCTGGCCATCAAGGAGCTCATCCAGACCTTCAGGGACCGGAGAAGGCGCATCCTCATCACCATCTCACCCCTCATCCAGCTCTTCCTTTTCGGCTATGTGGCGATCCTGGATGTGAACAACGTCTCCACTGCGCTGCTCGATCTGGACAAATCGCAGGAGAGCCGGGAGCTTGCCCGCAGGTTCGAAGGATCGGGCTATTTCACCATCACCGCCCTGCCCGGGTCCCCGGAGGAGATGGGCCATCTTCTCGACAGGGGTGCCGTGCTCGTGGCCATCCAGATCAACAGGGGGTTTTCAAGGGATATAAAGAAGGGCGTTCCTGCCGGGCTCCAGGTGCTCGTGGACGGGACCGATTCCAATACCGCCCTGATCGCCATGGGGTATGTCTCGACGATTGTCGGGATCTTTTCGAGGGACCTCCCTGCGCCGGCAGGGGTCACGGCGGAGAAGGCCTATTTTCGCACGAGGGTCTGGTACAATCCCGACCTGAAGAGCCGGAATTTCTTTCTCCCCGGCGTGATAGCCCTCATCATCATGCTCACCTGCCTCATGGTGACCTCCATGGCGATCGTCCGGGAGCGGGAGGTGGGCACCATCGAGCAGCTGATGGTGACCCCCATCAGGCCCCTGGAGCTGGTGCTTGCCAAGATGGTCCCTGCTTCGGTGATCGGCATCGCTCAGATGGTCCTGGTCACGGCCCTGGGGGTGCTCTGGTTTCATGTACCCATCAAAGGCACCTTCCCCTTCCTCTTTCTGTGCACCGGCGTCTACCTGCTGTCGGTCCTCGGCATAGGCCTTTTCATATCGACCATCTCCAAGACGCAGCAGCAAGCGTTGATGGCGTCCTTTTTGTTCTTTCAACCCGCCGTGCTCCTCTCGGGTTTTGCGACCCCCATCGAGAACATGCCGCAGGTCTTCCAATATATCACCTACGCGAGCCCCCTGCGCTATTTTCTAGTGATCGTCCGGGGTGTATTCCTCAAAGGCGTGGGCATGGAGGTGCTCTGGCCCCAGGTACTCGCCCTCCTGGTGCTGGGCACGGCAATCTTCCTCCTCAGCGCGATGCGGTTCAAGAAAAGGCTCGCCTGACAGGGAATTTTTTGGATGGGTCGGCAAAAAGGCAGATTGAGAGCCCCTAGGAGCTCGTGGTAGTTACGGGAGCAGAAGAGCCTGGCCTACTGATTTTAGCTCCCCGTGGTCACGCGGTTGCTGCCGAAGCCGCATCGCCCTTCTGGTAGAGCGCTTTGGTCAAGACGAAAGCTGCCTGCAGTGCCTCCGTAGGGCAAAGGGGGAAACATTCCTTGCAGTTCCAGCACTCCTTGGAGGCTATCTCCGGAACGAAGCTGATCTCTTTCCTTATCCCTCGGTCGACAAACCCAACGGCGTTCTTCTTCTTCACCTCGGCACAGTACCTTACGCAGAGACCGCAATGAACGCAAAAGGAGGGTTCTTTTTCAAAGCGGTTCCTGTCCGCTCCATACTCTTGAGCCAGATCCTGCAAATCAAAGGCATCAGGAGCATGAGCCAGCAAGAGCTCCAAGATCATCTTGCGGATTCTGTCTACCTTCTCTGATCTGGTCCTGACGACCAGATTCTTTTCCACCGGGTAGACGCAGGAAACAACGAGTCTTGTCCCGCCGCGACTTTCCAGCTCTACGATGCAGAGCCGGCAGCCGCCATAGGGTTCCAATTTCTCGTGGTGACAAAGGGTCGGAATCCTGAAGCCCGCACTCCGTGCTGCCTCCAGAAGGGTCATCCCTTCCTTTGCTTTGACTTCTTTTCCATCGATCTGCATTATGATTTCGCTCATTTTTGTTTACTCTCCTGACCGGGAGCGCTCCGCGATTCCCGCCATGCGGGGCCAAGGAGCGCAATCAGTTGCGTTTCATTCCTTTCCGGCAGACCCCGTCTTTTGGGGCCTCACTATCGTTCTCGCTTCTTCAGGAATAGGAGGCGGCACGGGCTCGCCGGAAATCTTCTTCACCGAACGAAAGCGAGGGGGGCAAACTTCGAAGCACGTTCCGCACTTTGTGCACTTCTCCTGGTCAATCACATGGATCCGGTTCTTGCCGCCTACAATCGCCTCGGCAGGGCACTTCTTGGAGCAGCTCATACAGGCCTGGCACTTCTCCGGGTCAATATAGTAGGCGATCAGCTCTTTGCAGGAAAGGGCCGGGCACCTCTTTTCCTTGACGTGCGCCTCATACTCATCTCTGAAGTATTTCAACGTGCTGAGAAAGGGGTTGGGGGAGCTCTTCCCCAAAGCACACAGGGCGGCTTCCTGGGCTGTCTCGGCGAGCTTCTCCAAAAGCTCGATGTCGCCCTCTTTTCCCTTTCCCTGGGTGATATTCGTGAGAAGCTTCAGCATCTGCCTCATGCCTTCACGGCACGGGACGCACTTGCCGCACGATTCATCGGTGAGGAAGTCGAGGAAGTACCTGGCCACATCCGGCATGCAGGTGTCTTCATCCATGACGATCATCCCGCCCGACCCCATCATTGAACCGGCCTTGGTGAGCTCGTCGAAACCGACCGGCAAATCCAACAGCTCCTCAGGGATACATCCGCCGGACGGCCCCCCGGTCTGCACTGCTTTGAACTTCTTGCCTCCGGGTATTCCGCCGCCTATCTTGAAGATAATATCTCGGAGCGGCGTGCCCATGGGCACTTCCACAAGGCCGGTATTGGTTATCTTACCTACCAACGAGAAAATCTTCGTGCCCTTGCTGCTCTCAGTCCCCAACTTGATAAACCAGTCGGCACCGTTATTGATGATAAGGGGCACATTAGCCCATGTCTCCACATTGTTCAAAACACTGGGTCTGCCCCAGAGGCCCACGACGTTGGAGCGGACGTACTTCGGTCTGGGCTCTCCTGCCCTGCCCTCCAATGCCGTCATCAGGGCGGTCGATTCACCGCAGACGAAGGCGCCGGCCCCCTGGTGCACAATGACCCTGAAATCAAAGCCCGAGCCGAGGATATTTTTCCCGAGAAAGCCATACTCTTCGCCTTTCCTGATGGCCATGTTCACATTCTCTACCGCAAGCGGGTATTCCTGCCGCACGTATATATAGCCCTCGTGGGCGCCGACGGCGTAGGCCCCGATGGTCAGTCCCTCGAGAACCGAGTGGGGGTTTCCCTCGAGGACGCTCCTGTCCATATAGGCTCCGGGGTCCCCCTCGTCCGCGTTGACGATCACGTACTTTATCTCGCCGGGGGCATTGCGGGATCCTTCCCACTTGACCCCTGCGGGAAAGCCGCCGCCTCCCCGACCG
>Ga0326727_10007302_pt1 | contig 29340 bp, 25 predicted proteins | sample MB2enrmetagenome_FD_207643 | JGI IMG/M metagenome (GOLD analysis project Ga0326727, IMG submission 207643) | Lab enriched peat soil microbial communities from McLean, Ithaca, NY, United States - MB29MY | ecosystem: Environmental > Terrestrial > Soil > Wetlands > Peat | place: USA: New York... | reverse complement strand
CGGCTTCGACGACGAGCGGCATCACCCGGTCGAGTTTTTCGCGCCCGTTCTCGAGGTTGATCGAGTTGACCACCGGGCGGCCCGCGTAGATCTTCAGCGCGGCCTCGATCGCTTCGGGTTCGGTGGAGTCGATCATCAGCGGCGCGGGCACCGACTGCGCGAGCTTCTTGACCACGGTGGCCATCTGCGCGGCTTCGTCGCTGCGCTCGGTCAAGGCCGTGCAAACGTCGAGCACGTGCGCGCCGCTCTCGACCTGCTCGCGCGCGACGAGCACGATCTCGTCGTAATCTTCGGCCAGCAACAACCGCTTGATGCGTCGCGAACCCTGCGCGTTGACGCGTTCGCCGATCAACAGCGGGCTGCCGTCCTGCACGAGCGCCGTCGCGCTCATCGCGCTCGCGACGTATTGCAGCGGCTTGGGAACGGGAACGCGCCCGCGCATTCCGCGCGCGACGCGGGCGAAGGCGGCGACGTGCTCGGGCGTCGTGCCGCAGCATCCGCCGATCGCGTTGACCCCGTACTCGCGCACGAACGTGCCGAGTTCGCGGGCCATCTCCTCGGGGCGCTCGGGATAGATGGTCTCGCCCTTGGGACCCATCAGCGGAAGCCCGGCGTTGGGAATGACGCAGACGTAGCAGCGCGAGTGTTCGACCAAATAGCGCACGGCGTCGCGCATGTGGGCCGGACCGGTCGAACAGTTCAGGCCGATGACGTCGATGGGCAGCGCGTCGAGCGTCGCGCACACCGCGGCGATGTCGGTGCCCAAGAGCATGCGGCCGGTCACGTCGAGCGTGGCCTGCGCTTGAATCGGCACGCGGCGCACGCCGGCGCGAAAGGCGCGGGTGATGCCGGCGATGGCCGCCTTCATCTCCAAGAGATCTTGGCTCGTCTCGAGGAGCAAGAGATCGACGCCGCCTTCGACCAAGGCCGTCGCCTGTTCGCGATAGAGCGCGGCCAGTTCGTCGAAGGTGATCTTCGAGAGGGCAGGGTCCGACGACGAGATCAGCATGCCGGTCGGACCCAGCGAACCCGCGACGAAGCGCGGGCGCTCGGCCGTGGCGAAGCGGTCGGCGGCGCGTCGCGCGATCTCCGCGGAGCGCCGGTTCAGTTCGACCGTTCGCTCGCCCAGGCCGTACTCGTCGAGCTTGAGCCGCGAGGCGGTGAACGAGTCGGTCTCGACCACGTCGGCGCCGGCTTCCAGGTAGCGCGCGTGGATCCGCTCGATCAGCTCGGGCCGGAACAGGACGACGGCCTCGTTGCAGCCCCGGTGGCCGCTGCCGCCGAAGTCCGCGTCGTCGAGCTCCAGGCCCATCAATTCGGTGCCCATCGCACCGTCGAAGACCAGAACCCGCTCGGCCAGTGCGGACAGGTATGCAGAGTCCATTCCCGCGATTATGCACCAGAATGGACCACGACGGTGACAACATGAGTCCACACGACAAGAAAAAGACCCTACTGGACTTAGCGCCGGCGACGTTTGCACGCCTGAGCGCCGAAGTCGCCGCGGAGGCGGCGCGCCTTCGCGGGCTGCCCGAAGGGCCCGGACGCGAGCGAGAGGCGGGCGACCTGGTGATCGAAGAGATCGCCGCCTCGACGTCGCTGTCGGGCGCAAACCTCGACCTCGACGAGGTCCGCGCGCTCGTCGAGCGGGGCCTCGCGGTCGGCGACCGGCCTCTACGCAGCTATCTGATCGTGGCCGGCTATGCCGACGCGGCGCGCTGGGTGGCGGCGGCCCGCCGGCCGCGCCCGGGGCGCCCGCTGCTCCGCCTCGACGACGTCGTCGAAGCGCACGCGCGGGCCCTGCGTTTGCAGCCCGAACTCGCCCCCGGCGCCTGGCGGCGCACGACATTGCCGCCCTTTCGCGCGGGCGTCGTCCCGCCGGCCTTCTGGCTCGTGCCGCGCGAGACCGCGCGTTTCGTCGAGCTTTTCGCTACCGGGCCGGGGACGGAATCGCCGCTGCTGTGGATCGCGCGGGCCCTGGAGCGCTTCGACCGCATTCGGCCTTTCGCGGCGGGCAACGGCCGCACCGGAAGGCTGATCGGCAATCTGCTGCTGCGCCGCTGCGGCCTGCCGCCCTTTGCGATCCGCCCGCGCGACGCCCGCCGCTATCTGACCTCGTTGGCGCGCGCCGACGACGGCGACCCCTGGCCGCTGGCGATGCTCGTCGGCCGTTCGGTGCTCGCCGGCTTGCAGCGCTTGGCGGGCGCCGCCGATGCGCCGGCTTCGGAATTGGTCGCGGTGGCCGCCTTGGCCGACGGCGACGAACGGCAAGCTCTGTACAAGGCTATCCAGCGTGGCCGGCTGCGCGTGGTACGCCGCGGACGCAGCCTGCTCACCACCGAGGCGTGGCTCGCCGACTATCGCGCGTCGCGCTCGTGACGCGTAACGCGGTCGCCGTCGTCGCCGGAGTTTTCGCGCTGCTACTGGACGTGTGGACCGTCGCGCCGGCGCCCAACCTCCCGCTGCTGATCCCGGCCGTGATCGTTCCCGAGATCGCGCCATGGGGCGCGATCGTCGCGTTGCTCGCGCTCGCGGTGTCGCTGCGTTGGGGCCGCGGCGTCGCGCGCCTCGCCGGGCTCGCCTTCGGCTCGGCGGCACTGGTCTGCGCGTTGCTTCCGTTGGCCGAACTGCCCGGCACGATCGCCGCGAGCGACGCCGCGATGCGCGCGGCTTTGGGCAACGCGGCGGACGACGGTCCGCGCTTCGACCTCCACCGCTTCTTCTTCGGTCGCAAACTCGACCCGCGCGTGCGGGTGACCCACGACCTTCCCGTGCTGACCCGCGACGGCACGCGGCTCGCACTCGACCTCTATCGCGCACCCGGCGCGGGACCGCACCCGGCGGTGGTGGTGATCTACGGCGGCGGCTGGCGCGGCGGCCTGCGCAGCGACACCGCTTCCGAAGACCGCCGGCTCGCCGCGCTGGGGTACGACGCGATCGCGATCGAGTACAGGCTCGCACCGCAGTATCGTTTTCCGGTGGAACTCGACGACGTCGACGACGCGCTGGCCACGATCGCGCGCAACGCACGCGCCTGGGGCGTCGACCCGCGGCGCGTCGCGTTGCTCGGCCGCTCGGCCGGCGGCGAACTCGCACTGCTGGCGGCGTATCGCCGGCAGCCGTTGACGATCCGCGCCGTCGTCGCCTATTATCCGCCGGTCGATCTGCGCGGCGGCTATCTCGAACCGCGTCTCTTCGATCCCGGGCACATCCGGATGCTGGTCCGCGACTATCTGGGCGGGCCGCCCGACGCGGCCCCCGGGGCCTATCGCGCGGCCTCCCCGATCGACGCGGTGCGCGCCGGACTGCCGCCGACGTTCGTCGTCGGCGGCGCGCGCGATCAGCTCGTATCGCTGCGCTTTCAACGAGACTTTCGCGACGCGCTGCGCGCCCACGGCGATACGGTCGTGGCGCTCGAGTTTCCCTGGAGCAATCACGCCTTCGACGAAATACCGTACGGCCTCGGGGGTCAACTCGCGCGCAATTACGTCGCGCAATTTTTGACCGCGACGCTGTAGGCGCGACGACCGGCGCGCGCGAAGGCGCGGCAAATTCCCATCGTGAATCTAGCCTTCGATCAGCCTTAAGAAAGGCGACGACCATGCTGAGTTTGCTCCGTTTTGGCACGGTCGCAATTTTTGCGTGTCTCTGCTTCGTCGCCGCGCCGATCCTCGCTCGCGCGCAAACGCCGCAAGGCGTAGTCCGCACGTACGAGGTCTTGCCCTAGGTCCCCGCGCTGCTGCGGTAGGCTTCGAGGAGGTCGCGGCGCGTGACGATGCCGACCAGTTTGTCGTCGGCGTCGAGTACGGGCAGCAGCGGCGTCTGCGAGTCGGCCATCAGTGTGGCGGCGCGTTCGAGCATGTCGCCGGGGCGCAGCCGTTCGGGCGTGGCGCGCACGATGGCGCCGACGCTCCCCTCCCGACCCTCGCTCACGGCCGCGCGCGCGAGGTCGAGCGAGGTCACCACGCCGACGAAGCGCTCGCCGTCGCAAACCGGAATCGCCAATTCGCCGCTCTCGCTCTCGCGCGCGAGCACGCTCGCGATCGTGTCGCCGGGCTGCGCGATCGCGGGCGGCGTGCGGGCCACGCTCGACACCGCCAGCTTGCTGAAGAAGCGCGGGTGGCGCGCCTGCTGCCAGTCGATGCCGCGCCGGATCAGCTTGCGTTCGTACACCGTCGCGCCGAGCAGGCTGCGGCCGAGCAGCGTCGCGATCACGACGGCGACCATGAGCGGCAGAATGATCGTATAGTCGTCGGACATCTCGAAGACGATCACGATGGCGGTGATCGGCGCTTCGGCCGCGGCCGCGAAGAGCGCAGCCATCGCGACGAGTCCGTACGCCGCGGCGGGCGCCGTCCACAACGGCAGCGCGGCATGCACCAACGCTCCGTACCAATCGCCCAGAAACGCGCCGGTAAAGAGCGACGGCGCAAACACGCCGCCCGATCCGCCCGAACCGAGCGTCAGCGCCGTGGCCAGCGGCTTCAACAATGCCAGCGCCAGCCCGTGACGTGCGGGCACGTGTTCGTAGAGCACCTGTTGGATCGGCCCGTAGCCCACGCCGAGCACTTGGGGAAACCAGATGCCGATCGCGCCGACGCCCGCGAAGCCCAGCGCGCCCTTGCCCCACTGCGGAAAACGCAGCCGCTCGAACCCGTCTTCGACGAAATAGAGCAGTTTGACGAAACCGGTCGCCCAGACCGCGGCCACCACCCCGAGCAACGCGTAGAGCGCCAGTTCCCAGGGCGACACGAGGATGAAGGCCGAGGCGTTGAACGACGGGTGGTTGCCGAGGAACGCGCGGCCGATCACCGCCGCCACCACGGAGGCGACGACGATCGCCGCGAACGAGCGCGGCGCGAACTCGCCCAAAATCACTTCGGCGGCAAAGAACACGCCGCCGATCGGCACGTTGAACGTCGCCGAGATGCCTGCGGCCGCGCCGCAAGCCACGAGGGTGCGCACGATCGGCACGGGCGCGCGCGCCGAACCGATCGCCGAACCGATCGCCGAACCGATCTGCACGATCGGCCCCTCGCGCCCGCAACTGCCACCGAAGCCGATCGAGAGCGCCGAGGCGAGCGACTTCACCGCGATGACCCGCGGGCGCATCTTGCCGCCGCGCAGAGCCACGGCCTCCATCACTTCGGGAACGCCGTGGCCCTTGGCTTCGGGTGCGAACCGTGCCGCGACGAAGGCCGCGAGCGCGCCGCCCAAAGCCAGTTGAACCACGATGCCCAGCGCGCCGGCGACGCGCGCGAAGGCCGCTCCGGCGACGCCGTAGGCAAAGGTTTGAGCCAATTCGATCATCTGCCGGAAGACGACGGCGCCGAAGCCGCCGCCGAGCCCCACGACGACCGCGACCCCGATCATAAAGGTGCTCTGCGAGATCGACAAGCGGCCAACGCGCAGCCCGTAGCGGCCGTCGCGCATCACGTACGATACCATGTCTCGCTCGATTACCCGGGAAGGCGGGCGTCACACCGGGCGAGCAACCGTCGCGGGACCCCGCGGCGGACGCGCGGAACACCGCTTGCCTGATGGGGGCGATCGTCGAAACCTCGGGCCTGACCAAATCCTTCGGCGGTTATCGGGCCATCGACGGGGTCTCGCTGTCGATCGAAGCCGGCACGATCCATGCGATCATCGGCCCCAACGGCGCGGGCAAGACGACGTTCTTCAACCTGCTCTCGGGCTTCGTGCCGCCGACCTCGGGCACGATCCGCTTCAAGGGCCGCGACCTCACCGGACTCGACGCGCCGAAGATCGCGCGACTGGGCATGGTGCGCAGCTTTCAGATCAACAGCATCTTCACGCACTTGAGCGTCATCGACAACGTCAAGGTCTCGCTCGAGGCCAAGACGGATTTGCCGGCGCGCTTCTGGCTCTCGGGCGCGGCGACCCAACGCCTCGAACCCCGCGCGCTCGAACTCTTGCGCGACGTCGGCTTGGAACGCGAGCGCGACCTGCTCGCGGTGCAGCTTTCGTACGGCCGCAAACGCGCGCTGGAACTGGCCATCTCGCTCGCCCAAGAACCGGAGATACTGCTGCTCGACGAGCCGACGGCGGGCATGGGCACCGAAGACGTCGGGCGCATCTCGAAGCTGATCGGCCGCGTCGCGCAAGGGCGCACGGTCGTGCTCGTCGAGCACAATCTGAGCGTCGTGGCCGACCTCTCGCAGCGCATCACCGTCTTGCAGCGCGGCAAAGTGCTGGTCGAAGGGAGCTATGCGGAGGTGCGCGCCGACCGGCGGGTCATCGACGCCTATCTCGGCGGGGGCGCGGGCGCGCATGCTTGAGACCCGCGACCTCAACGCCTATTACGACGAGAGCCACGTGTTGCGCGGCGTGGACCTGCGCGTCGAGCGGGGCGAAGTGGTCACGCTCGTCGGCCGCAACGGCGCGGGCAAGTCGACCACGCTCAAGTCGATCATGGGCATCGTGCGCCGGCGCACGGGCACGATCGTCTTCGAAGACGAGCAGATCGGCACGCTGACCTCCGACAAGATCGCGCGGCGCGGCATCGGCTTCGTCCCCGAGGAACGCGGCATCTACGCCTCGCTGACCGTCGCCGAAAACCTCGAACTCCCGCCGGTGGTCTCGCGCGAAGGCGCCTGGCCCCTCGAACGCATCTACGCGCTCTTTCCGATTCTCAAGGAACGCGCCAAGGCGATGGGCACGATGCTCTCCGGCGGCGAGCAGCAGATGCTGGCCATCGCGCGCGTGTTGCGCAGCGGCGCGCGGCTGATCTTGCTGGACGAGCCCACGGAGGGCTTGGCCCCCGTCATCGTCGACGCGATCGGCGACCTCATCGCCGAGATCAAGCAGTCGGGCGTCACGATTCTCTTGGTCGAACAGAACCTGCGCTTCGCGACGCGCGTCGCCGACCGCCACTATCTGATGGTGCACGGCAAGATCGTCGAGTCGATGAGCAACGCCGAAGTGATCGAACGCGAAACGGACCTGCTGGCCCACTTAGGCGTCTGAGCCGGGCCGATCCGTCGTCGCCGGCCCGAGCGCCGCAAGGGCGCGACTCCGCGCGCCGAGCGCGTACCGCCTGGGAACGAGCCGACAGAAGAGTGCGTCTCCGATCAGCAACGCTCGCGGGGCGAGCAGCACCAGCGCGATGACCGGCCCCCAGATCGAGTTCGCGTGCCGCGCATGCCACGCCGCGAACGCGATGACGACGAGTGCTGCCGGGACCGACTGTTCGATCAGAAGCAGGTCCGCCGTCCAGCGGACGTACCACGCGAACTGCGGCGAGACGTTCTCGTAGCGCGCGGCGCCGACGGTCCAGAAAGGCGAAACCAACACCTTGACGATTGCGCCTGCGATCACGCTGCAAAACAGCGTCGTCAGCGCCAGCCCGATCAGATCGCCGACCGGCCTACTCCAGGACCGATTCGGCCGGCATCATCGGTGGACAGAGCAGGATGGTCGTGAAAATCGGCTCATGCGGCGCGAAGGTTTGGCACCGTATTCGCGTCCCCTCCACGAGACCCATCATACCCGGCGGTTGGAAAAGCAACCGAGGGGTGGGTTAGACCGGGTTGGGCTCCGCGTCGGGGACGAGGCGGTCGGGGTCGTCTTCGTCTTCCACCAGGCGTTGCTTCGGCGCGAAGGCTCGCTGCAGGATCTCGCCGACGATGCCGCGCCGCGCGATCAGGATGACGACCGCGAAGATGAAGCCCATCACGACGTTGGTCTTGTCGCCGATGGGCGTCTTGGAGACGAAGTACTCGAGCGACTCGAAGACGGCCGCGCCGACGATCGGACCGTAGATCGTGCCGATGCCGCCGAGGATCGTCATCATCACGATCGCGCCCGAGGTGTGCCAGTCGACGCCGTCGAGGCCCGAGAGGCGGTTGCCGATTGCGTAGAGCGACCCGGCGAGTCCGGCTAGCGTCCCCGACATGACGAAGGCGGCGAGTTTGAAGCGGTCGGTGTCGTAGCCGATGCTCTTGGCGCGCGTCTCGTTTTCGCGCATCGCGGCGAGCACCTGGCCGAAGGGTGAGGTCACGATGCGCACCGCGAGCGCGCCGCACAGCGCCACGATCGCCAGCACGACGTAATAATAGACGCGGTCGTTTTCCAGCGAGAGTCCGAAGAGCGTCCCGCGCGTGGCGATCTGCAGGCCGTTTTCGCCGCCGGTGAGGTCGGTGAGCTGAAAGGCGAGGAAATAGAATATCTGCGCGATCGCGAGCGTGATCATCGCGAAGTAGATGCCGCTGCGCTTCACCGAGATCGCGCCGACCAGCAGCGCGACCACCAACGAATAGAGCATGCCGCCCAAGAGCGCCAGCGGAAACGAGACGACGCCGTGCGCGATCAAGATCGTCGCGACGTAGCCGCTGCCGCCCCAAAACATCGCGTGACCGAACGAGAGCAGTCCGGTGAAGCCCAGCAGCAGGTCGAACGAGAGCGCGACCAGCGCGAAGCAGATCAAGTCGATCGCGAAGACGGGATAGACGAAAGGCAAGAGCGGCAAGATCGCGCCGAGCGCGAGCAGGACCAGCCCCACGGCGAGTCCGCGCCGCCCTGCGACGAACCTCACGCGGTGCGCTCGACCGTGCCGAACAAGCCCGTGGGTTTCACCAAGAGCACCAGCACCATCAGGATGAAGATCAGCGTATTGGAGATCTGCGGAAAGAAGACGGCGCCGACGGCGGCCAATACGCCGACCGCGAAGCCCGCGACGATCGAGCCGAGGATCGAACCCAGTCCGCCGATCACCACGATCGCGAAGGTCTGAATGATGATCGAGTCGCCCATCGTCGGCGTCACGTTGGTATTCGGCGCGTTGAGCACGCCGGCGAAGGCCGCCAAGGCCACGCCGAAGGCGAAGACGCCCGAGATCAAGCGCCGCGTGTTGATGCCGAAGGCTTGGGTCAGTTCCGGCTTCTCCGTCGCCGCCCGGATGCGCGCGCCGAGCGACGATCGCTCGACCACCAGATAGACGGCGACGCACACGATCAGGCAGACCGCGATCACGAAGAGGCGATAGGTCGGATAGAGCGTGAAGCCGAGGTTGGCCGCGCCTTGCAACATTGCGGGCGTATCGTAGGGCGAGCCGAGCGCGCCCGCGGCCAGCCGCATCCCGTCCTCGATCATCAGCACCAGCGCGAAGGTGAAAAGCAAATTGTAGAGCGGGTCGAGGTCGTAGAGCCGGCGGAGCAGCAGCACCTCGACGGCGAGGCCGAAGCAGCCCACCACCACCGGCGCCACCACGAGCGCCGCGAAGTAGGGCAGATGCACGAACTGCGCGCCGTAGTAGGCCACGAAGGCGCCCAGCATATACATGGCGCCGTGCGCGAAATTGACGATGCGCAGCATTCCGAAGATGATGCTCAGCCCCAGCGCCAAGAGCGCGTAAAAGCCCCCGTTGACCAGGCCGTTGAAGATCTGCGTCACGATGTAGTCGGGCGTCAGCGTCGCTTGCGCGAGCAAGGCCGGGACGAAGTCGATCACGCGGCGCCTCTCCTGCGAACGAAAGGGCCGGCGCCTAAGCGGCACCGGCCCCGCGAGTTTAGTCCGACCCGGCGGGCTCTCCTACCAATCCTTCTTGCAGACGGATTGGCTTTCGGGGCGGAACGCCCGGCCCGGCGGGATGACCTGGACGATCTTGAACCACGCGTGCGGCTCCTTGATCTGTTCCTTGGGGATCACGTCGACCACGTACATTTCGTGCGTGACGCGGTGGTCGCGGGCGCGCCACTCCCCCGCATGGGCGTAGAAGTCGTTGAACTGACGCCCGTCCAGATAGGCGACGATCTTGTCGGCGTCGGTCGAACCGACGGTTTTGACCGCCTGGAGCCATTGCATCGTGGCCGAGTAATCCGAGGCCTGAATGTCGGTGGGGCGCAGGCCGCCGCCGATCTTGCGGGTGAAGCGGTCGGCCCAGGCGCGCGCCGGCTTGTCCTCGTTCCAGTACCACGACGTGGTGATGCGCGAACCGGAGAAGACGTCGGGCAGAGCGTCGACGTCGGAGAGGAAGAGCAGGCCGACCGCGACCTTCATCGACTTGTCCAGCCCGAATTGCTTGACTTGCTTCATCGTGTTGACCGTGTCGGCGCCCGCGTTGAGCACGCCGAGCACTTCCGCGCCCGAATTCTTGGCCGAGAGCAGATACGACGAGAAGTCGGTGTTGCCCAGCGGGATCAAGTCGGCGTGTACGAACTTGGCGCCCTCGGGCTTGATCGCCGCCGTGAAGTCGGCGAGCATCTGCTGTCCGAATGCGTAGTTGGGCACGATGCCGTACCACGTCTTGCCGTTGGACTGACGGGCCACGTTGCGCCCCGTCGACGAAGCCAGCGCGTACGTGTCGTAGGCGTAATGATAGGTGTACTTGCTGCAGGCCGCGCCGGTCAGCGCCGAGGTCGCGCCGCCCGTGACGATGGCCAGCTTGTGCTTCTCCTTGGCCACCGCGGAGACGGCCAAGGCCGTCGCCGAGTTGGTCATGTCGATGGCGAGTTCCGCCCCGCCGTCGTAGGCCTCGCGCGCCTTCGACGCGGCTTCCGGTCCGTTGTTGCGGTGGTCGATGGCCACCACCTCGATGGGCCGCCCCAACACCTTGCCGCCGAAGTCGTCGACGGCCATCTGGGTGGCCACGACCGCGCCGTGACCGGCGACCGCGGCGTAGACGCCGGAGAGGTCGGTAATCACCGCGATCTTGATCGGGCCTTGGTCGGCCGCGCCGGTCGCGACGGGCATGCCCAAGGGAAGGATGAATGCGGAGATGACGGCCAGCGCCGCCGTAGCGCGGATATTCTTCACGCCTCTGCCTTTCAGCGAAAAAACGAACTCTGTCAAAGCTCGGTCGAGCTTGATTTCCGCGACCCGGCAAGGATTCCCGCGGCCTCCGAGAGGCCGCGGACCCCGATTGCGCGAGGCACGCCTCAGAGAGAGGCGGCTTCCATTTCGGGTCGCCGGCCGTGCCCGGCGACGTCGTCGGCCGGGTCGGGAGCATGCTTGCCGCGCTCGCGCAAGGTCACCACGATCACGTAGAAGATCGGGACGACGAACAGGTTGAGTACGGTCGAGAGGATCATGCCGCCGAAGACCGGCGTGCCCAGCGAGTGCCGGCTCGCGCTGCCCGCGCCGCTCGCGAAGACGAGCGGCAAGATGCCGAGGATGAAGGCCAGGGAGGTCATGACGATCGGCCGGAAGCGCGTCTCGGCGGCCTGCATCGCGGCCGCGACCGGGCTCAGGCCCTGTTCGCGCAATTGATTGGCGAACTCGACGATGAGGATGCCGTTCTTACTGGCCAGCCCGATGAGCATGACGAAGCCGACCTGGGCGTACACGTCGGAGAGCACGTAGCCCACGAAGGGCAGCACGCTAGCCAAGGTGCTGCGGATCAGCATCGCGCCGATCGCGCCGAGAATCGCCAGCGGCACGCAGAGCAAGATCACGAACGGATCGGTCCAGCTCTCGTACTGCGCGGCGAGCACCAGGAAGACGACCACGATGCCCAGCGCAAAGATCAGCGCCGAGAGGCTGCCCGACTCGATCTCGTCGCGCGAGATGCCCGACCACTCGTGGCTCACGCCCGGCGGATCGACCTGCGCGCCGATCTTGTCCATCGCTTCGATGGCGTCGCCCGAACCGTGTCCGGGACTGGGCTGGCCGTTGAGTTCGATCGCCCGGAACATGTCGTAGTGCGTGATGACGGGTGCGGTGCGTTCGACCTTGGCGGTGACCAGCGTCGAGAGCGGCACGATCGCGCCGCCGCTCGAACGCACGTAGATCGTCTGCAGATCCTCGATGCGCGAGCGGAACTGCGTGTCGGCCTGGACGTAGACGCGGTACGAGCGGTCGAGATAATCGAAGTCGTTGACGTACAGCGAGCCGAGGTCGACGTTCATGGTGGTGAACAGCGAGGCCAGCGGAATGCCCAGTTGCTGCGCTTTGAGCCGGTTGACGTCGACGACCAACTGCGGGCTGTCGTTGCGGAAGGCGGTGAACACGCCGCGCAGGGCGGGATTGCGGTTGCCCAGGCCGATGTAGCCGTAAGCGACCTTGGTCAACGCGTCGAGGCCGATGTTGCCCGTATCCTGCAACTCGTACTGGAAGCCGCCGAAGTTCCCCACGCCTTGGATCGCCGGCGGGTTGAAGGCGAACACCTGCGCTTGGGTAATTTGCGCGAACTTCGGATAGAGGCCGTAGAGCACGAACTGCAGGGAGTGCAGGAAGCCCGGCCGGTCCTTCCAGTCCTTGAGGCGCACGAACATGGTGGCGTGATTGGAGCCGTTGCCCGTGAAGCCGAAGCCGATCACGTCGAAGATGTCGCTCACTTCGGGGCGCGAGTAGATCAACTTCTCGACCTGGCTCGTGATCTTCTCGGTCTGATCGATCGAAGTGCCTTCGGGCGCCTGAACGGTGACGATCATGAAGCCTTGGTCTTCGTCGGGGGTGAAGCCCGTCGGCGTCACGCTGAGCAGGAAGAACGTCAGGACGAGCGCGGCCGCGAACAGGCCGACCACCACGTAGCGGAAGGCGAAGAGCCGGCCCAAGAGCCCGTGGTAGGTGACCCGCGACCAATTGATGGCGCGATTGACCGGAACGAAGAAACTCGCGCGCCTGCGGTCGCGTCCGGCGCCGAGCAGTTTGGCCGAAAGCACCGGCGTCAAGGTCAGCGCGCAGAAGAGCGAGATGGCGATCGAACAGGCGATGGTCAGCGCGAACTGCTTGTAGAGCTGCCCGGTCGTGCCCGGAAAGAACGCGACCGGCACGAAGACCGCGAGCAGGACGAGCGAACTCGCGATCACCGCGCCCGAGATCTCTTTCATCGCGGCCGACGCGCCGGCTTCGGGCGACATCTTCTTCTCTTGAATGAACCGCGCGATGTTCTCGATGACCACGATCGCGTCGTCGACGACGAGCCCGGTGGCCAGCGTCAATCCGAACAAGGTTAGGGTGTTGATCGAGAAGCCGAGCAGCTTCATCAGCGCGAAGGTGCCGATCAGCGAGACCGGGATCGTGATCGCCGGGATCAGCGTCGTGCGCCAGTCCTGCAAGAAGGCGTAGATGACGAGCACGACCAGCAAGATCGCGATGAACAGCGTGATGACGACTTCTTTGATCGACTCGTTGACGAAGGTGGTCGAGTCGAAGGCGATCTGATAGTACGCGCCGCGCGGGAACTTCAGCGAGAGCCGGTCGAGTTCGGCGCGCACCGCCTTCGACACGTCGAGCGCGTTGGCGCTGGGCAACGAGAGGATGCCGAAGCCGACCGCGGGCCGGCCGTCGAAGTGGAGGTCGGTCGAATAGTCCTCGGCGCCGATCTCCGCGCGGCCGACGTCCTTGAGCCGCACGTAGCCGCCGTCGGGCGTGGCGCGCAAGATCAGGTTCTCGAACTGATCGGGCGAGGAGAGCCGCCCGATGGCCCGCACCGACATCTCGTAGGGTTGCTTGCCGTCGGTCGGGGGTTGGCCGATCGCGCCGGCCGCCACTTGCACGTTCTGATCGGTCAACGCGTTGATCACGTCGGTAGCGGTCAGCGAATTGTCGGCGAGGCGCTTGGGATCGAGCCAGAGCCGCATCGCGTACTTGCGCTCGCCGAAGATGATGACGTCGTTGACGCCCTTCACGCGCTTGAGATAGTTCTTGATGTAGAGGTCGCCGTAGTTCGAGAGAAACAGCGCCGTCGTCTTGGGATCGTGCGACGAGAAGCCGATGCCCATGACGAAGTTGCCGGAGTTCTTGGCGACGGTGACGCCGGTGAGCGTCACCTCCGTGGGCAGGCGCGCGATTGCGGTCTGCACGGCGTTCTGCACGTCGTTGGCGGCGGCGTCGAGGTCGCGCTCGAGCGAGAACGTACAGGTGATCGTGCTCGTGCCCGCATTGCTCGACTGCGAGGACATGTAGCGCAGCCCTTGGACGCCGTTGATGGCCTCCTCGAGCGGCGTCGTGACGGAGTCCTCGACGGCGAGCGCGCTCGCGCCCGTGTAGGTGGCCGTCACCGTGACCACCGGCGGCGCGATGCGCGGGAACTGCGCGATCGGCAAGGTGGGGATGCAGACCAGACCCGCAAGGGTAACCATGATCGAAGCGACCGCCGCGAAGATCGGCCGCTTGAGGAAGAATTCGATCACGCTAGGGACTCCATGTTCCTAACGACGTGGGGGCAGACCGGATTGTGTCAGAGCGCGCGCGCGGATATCTTGCCGACGACCCGTCCGGCCACGTTGCGCACCTCGGGCTCGGCGAAGCCGGCTAGTCCGTCGACCTCCCCGGGTTCGAGCGCACGCAACGCTCGCAAGAACGCCAGCGTCGCCGGAGGGGTTGCGCGGCTGTTGCCGTCGACGACCTTTAACGCGAAGCCGGCGCGCGCGCGCACCAGCGCGTCGCCGTGCAGCCCCTCGGCGCCTCCTTTGCAGGCGATGCCGCCGTACGTTATGCGCATCAGAGCCGTGTCGAAACGCGCCGTCCCGCCCACGTAAGCCGGCTCGGCCAGCATGGCCGCGCGCACGGCGCCCAGCGCGCGAGCGTCGTCGCCGTCGAGCCCTTCGAGCGTCGCGAGCCGCGCGAAGGCGCCCGCGGTCCGGCGCAGCGACGAGGCGAAGATGGGCGCGCCGCAACCGTCGATGCCGGTGGGCCAACGCGCCGGATCGTCGGCGAAGGCGCGTCCGCAGAATGCGGCGATGTGGCGTTGCACGGGATTCTCGGGGTCGCGATAGGTCGCCGGGTCGGCGCCGAGGTGCACGGCGCCGGCGAGGATGCCGGCGTGTTTGCCCGAGCAATTGTTGTGCACCGCCGAGGGACTCGCGCCCGTCGCCGCCAGCGCCGCGGCGGCGGGTTCGTACGACGGCGCGTGCGCGCCGCACTGCAGCGCGCGCTCGTCGAGGCCGATCTTCCTCAAGATTCCGCGCACCGCTTCGACGTGGAAGGGTTCGCCGTTGTGCGACGCGGCCATCACCGCGAGTTCGCGCGCGTCGAACCCGAAGCGCTCGGCCGCGCCGGTGGCCACGATCGCCGCCGCGATGAACGGCTTGGCCGTCGAGCGCAGATAGACCGGCACCTCGACGTCGCCGCGCTCGATCAGCGTGCGGCCCTCGACGTCGACGGCGCAGGCGGCGACCGCGTGCACCGACTCGACGAACTCGCCGCGATAGACGTCGACCAGCGGAATGCCCGACGGTCCGGGCATTATTGCGCCGGTCCGACGACGACTTCCACGAAGCGCGACGGATCGACGTATTTGGCGAAGGCCGCGCGCACGTCGCCCGGCTGCAGTTTGAGGATCGTCCGGCTGCGCCGGTAGGGCTCGTCGAGCGGCAGGCCCGCGGTGGCGCGCGCGGCCAAGCCCTGCGCGATCGCGCCGACGCTCGCTTCGGAGAGCGACAGCTCGCGCACGAGTTGGGTCTTGGCCTGGCGCATCTCGGCCTCGCTCGGCGGTTTGGCGGCCAGATCGCGCAGGTCGCGATCGATGATGGCCCGGGCGCGCGGCACGTTCCCCGGATCGCTGCCGTACTCCACCGAGTAGGAACCGCGCGTGGCGTTGGCATGGACGCCGGCGCCGATCGAATAGACCAAGCCCGCGTGCTGGCGCAGATCGCGCGAGAAGCGCGTGGAGTAGAAGCCGCCGCCGAGGATCGCGTCGCCGAGTTGCAACGCCGGATAGTCCGGATCGGACCGGCGCACCGCGACGTTTTCTTGCAGCGTGACCGTGGACTGGGTGCGGCCTTGCGCGGCGATGCGTTTGAACGCGGCCGCGTTGAGCGGCACCGGCGGCAAGTCGGTCTGCGGCTTGGGACCGCTCGCGCTCCACGCGCCGAACCAACGCTCGACGACCGCGCGCGCCTGCTCCGGCGTCACGTCGCCGGCGACGACGATCGTGGTCATGTCCGGCCGAAAGACGGCCGCGTGATACGCCTTGACGTCGTCCAGGGTTGCGGCCGTCACCGTTTGCGGCGTCGCTTCGCGCAATCCCGGATCGCCCGCGGGCAACAGCGCCGTCTGCAGCGCGCGCGAGGCCAGATAATCGGGCGTGGTCAGCTCGCCTTGTAGCGCCTGCGCCGCCTGTTGTTGCACGATCGCGAAGGCCGGGGCGGGCAGGGCGGGATGCAAGAGATCGTCGGCGAGGAGTTGCACGCCGCGGTCGAAGCTCGCCGCGGGCACGGAGAGATCGAACGACGCGCCGACGTCGACGTTGGCCGCGATCGCGTCGAGTTGGGCTTGGTACGCGAGCCGGTCGTAGGTGGTCGTGCCGTACGTGAACAGACCGCCGAGCAAATCATCGGTGCCGTCCTTGCCCGCGGGCTGCTGCAGGTCGGCATTGTGCCGGACGATGCCGCTCAGCGTGACCGTCGGGCTCACCGATTCGGGCTGCACGATCAGACGCAGGCCGTTGGGCAACGTTTGGTCGTTGGGCTGGAGCATCGATTCCGGCGGCGCGGGCGGCTGGTTGAGGCGCGCGGCCCAGGCCGGCAAGGCCACGGGCTTGGCGTTGGTCGGCGAGAACGTGTCGCGCACGCCGAAGCCGCCGCCTCCGCCGGGCGAAGATCCCGGCTTCGGAATCAGGACGCCCTCAACGGCAAGGTCGCGGCGCAAGTAGGTGCGCAGCGCCCGGTTGACGTCGTCGGTCGTCACCTTTGCGTAGCGCGCCGCGGCGTCGTCGGGCGAGGCGAGGCCTTCGACGGTGAGCGCGTCCGACCACTCGGAGGCCAGACCTTCGATCGAATTGCGCGAGTACTGCAGTTGCGCGATCTCGCGGCGCTTGGCGGCTTCGACCAGGTCGGCGGGGACGCCGTTCTTCTGATAACCGGCGATCGCGCCGTCGAGCGTCTTCAAGGCCGCCGCGGTGTCGCCGCCCGGGGCGGTGGCGATGTAGGCGAAGCCCAGGCCCGCGTCGGGAAAGGGTTGATATTGAAAGCCGGTGGCCAGCGCCTTCCCCTCGGCTTGCAGCGCGAAGAGATCGCCGCGCTGGCTCGCGAGGACGTCGCCCGCGATGTCCGCGGCGGCGAAATCGGGATCGCGATAGCCGGGCATCCGGTAGGCGAGCAAAGCGAAAGGCACCGGAAAGTCGCTGAAGTCGTGAATCGGCGACACGGCCTTCAGCGGTGCGAGCACGGTCTTGGGGCGCGCCGGGATCGGCCGGCGCGGAATCGCGCCGAAGATCGCGCGCACGTGGGCCAGCGCGACCTGCGGCTCGACGTCCCCGGCAATCACCAGCACCGCGTTGTTGGGCGCGTACCAGCGCGTGAAGAACGCTTTGAGCATCGCGCCGGTCGTCTTGTCGAACGACGCGCGCGTGCCCAGCGGATCGTGCGCGTACGGCGTCCCGGCAAAGAGCACCGCCAGCGCCTTTTGGTAATAGCGGAAGAACGCGCTACCTTCGTCGCGCGAAACCTCTTGTTCGATGGCGCCGCGTTCTTGCGCCCACTCCGACTGCAGGTCGAGCGTGTCGCTCATCCGCGCCGCTTCGACGCGCAAGGCCGCGTCGAGATACGCGGCCGGCGTGGTGATGTAATATTGGGTCACCGTCTGCTGCGTGTCGGCGTTGAAGTCGCCGCCGAGCAGCGTCGTGATCGTGGCGATCTGGTCGGAGGAGAGTTCGCGCGTCGCGCGCGACGCGGCCATGTGCTCCTGCGCGTGGGCCATGCCGGGAAAGCCCGGCGGCGTTTCGTTACCGCCGACCAGGTAATTGACTTCCTCGGTGACCACCGGGGCCAGCGGGTCGCGCACGATGACGACGCGCAGTCCGTTGGGCAGCGTGGCGCGCAACACGTCGCTCGCGCCGGATTCGGCCGCGGCCGCGGGCAGCGGCGAGGGAAGGATCGGGACGAGCAGCGTTGCGGCGAGCGCCGGAGCGAGCAGGGTGCGGATTGCGCGGGCGAACTGAATCGACAAGAGCTTCCTCTTCGACGGCCGGACACGGCGACGGGCCCCCCGGTCGGGAGACCCGTCGCCCTCCGTTGATGGTGGTGCGTTAAACGAGCGCGGGCTCGACGACCTGCGCTTCTTGTTCGGCAAAGACCGGGTTGGAGAGATAGCGCTCGCCGGTATCGCAACCGATCGTCACGATCGTCTTGCCCGAGAATTCGGGACGGCCGGCAAGTTGCAAGGCGGCGAAGATGTTCGCGCCGGCGGAGATGCCGACCAGTACGCCTTCTTCGCGAGCGGCGCGACGCGCGGTCGCAATCGCGTCCTCGTTGGTCACGCGGACGATCTCGTCGTAGATCTGCGTGTTGAGAATCGGCGGGACGAAGCCGGCGCCGGTTCCTTGGATCTTGTGCGGACCCGGCTTGCCGCCGGAGAGCACGGGCGATGCGTCGGGTTCCACCGCGACGATGTAGGCGCCGGGCTTACGGCTCTTGAGCACCTCACCGACCCCGGTGATCGTGCCGCCGGTCCCTACGGCGGCGACGAAGACGTCGACGGCGCCGTCGGTATCGCGCCAGATTTCCTCGGCGGTGGTGCGGCGGTGCACCTCGGGATTCGCCGGGTTTTCGAATTGCTGGGGCATGAAGTACTTCGAGGGATTCGAGTCGTGGATCTCGCGGGCGCGGCGGATGGCGCCGGGCATGCCCTCGGCGCCCGGGGTGAGGATCAGTTGCGCGCCGTAGGCCTTGAGCAGGTTGCGCCGCTCGATCGTCATCGTGTCGGGCATCGTGAGGATGAGCGGATAGCCCTTGGCCGCGGCCACGAAGGCCAGCGAAATGCCCGTGTTGCCGCTGGTGGGCTCGACGATCACGGTGTCGGGCCGCAAACGCCCCTCCCGCTCGGCCGCCTCGATCATGGCGACGCCGATGCGGTCTTTGACGCTGCCCGCCGGGTTGAACGACTCCATCTTGACCAGGACTGTGCCGCCCAGCCCCTTGTTCAGGCGAGGAATCTTGACCAGCGGCGTGTTGCCGAACGTGTCGGCGAGGTTATCGTATATTCTTGCCATCGGTAGACCTTGGTACTCCTGTCGCGTAGCCGGTACAACCCGCACGGTCCGCCGGCGGGTGCGCTGCCCCTCCGGCCCGTTATGCTTCCTGGAAGCGCCGTCAGAATGCTGCCGGATGCCGCCGGAGGACGCGCCGCCCGGGAATCGAACGTGCGTTCGACCTCATGTTCACGCTCGTCGAGAAGTCGCTCTACGTCGCCGACCTCGATCTCTGGATCGACTCGCTCCGCCCCCGGGCCCGCGGCTACGTTTCCCACGGACACGCCGACCACGCCCGCGCGCACGACGTCGTCGTCACCTCGGTCGACAGCGCCCGCATCTGCCGCGCGCGTTTTCGCGACGAACGCGCGAAGTTCGAGACGCACGCCTTCAACGACCCCTGGACGCTCGGCGAGCACCGGCTGACGCTCTTCGCCGCGGGCCACGTGCTGGGCAGTTCGCAACTGCTGATCGAAGGCGAGCGCGGCGCGTTCGTCTACACCGGCGACTTCAAACTCGAGCCGTCGTTCTCGATCCCGCCCGCCGAGGTGAAGCGCTGCGACGTCGTATTGATGGAGTGCACCTACGGACGGCCGCACTACGTTTTTCCGCCGCGCGCCGAGATCGCGGGCGCGATGGTCGCTTGGGCCAAACGGGCGCTCGAAGACGACGCGGTGCCGATCTTCTATGCGTACTCGCTGGGCAAGGCGCAGGAAGCGATTGCGATCCTCGGCGGCGCGGGTTTGCCGCTTGCGGCGCACGGCGCGATCCACACGATCTCGGCGGTGTACGCCGAGGCCGGCGTCGCGCTGCCCGCGTGCGAGCGGTATGCGGCCGACACCTTCGACGGACGACGCGTGCTGCTCTGGCCGCCCTCGGGACGGAATTTGCCCAAGGCCGTGCGCGGCCGCGCGGTGCGCACCGCCTCGCTCACCGGCTGGAGCGTCGCGCGCGAAACGCGCGCGTGGGGCGGCGCCGACACCGGCTTTCCGCTCTCGGATCACGCCGATTTCCCGTCGCTGTTGCGTTACGTGGAACTGGCCCAGCCCAAGCGCGTGCTGCTCAATCACGGCTGGAAAGACTTCGCGCACCGCCTGCGCCGCCTCGGCATCGACGCCGAATACCTCGAAGCCAACCAGCAACTCGCCTTATTTTAGTCGGAGGCCGGACATCATGCCGAATTGATGGGCCTGGTGGGCAAGCGCTTCGTGGTTCGCGTGATGTCCGACGGCTTGAATGCAGCGCGCGGCGAGGACGCGTTCCGGGCCGTGGACGTGGGCCGTCTCGAGGCGATGGCCGCCGACGCCGTCAGGAAATAACGACCCTCAATCCGTTCCGACGTCCCACATGAGGCCGAGATCCCGTTTGGAGAAAGCGCGGAAGGCGGTGAGCGTTTCCGTGCGGATAACGCCGGTGAGATGGGCCATGTGATCGGTGACCAGGTCGGCGAGGTCTTCGTGACGCTTCACGCGCGCGATCGCGACGAGGTCGTAGGGGCCCGCGACGCTATAGACCTCGGCGATGCCGGGAATCTCCAGCAATTGCTCGGCGAGCGATTTCACCCCGCCCGGGGCGATCGTGAACATGACGAAGGCGGTTATCATGACGGCGCGTTAGTTGAAATCGCCGGGCGCGAAGCCGTTGTTGAGTTTGATCGCTTTGTACGTCTCCGTCTTGACCAACTGGGAGCCGACGTACTGCTCGCGGCGCAAGGGCAGGTGGCGCTCCTTGCCGATGTAGAGCACGTCGCGCGAGACGTTCTTGTTGGCCTTCGGGTCGGCGACGGTCAGGGTGACGGCGGTCGTAGCCTGTCCGTCGATCGTGGGCCCGTCGGCCTCGCTCAGCGTTCCGGGAAAGGTCTCGAAGTGCTTGATCTCCCAGGGAAACGAGGTGACTTCGAGGTTGTCGCCGCGCAGCGAGACGGCGCGCGCGTCGTTGATGTCGCTCGTGATGTGAATCATCGAGAGAATGCCGCCCTGGTGGCCGTGGATCTTGTCGCCGCCGCTCCAGGAGGCCACGCCGCCCTTTCCGGGACCTTCGAGAATCTCGATGCGCGCGAACGACGGACGGCCCCAACGGTATGCGTAAACGCGATCCTGGACGCTCTTGCCGTCGTCGGAGGTTTCGTGCGTGACGATCTGCAGTTGGTAGTCCTTGACGTCGGCGAAGGCCTTGACGAACGCGTCGAAGGCCGGCGTGGTCTTATTCTCGGCCGACGCCGGGAGCGTCGCGAACGGGAGCATCGCGCCGGCCAGCGCGAGGCACGCGGCGGCGCGCGTCCATGACGAAAAAGCACTCATCCGGGCTCGCATTCTCGCGCCCGACGGCGAGTCCCCCGCGTTCGCCGCGATGATTCGATTCGCCGAGGCATGCGACGCCGTGGCGGCGACGCCGGCCAAGTCGCTCAAGATCGAGCGGCTGGCCGCCTACTTTCGTTCGCTCGAGCCGGCCGACTTGGTCGCCGCCGCCCGGTTTACCGCGGGCAAGCCGCTGGGCGCGGCCGACGACCGCAAGCTCGCCATCGGCGGGCGGACCATCCTGGCCGCCGCGCGCCGCGCCTGGAACGTCGACGACGCGGCGCTCGGCGCGGGCTATCGCGAGAGCGGCGATTTGGGCGAAGCGCTCGGGCCGTTGTTGCGCGAGCCCGCGGCTCCCTCGCTGTTTCGCGAAACGCTGACGCCCGCCGCGCTCGCCGCAATCCTCGACGAGATCGCCTCCGCCTCGGGACCCGCCGCGGGGAAAAAGCGCGAACTCGGCTGCGAGCGCATCTTGCGCGCCTGCGTGGGCGAACGCGAAGCGGTGTATGCGATCAAGATTCTCACCGGCGACCTGCGCATCGGGTTGCGCGAGGGTCTGGTGCTCGACGCGCTCGCGGCCGCGTTCGCGCGCGACCCGGCGGCGGTGCGTCGCGCGCACATGGCCGCGGGCGACGCGGGCGCGGTCGCGCTGGCCGCGCGCGACGATACGCTCGAACGGATCGCGGTGCGCTACGGCGCGCCGATCGGCTTCATGCTCGCCTCGCCGATGGCGTACGGTTCGGAGTATCGCGAACTGGCCGCCGGCGCGTGGCTGGTCGAACCAAAGTACGACGGCATTCGCGCGCAGGCGCACAAGTTCGGTTCGACCGTCAAGCTCTATTCGCGAACGTTCAGCGACCTCACGCGCGCCTTTCCCGAAGTGGTGGCGGCGCTGCGCGCGCAGGCCGGCGACTTCGTGATCGACGGCGAGATCGTGGCGCGGCGGGAGGGCCGCGTGCTTCCCTTCCGCTATTTGCAGCCCCGCCTGCAGCGAGTCGATCCCAGCGAAGCGTTGCAGGCGGAGATTCCGGCGACGTTCGCGGCCTTCGACCTGCTCGCGCGCGGCGGCACCTTTCTGGTCGACCAGCCGCTCGTCGAACGGCGCGCGGCGTTGTCCGAAACCCTGACGGCGCTGCCCGCAATCGAGGTGGCGCCGTGGCAGGCCCTGCCGGCCGACGCCGCGCCGCAAACGGTCGCCGAGTCGTTCGACGCGGCGCGGGCCGAAGGCCACGAAGGCTTGGTCTTCAAACGCACCGACGCACCCTACGCGCCCGGCCGGCGCGGCAAGTGGTGGCTCAAACTCAAGCGCGAACTCTCGACCCTCGACTGCGTCGTCGTTGCGGTCGAGTGGGGTCACGGCAAACGCGCGAAGGTACTCTCGGATTACACGTTCGCCGTCCGCCGTTCGCACGACGACCCGACGTTGTTGCCCATCGGCAAGGCCTATACCGGCCTGACCGACGCCGAGATCGCCACGATGACGGAGTGGTTTCTCGCACATCGGACCGGCGAGGGCGGGCGCCACGCCCTCGCCGTGGAGCCCAGCGTCGTCGTCGAAATCGCCTTCGACATCATCCAGAAGAGCGCTCTCCACGCGAGCGGCTACGCGCTGCGCTTCCCGCGCATCGCGCGACTGCGTCCCGACAAACCGGCGTCCGAAGCGGACACGCTGGCCGACGTCGAACGCATCTACGCCGAAATGCTCGAACGCGAAGGCGTCGCGCGCTGACGGCCCAAAGGAGCGAGCGATGGGAACGGGACGGCTCGAAGCCTTCAGCGACGGCGTGATCGCCGTCATCATCACGATCATGGTCTTGGAGTTGAAGGCTCCGCTCGATGCGGGCTGGCCCGCGCTCGCCGCGCTCGCACCGTCGCTCGCGATCTACTTCCTGAGCTTCGTCACCGTCGGCATCTTCTGGATCAACCACCACTACCTGCTGCACAACGCGCGGCGCGCCGACGCGCGGCTGCTCTGGTCGAACCTGGCCCTGCTCTTCGTGCTCTCGCTCGTTCCGTTCGTCACCGCCTACGTAGCCGACACCCACGGGGCGCCGCTGCCGGTGGCGGTCTACGCGCTGCTCATGAGCCTATCGAGCGCGATCTTTACGCTGTGCACGCGCGCCGTTGCGGTGCAGAACGAAGAGGCCGGACAACCCGTCGAACGATTGCGCGGCTTCTTCTCCAAGGGCTTGATCGTGGCGTCGCTCTACGCGCTGGCGATTCCGCTCGCGTTCGCTTCGACGCTCTTCGCCTACGCGATCTTTATTTTGATCCCGCTGTCGTACGCCGTGCCCGAACGGAAGCTCGTCGAGGCGGCGTAGCGTGAAGCTGGGCGGCGAGACGCTGCAGGCGGGCGAGGGGCTCGCCTTGGTTCCGCGTCATCCGGGCGACGCGAACGCGATGTTTGCGTTGATCGACGAGCATCGCGCCGAGTTGCGCGAATGGCTCACCTGGATCGACGCCACCCGCAGCGTGGGCGACGTACGCCGCTACGCGCAATTCGCCCAAGGCCAATTCGTGGCGATGGCTTCTTTCGATTACGGTCTCGTCCTCGATGGCGCGTTCGTCGGCGCGATCGGGTTGCACGCGCTCGACTGGACCTCGCGACACGCCGAGATGGGATATTGGCTGGCACCCCCCGCGCGCGGTCGCGGAGCGATGACCCGCGCCGCATCGGCGCTGACCACGCACGCCTTCCGCGCACTGCGGCTGCATCGGCTCGAGATCCACTGCGTGGTCGAAAATCACAAGAGCCGCTCGGTCGCGGTGCGCCTCGGCTACGAACTCGAAGGCGTTCGCCGCGAAGCCTACGCGTTGCACGGCCGGTTTCGCGACCTCGCCGTTTACGCCGCGCTCGCGCCCGAGTGGACGCCGCTCGAGACGGAGTGAAGGCGTGCCGAATCCCGACGGTCGATCATGCGCCGACGTCGTAGCGAGGGTTCGCGACCGCCAACTTGCGCAGCACCATCGCGCGCGCGTAAGCGAAGGCGCCGTCGAAGCGCGCGTCGGCGTCGTAGCCGCCCGCGCGGATGTCGGCGCAGAGCGCGCGCCGTCGCGCGTCGGCGTCGCCGCCGGCGTAACCGAGTCGCGCCAGCGCGTCGTCTTCCGCCACGGCGTCGGCCTCGCCGCGCTGCAACTCGCGCTCGGCGACGGCCAGCACGTTGGCCGCGATCAAGGCGCGAAAGCGCGCGCGGCGATCGTCGGTCGCGGCCACCTCGCGCGTGAGGTACTCGCGCACCGCGGCGAGGAGTTCGGAAACGGTGGGCCGGTCGTGCAGGCTCATCCGACGCGCTCCATCGCGCGGTAGGCGGCGAGCGTGCGCAGCGCTTCGAATTCCATCTCGGCGGCCAGCCGGCCGAGGCTCGCCAGTTCGATGCTCGGCTCGAGTCCGGAGAGATGCCGGCGCGCCTGCATGGCCGCGCCGATGGCCCACTTGACGTTGCCCAGCACTTCGAGATAGGCGATGCGCGTCCGGTCGATCGCGCGTCCCGACGCGCGCTCGTAAGCCTGCAGCCAGGTTTCGCGCGGCGCGATGCCGCCCGCTTCGAGCGCGACGTTGCCGAAACGCCAGGCGCGCAAGCACACCCAGGCGACGTCTTCGTGCGGGTCGCCGTAGTGGCAGAACTCCCAATCGAGCACGGCGCGCAATCCGCGCTGCGGATCGACGAGCACGTTGCCGATGCGAAAGTCGCCGTGCACGAGCGTCGTCTCGCTCTCGCGGGGCGGCTCGTTGCGCGAAAGCCAGCGCAAGGCCAATTCCAACGCCGGGTGCGCTTCGTCGAGCGAATCGAGTTCGGCGTACAATCGCTCGAACTCGACCGACAGCGCGCTGCGTCCGGGCGCGGGGCCGCCCAGGAGTTCGCCCAGACCGGCGGCGCGATAGTCGATGCGGTGGATCGCCGCAAGCGCCTCGGCCAATTGTTCCGGCAGCAGGGCGCGCGCCTCGGCGAACGCCGGGTCGGTGACCAGGCGGCGCCCAACCGCTTCGCCCGTCACGAACTCCATGAAGAACGCAGGTTTGCCCGCGATCTCGCACGGTTCGAAATACGGCTTGGGCACCGGCACGCCGCCCGCGTAGGCGGTGGCGATCACCGCGAACTCGGCGGCGCGCGAGAGCGTCGCGAAGTTGAGCACGCCGCCCATGTCGCGGCGCATGACCAGCGTCAGTTCGTCGCCCGCGTCGAATGCGAGGCCGACGGCCCACGCTTCCTGCGAGGCGCCGCCGGCCAGGAGTCGCAGCGTGCGCACGCGCGCCGGGCGGCCGCTCCGCTCGGAGACGAAACGTTCGATGTCGTCGCGAAGCGCCGCCGCGCCGGAATCGCCGATGTCGCGACTACCGGGGATAGACGCCGCTGTTGAGTTGCAGCGAAACCGTCGAGCCGCGCGGGATCGTGATGTTGGTCTTCAAATTGTTGGCGTAGATGAAGCCGCCGCCCGCGCCGATCAGGCCGCCGAGGTTGGTGCCGATCGCTTTGCCCAAGATGTTGCCCACGACCATGCCCACGCCCGCACCGACGGCTTTCTGGGTGGTCGAGTTGGCGTGGGTGACGTCGAGCTTCACCACCCGGCCGGAGATCGGGGCGCTCGTCCCGTTGGCCAAGTAGATGCGGTCGAAGGCCAGCCCGATGTGCGCTTTGGTCCCTTGACCCGCGCGCACGACGTTGCTGACGTGCCCGGTGATGCGCGCGCCTGCGTAACTCGAGTCGCCGTTGGGGTAGGGACGCGCTACGTACAACGTAAAGCCGTCGCCGGGATTGACGTTCTTGGAGTTGAGATCGGTCGAGAGCGTGCCGTAGACGGTGGTGCCCCCGGGCAGCGGCCCCGCGAACGCGACGGCGCCGAGCGCCACCGCCAGCGCGGTGAAGAGGACGGCGAGCGCCGCACGCAGCGAGGTCGCTCGTCGGATCGAAAGCATCGGTTGGTTATCCTCCGTATGACGGGTTGGGTATCAAGCGAGAACGGGCGTCGGTTCGACGCGCACCGGACTGGGGGCATATTTCCGCAATTCGGACTTGGCCAACGCCGCGCGGTGCACTTCGTCGGGGCCGTCGGCGAGGCGCAGCGTCCGCAGCAGCGCGTAGGCGTTGGCCAGCCCGAAATCGTCGCTGACGCCGGCGGCGCCGAAGGCTTGAATGGCCCGGTCGACGACGCGCGCGGCCATGGTAGGCGCGACGATCTTGATCATCGCGATCTCGGATTTGGCGGCTTTGTTGCCCTCGCGGTCCATGCGTTCGGCGGCATGCAAGGTGAGCAATCGGGCTTGATCGATCTCGATGCGCGAGTCGGCGATCCATTCTTGCACGACGCCTTGCTGGGCGATCGGCTTACCGAAAGCGACGCGCTCGGTCACCCGGCGGCACATCGCGGCCAGCGCCCATTCGGCCAAGCCGATCGAACGCATGCAGTGGTGGATGCGGCCCGGTCCGAGCCGGCCTTGCGCGATCTCGAAGCCGCGGCCTTCGCCGAGCAAGATGTTGCTCGCCGGCACGCGCACGTCGACGAAGTCGATTTCGGCGTGACCGTGCGGCGCGTCGTCGTAGCCGAAAACGGTCAGCGGCCTCACGATCCGCACGCCGGGCGCGTCCAGCGGAACGAGGATCATCGACTGTTGGAGGTGGCGCGGGGCTTCGGGATCGGTCTTGCCCATGAAGATCAGGATCTTGCAGCGCGGGTCCATCGCCCCGGAAGTCCACCATTTGCGTCCGTTGATCACGTACGAATCGCCGTCGCGCACGATGCTCGCCTGGATGTTGGTCGCATCCGACGAGGCGACGTCGGGTTCGGTCATGGCGAACCCCGAACGGATTTCGCCAGCCAAGAGCGGCTCGAGCCACTGCTTCTTCTGGGCGGCGGTGCCGTAGCGCACCAATACTTCCATGTTGCCCGTGTCGGGCGCGCCGCAGTTGAAGACTTCGGGGGCGATGAACGAGCGGCCCATCGTCTCGCAGAGCGGCGCGTATTCGCGATTGGTCAGGCCCGCGCCGTACTCGCTTTCGGGCAGCCAAAGATTCCAGAGTCCGGCGGCCCGGGCGGCGGCCTTCATCTCCTCCATCGCGGGCGGAATCGTCCAGCGCCCGGACTGCCGGTGCTGTTCGCGATAACGCTTCTCGCCGGGGGCGAACACCTCGCGCATGAAGCGCTCGAGCTTGGCGTGCAGCTCGGCTGCGGCGGGACGGACTTCGCTGATCATCGACGTACCCTTCAGTCTGTGACGGATACACACTTGCACGACCTTGCCGGTCCTCCTATCGAACGCGCGGCCGTCATCGGCGCGGGCACGATGGGCAGCGGCATCGCGGCCGTCTTTGCCGACGCGGGCATCGCCGTCCGGCTCATCGACGCGGCGCCGGACGCCCTGGAGCGCGCGCGCGCGGCGATCGAGCGCATCTTCGCCGCCCGGGTCGCGAAGGGACGTCTGAGCGAAGCCGAGCGCGACGCGCGGCTGGCCTCCGTCCGCTATGAAGGGGACCTCGCGGCGGCGTCCGTCGCCGACGTCGTGGTGGAGGCGGTGTTCGAATCGCTCGACCTCAAACGCGAGATCTTCGCGCAGTTGGGCAAACTCTGCGGGCCGGCGACGCTCTTCGCGACGAATACCTCGACGCTCGACGTCGACGCCATCGCCGACGCGGCGCCGCATCCGGAACGCTCGATCGGCATGCACTTCTTCAGCCCCGCCCACGCGATGCGGCTACTCGAGGTCGTGCGCGGCGAACGCACCTCGCGAGCCACGGTCGCCCGCGCGGTCGCGCTCGGCGAACGGTTGGGCAAGATTCCGGTGGTGGTCGGCAACTGCGACGGTTTCGTGGGCAACCGGATGCTGCTCGGCTACAAGCGCGAAGCGGAGTTTCTCGTACTGGAGGGCGCGACTCCGGCGCAGGTGGACGCCGCGCTCGAAGGCTTCGGTTTCGCCATGGGTCCGTTCGCCGTCTCCGATTTGGCCGGCGTCGACGTCGGCTGGCGCGCGAAGCGCGAGCGGATCGAGCGCGGCGCGGCGCCGCCTTTCGCGCTGACCGACCTCACCGACAGATTGGTCGCCGCGGGTCGCCTCGGACAGAAGACCGGCAAGGGCTGGTACCGCTACGAGCCGGGTTCGCGCGAGCGCTTCCCCGACGCCGAAGTCGACGCGCTCGTCGCCGCCGAACGCGGCGCGCGCGGCACGCTCACGCGGACCGTCGGCGCGGACGAGATCGTCGCGCGCTGCGTGGACGCGCTGATCAACGAGGGCGCGCGCATCCTCGACGAAGGCATCGCCGATAACGCCGACGACATCGACGCGATCTGGGTCAACGGCTACGGGTTCCCCGCCGGACGCGGCGGCCCGATGCAGTACGCGCGCGATGCCGGCGCCGCTGCGATATTCGCGGAGATCGAGCGCTTCGCGCGGAGCGATCCCGAGTTTTGGCGACCGACGGCCGCGACGTCGTTGCTGGCGCAGCGTTTCATCGACGGCACCAACGGCCGCGACGGTGCGGGCCGCTACTACGCCCTCGCCCCCGTCGCCGCGGCGCTCGCCGAGATCGGCCCAGGCCTCGCAGCGACGCTCGTCGCCGAGTTGGAAGCGCCGCGCAAACGTTCCGAAGCCGCGGCCAAGGCGCTGGCGGGATTGGGCGATGCGGCGCTCGACGCCGCCCTGGCGGCGCTGCGCGACGGCGCAGAGCGTACGCAGTGGAATGCCGCGCGCATCCTGCGTGCAATCGCACTCGGCGAGTCGAACGTCCGCGTTCGCGCGGAACGCGAGCGCGTCGCGACGGCGTTGATCGCAGCCCTGCGCGCGGGAACCGGCGACGAGCGCGCCGCGATGCTCGACGCGCTCGGCGAAGTGCGCGAACCGTCCTCGCTGCCGGTCATCGTCGAGTATCTCGCGACGCCGAACTATCTCGCCGTCAGCGCGGCGCGCGCGCTCGGACGGATCGACGATCCGCGCGCGGTGCAGCCGCTCGTAGGCGTCTTGAGCGATGGCGACAAGTTCTGGGTGCCGCGCGGCGCCGCAGCCGTGGCCCTCGGCGATCTGGGCGCTCACGCAACGGAGAGTCTGCCCGCTCTTCGCGCCGCCTTAGCGTACCCAACGGACGACGGAGAGAATTGGGACGAACGCGCGCGGGAAGCCGTCGAAGACGCCATCGCACGGATCGAAACCCCGGGGACGCACACGACGCTCGCCGGCAAAGGCGC
>Ga0326727_10007301_pt1 | contig 29341 bp, 24 predicted proteins | sample MB2enrmetagenome_FD_207643 | JGI IMG/M metagenome (GOLD analysis project Ga0326727, IMG submission 207643) | Lab enriched peat soil microbial communities from McLean, Ithaca, NY, United States - MB29MY | ecosystem: Environmental > Terrestrial > Soil > Wetlands > Peat | place: USA: New York... | reverse complement strand
ACTTCGCCAAGCACTACCTGGCATCCCACACCGTCTCCCGCGACTTCGCCGTCGACGACGCCGTCCTCCAGCAGTTCAAGGACTTCCTCAAGGCCAATCAGATCGACTTCAGCGACGCCGACATCGCGGCCAACCTGGACTGGATCAAGTCCAACATCAAGGCCGAGCTCTTCACCTCCCAGTTCGGCCAGCTCGAGGGCCTCAAGGTCCGCGCCCAGGCCGACCCCGAGATCGCCAAGGCCGCCACCTTCCTCCCCGAAGCCATGGCCCTCGAAGACCGAGACAAATCCCCCCAGAAAACCGCCAGCCTCATCCAATAAACATCGTTCACAGTTGTTGTTGAGTAAAGAAACGCGTCATTCTGGCCTGAGCGAAGTCGAAGGCCAGAATCCCGGTATTTCGCCGTTGCCTGTTTTTTCCGTCATCCTGAGCGGAGTTTGGCGCGCACCTGCGCCAAACTCAGTCGAAGAGCCTGTCCTGAGCTTGTCGAAGGAACCCCTGTATTTGTCTTTTGGAAAGAAAAGAAGAAGAGAAAACCCTGGAGCGGGAGACGGGGATCGAACCCGCAACCAACGGCTTGGGAAGCCGCTACTCTACCATTGAGCTACTCCCGCTTCACCTCAGAATTATACCCGCAACCCTCCCCGCAACGGCCTCGCGAAACATCTCTCACCATTCGCACCCCTTCTGCGCTACTCTTATCCCGCATCGCCGCCTGCTCCCCGCAGAGTTCCCCAGGAGACCCCTCATGCCCACCCTTCGCAACCGTCTCGCGCTCCTCACCGCCAGCCTCTTCCTCACTTCATCCCTTAGCATCGCCCAATCCACGCCCGCCCCCGCGCCCGCTGCCAAGCCCGCGCAATCTGTCGCCCAGAAGATCGCCGCATCGAAATCTCTGCTCGACATCAACACCGCTACCGCCGCCCAGCTCAAGGCCCTCCCCGGCATGGGCGACGAGTACGTCCGCCGCATCATCGCCGGCCGTCCCTACACCGCCAAGAACCAGCTCACCACCCGCGGCATCCTCCCCCCGTCCGCCTACGAACAGATCCGCGAACTCATCATCGCCCACCGCCCCAAGCCCTGATGCCGCGCTACGATTTGACCGCCGATTGCGCAAGTATCTCCTTTAGCGTATCTCCGGCAGCGGTAAGGTTGGCCAGCCACATCTCCACATACTCGCGCGACAGCACCACTCCGTCCGCGCCCGCGCCGAATGCAGCCCGCAGTGCCGCGCTTACATCCGCTGGCTTGGTCTTCTTGTCTGTCGGCTTGGGATTCGCAGAGAGCGTCGGCACGTCGATGTCGATTCCGGGATAGATCTTCACCTCTCCTGCGACCCCGGCGATGGCCCGCCTGGTCTCTTCCGCAACGTAATCCGGCGAAAGTCCCGCGCTCGCCAACTGGTCGAACGGAGCTTCCTTGTAATCCATCATCTTGTAGTAGAGCGCCAGAAAATCCTGCGGCGTCGCGTCGCGGAAGATGCCGCGGCCCAGCCCGTTCAGGAATGCCTCCATGCGCGCCCCGCCGGCATTGTTGTATGTCGCCAGCTTCAGAAAATCGGTCGTGCCTCTGCGCTTCGTATAGTCCTCTTCCGCTCGAACGAACGGGCTGAACGTCATGCTCTGCATAATATGAAAACCGAAGGGTTTCTGCGGCGCAATCTCTTTTCCCAGGCCGTACAGCTCAGCCTGCATCTCTTGGAAGCTCTCCGTCCACAGCGTCTCCCAGCTTAAAATCTCGGGATATTGCAGCAAAATCCTCCAAAATGTGGCGAAAGTTCCATCCATCGGCCGCGCATTCTGGCCCGTCGCATGGAACAACTGGCCCATCTGGCGGTATCCCTCCTTCGCGCGCTCCACCGAGATGCCCCGTTCGCGTCCCTTCGCCTGGCAGAACTGGCAGAAGCAGGTGCCTCCGCCCCCTCCGCTGAGTACGCCATTCAATGGCCCCTCGCGCTCGCATCCCCACGCCACACCGTCCACCAGGCTGGCATAGCCGCTCAGCAGGCTCTCCACCTTGCCGCTCAGAAACGCCCGGTAGTCGGGATGATTGAAGCATGGGCTCGACGTCCGCCGTCCATTCAGATCGACCTCGGTCACTTCCGCATAGTTCGCGATCATGCGCGGCACGCCCGCATTGGCGTTGTTCAGGTCCCACGCAAAGAAGTCCATCCCCCGCGCCTTCGCCTTCGGCGCCACCTCTTCAATCACGTTGAACTTCCCGTATGCGGATGAGCGGAAGTCCTTCAGCATCGTGTTCTGGAAGTACTTCGCGTCGTAGTCGTAGAACGCGCCTGTGCCGCCACCTGTCCCTGAGACCCCGTGATCGGGCAACCCGCCGCCCGTCCTCAGACGCGCCTCGCCATAGGAGAACGTGTAGGCCCAAACCGTGTTCACCCCGCCCTTCTTCTGGATGTTGTCCAGCACCTGGTCGATACCCTCGTCGATCCACGCAAATGCCCGCACCTGGATGCCGACATAGTTCTTCCTGTTCTGCACCGCGGCAATCCGTCCACGACGAGCGGCTGGCGCTGCTGGCCCGGCCGGCGCAACTGGGGTGGCTCGCTGTACTGCCGGCTGCGTTGCGTTCGGCGGCGCAGCCTGTGAACGCGCCTCCTGCGCCATCACTGCCGCCGTTGCGCTGGCCAGCCGGAGAAACGTTCTGCGATCGAGACGAGATTTCATGGGATCAAGCTCCTTGTGGGGACGGATGGAAGACGCGCCAGCCGCGCCGCGAGTTTCGCGTGCAACCTTTGTATCAGAGCGCATCGCCGCCCCCGCGTTGACAAAGCCCCGCCCAGCCGGTAACTTCATAACAGATGAGTTCTTCGACCCAGCATCGAGGGCACCACCATCACCATGCGCACAGCGTGTTGGCGGCAGTGTCCGGTCGGGCGAAGTAGCCAGACTCACACCAGGTTCCCAAAGGCCCGCCGACGCGCACACCGCGAGTGGGCCTTTTTTGCTGCCCGCAACGCTTCCCGGCGCAAATCTCCCAAAGCCGCATAATTCAGTAGACATATCATTCAAGAGAGAGAGAATACGATGGACGCAGTGAATAACCCACCCGCAATCGACTTCGCCAAGATGGACGGCCTCGTCCCCGGCATCGTGCAGGACGCACGCACCGGAGAGATGCTCATGCTCGGCTTCCTCAATGAGACCAGCTACCGCCGGACGCTCGACTCCGGCTTCGTCACCTTTTGGAGCCGCACCCGCCAGAAGCTCTGGATGAAGGGCGAGACCAGCGGCAACCGCCTGCGCGTCGTCACCGCCAGCACCGACTGCGACAACGACGCCCTCCTCTTCCGCGTCTTGGTCGAGGGCGACGGCCTGGTCTGCCACGAGGGCACCGTCAGTTGCTTCACCAAACCGATCGCAATGCCAAACTCCGCGGAGGCAAAATAATGGCCAACAAACTTAAACTTGGAATCCCCAAGGGCAGCCTGCAGGACGCAACCATCGCGCTCTTCGAGCGCGCGGGCTGGCGCATCGCCGCCAGCGGCCGCAGCTACTTCCCCGCCATCGACGACCCAGAGATCGAGTGCATGTTGGTCCGCGCGCAGGAGATGGCACGCTACGTCGAGCACGGCGCGCTCGACGCCGGCCTCACCGGCAACGACTGGGTCCTCGAAAACCAGACCGACGTCGAGTACGTCACCAGCCTCACCTACTCCAAGGTCAGCCGCCAGCGCGTCAAGTGGGTGCTCGCCGTCCCTGAGGACTCGCCCTTCCAGAAGCCCGAAGACCTCGCCGGCAAGATCATCGCCACGGAGCTGGTCGAGTTCACCAAACGCTACTTCGCCGCGAAGAACATCCCCGTCAAGGTCGAGTTCAGTTGGGGCGCCACCGAAGTCAAGCCCCCCACCCTCGCCGACGCCATCGTCGAGGTCACCGAGACCGGCTCCAGCCTGCGTGCCAACCGCCTCCGTATCATCGAGACGCTGATGGAATCCGAAACGCAGCTCATCGCCAACAAATCCGCCTTCGCCGACCCGTGGAAGCGCGGCAAGATCGAGAACATCTCCCTCATGCTCAACGCCGCCATCGCCGCGCAGGGCCGCGTCGGCCTCATGCTCAACGCGCGCAAATCCAACCTCGACGAAATTGTCGCGCAGCTCCCCGCGCTCAACTCGCCAACCATCTCGCACCTCAGCGATCCCGCCTGGGTCGCGCTCAACACCATCCTCGACGAATCCATCGTCCGAGACGTCATCCCCCGGCTCAAGGCCGCCGGCGCCACCGGAATCGTCGAGTATCCCCTCAGCAAAGTAGTTTTATAACCATGAAAACGACTGGCGCCGATGAACGCAGACAAAAATCGAATTGTTTTTGATCGGTCGAATCGGTGCTTATCGGTGTTGAGTTTTTAGGAAAATCAAATGAAGCTGGTGCGAACATTTGGGCGAACGAAGAAATCCGCCGCCGCGTTGATCGAGGCGATCGAGCGGCGCGGTGCCCTCAACACCTCGAAGGTCGGGCCAATCGTGCAACGCATCCTCGCCGATGTTCAGCGGCGCGGCGACGCGGCCCTGCGCAACTACGCCGCACGGCTCGACGGCCTGCCGCCCAGCGCGCCGCTGCGCGTCTCGCGCCAGGAGATGAGGGCCGCGTGGAACTCCACCGCGCCCGCGTTGCAAACCGCAATGCGCGCCGCGCAGAAAAACATTCGCGCCTTCGCCGAAGCGCAAAAGCCGCAGGAATGGACCATCGCTCCCGCCCCCGGCGTCGCCACCGGCCAGCTCGTTCGCCCGCTGGAGTCCGTCGGCTGCTACGTTCCCGGCGGTCGCTACCCCCTCCCCTCTACGCTCCTGATGACCGTCACACCCGCGCAGGTGGCGGGTGTCGCGCGCATCGTCGTCTGCTCGCCCAGGCCCGCCCGCGAGACGCTGGCTGCCGCCTGGCTCGCCGGCGTCACCGAGTTCTACCGCGTCGGCGGAGCGCAGGCCATCGCAGCCCTCGCCTTCGGCACCGCCTCCATCCCCCACGTCAACAAGATCGTCGGCCCCGGCAATCTCTACGTCACCGCCGCAAAAATCCTCGTCTCGGCAGAGTGCGGCATCGACATGCCCGCCGGCCCCACCGAAATTGTGGTGTGCAGCCAGACCGGCAATCCCTCCGGAACCGCCGCCGACCTCGTCGCCCAGGCCGAGCACGATCCCGAGGCGCTCGCCATACTCATCACCAGCAACGCCGCGCTCGCCGACGCGGTCAAAGGGGAAGTTAAGACTCAGTCGCTGGGCAATTCAATCGCAAAACAGTCCCTCGCCGCGCATGGTTTTATATTCGTAACCGAATCCGTTGCAGAATCGCGCGCGCTCACCAATCGCCTCGCGCCCGAGCATTTAACTGTGGACTCCACGTCCGATCTGAAGTGGATTCGCAACGCCGGCTCGGTCTTTGTCGGTGCGTATGCGCCGCAGTCCATGGGCGACTACATCTCCGGGCCGAATCATGTGTTGCCAACGGGACGTGTCGGTCGCATTCGCGGCGGCCTCAGCGTGATGGACTTCCTCAAAGTCATCACCGTCCAGCAGTACACGCGCCGTGCCCTGCGCGCCCTCGGCACGCATACCATTGCATTGGCCGAGGCCGAAGGCCTCGTGGCCCACGCCCAGAGCGTACGAGTGAGGATGCGATGAAATCAGCAACCAAAAAAGTTATAAATAAATCGGCCGCTGCGGAATTTGTAACACAAATTGTTCCGAAGCCGCGCCGCGCCGTCCTGGCCATGCCGGAGTATCACCCGCCGCTGGCCGGTCGCGATGCCCTGCGCCTCGACTTCAACGAGAACACACTCTCCCCCTCGCCCAGGGTGCTCGAGCGCCTGCGCCAGATCACCGCCGAGGGCCTCACCAGGTATCCCGAGCGCGAGGCCGTCGAGCGCATCGCTGCCGCCCACTTCGGCCTGCAAGCAGACCAGCTTCTGCTCACCAACGGCGTCGATGAGGCGATCCACCTGGTCTGCGCCGCGTTTCTAGAAGAAGAAGACGAGGCGCTCATCTCCACGCCCACCTTCTTTATGTTTGAAGTCAGCGCGCGCATGATGACCTCTCGCCTCACGCGCGTGCAGGCCGACGCCTCGCTGGAGTTTCCCTTCCAGCGCTTTCTCGCCGCCATCACGCCACGCTCGAAGCTCATCATCGTCGCCTCGCCCAACAATCCCACCGGTGCGGTCGTCAGCCGCGACCGCCTGCTGGCCATCTGCGCCGCCGCCCCGCACTCCGTCGTCATGGTCGACGAAGCCTACTTCCACTTTCACGGCGATTCGCTTCTCGCCGATGTCGCCACGGTCCCGAATCTGCTCGTCGCGCGCACCTTCTCCAAGGCCTACGGGCTGGCCAATCTGCGCATCGGCCTGCTCGCGGGCCCGGCCGCGCTGATGAAATTCGTGCGCAAGGTCAGCTCGCCTTACAACGTCAACGGCGTCGCGCTCGCCTGCCTGCCCGTCGCGCTCGCCGACGACGCCTACGTCTCGTGGTACGCCGAGCAGGTCAACGTGGGCCGAGCCCGTATGATGGATGGCCTGCGCGCTCTCGGAGTCGACTTCTTCCCCAGTCATGCCAACTTCGTGCTGATGAAGATCGGCGCGAAGCACGCCGAGCTGGTGGCTGCCATGCGCGCGCGCGGCGTTCTCCTGCGCGACCGCTCCACCGATCCCGGCTGCGATGGTTTCGTCCGCATCACCATCGGCGTCGAAGATCATGTTACGCGCGGCCTCGCCGCATTGAAGGAATCCTTGCAGCAGATTGGATGGAAGAAACAGCAAGTCGGCGAAGCAGCAAGTCAGCCAGTCAACGATAGCGAGAGGGAGTTCGAGTGATGAAAGCCAGTGCGCAAGCAGTGCGAACAGGGACCGTCAAGCGCGACACCACGGAGACTAAGATCGCCCTGAAGCTGACCATCGACGGCCAGGGCGCGTACTCCGTCTCCACCGGCATCCGTTTCTTCGACCACATGCTGGAGCTCTTCACGCGCCACGGCGGCTTCGACCTCAAGCTCGCATGCAGGGGCGACCTCGACGTCGATCAGCACCACACCGTCGAGGACGTGGGCATCGCGCTGGGCGAGGCCTTCGCCATCGCGCTGGGCGACAAAAAGGGCATTCTGCGCGCCGGCTACTTCGTCATGACGATGGACGAGACGCTCGCCGTAGCCGCCGTTGACCTCAGCGGACGCGTCGCCTGCGTCGTCGACGATCAGGTAATGGTGCCGCTGGTCGGCGACTTCCAGACCGAACTTCTGCCCGACTTCTTCGACGGCTTCGCGCGCGGCGCCAAGGCCAATGTCCACGCGAAGACAATGTACGGCCGCAGCAATCATCACAAGATCGAGGCCATCTTCAAGGCATTCGCGCGTGCCCTGCGCGGAGCCTGCAGCCGCGACGAACGCATGAAGGAGCTGCTGCCCAGTACCAAGGGGCTGCTATGAAAGAAATTCCCGCATGGCGCAGGAAATCCTTCCACACAAGTCTTGCTCTTGTGTTGATCAACCCGGTCTTCTTCGCGGTTGCGCTCCCGCTCGCTGACCACCTCCGTCTTTCAAACAAGGTCTGGGGCCACCTCATCGCCGTCGGCGTCTTCGCGGGGCTCATTTCGCTTATGTGTGGACTGCTTGGCAAAGGCCACCGGCGTTGGATATTGATTCTGGCTTCATGCGTGGAAATCGCTGTCTGGAGTCTTATGGCGGCAGGCCTATGATCGCGGTCATCGATTACAAGGCGGGCAATCTCACCAGCGTGGTCAAGGCGTTGCATTACCTCGACGCGCGCGATGTGGTCGTCACGCAGTCGCCCGATGTGGTGTTCGGCGCGGACAAAGTTGTGCTGCCCGGCGTCGGCCACTTTCAAGCGACGCAGTTGCTCGCCTCGCTCGGCCTCACCGAAGCCGTGCGCGAAAGCATCGCTAAAGGCGCGTGGTTCCTGGGAATATGCGTTGGCCTGCAGTGGCTCTTCGAGGGTTCCACCGAGGCCCCGGCAACGCCGGGCCTGGGCGCGTTCGCCGGCATCTGTGAGCACTTCCCCGCGAAAGAGATCAAGCAGCTTGATGGAAAGGAAATCGCCGTGGAGTTGAAGTCGCCGCATGTGGGTTGGAACTCGCTGGAGCAGATTCGTCCGGATTCCCGCCTCCTGCGCGGCGTCGCCGGCGGTTCGTTTGTCTACTTCACGCACTCCTGGCGCGCTCCCGTTGTAAATGCAACCGCGACGGTTACAGATTACGGCGGCGCGTTTACCTCAGCCGTCGAACGCGAAAATGTGATGGGCGTGCAGTTCCACCCGGAGAAGTCCGCCGACGTCGGTCTGCGCGTGTTTCGGAACTTTGTGGAGTTGTAGATGCTGACTAAACGAATTATCGCCTGTCTCGATGTGCGCGGTGGCCGCGTCGTCAAGGGCGTGCAGTTTGTCGACATCATTGACGCGGGCGACCCTGCCGAGCTGGCGCATCGCCATGCCGCGGAGGGCGCGGACGAGGTTGTGCTGCTCGACATCACCGCAACCCACGAGGGCCGCGGCACGCTGCTGGAGACGGTGCGGCGCGCGGCTGCGAAACTATTCGTTCCCTTTACCGTTGGCGGCGGCGTGCGTACGGCGGACGACGCGGCAGCCGTCTTCAACGCGGGCGCGGACAAGGTGAGCATCAACTCGGCGGCCATCGCCCGTCCGCAGTTGATCGGCGAGATCGGCTCGAGCTTTGGCGCGCAGGCCGTCATCGTTGCCATCGACGCGCGGCGCGGCGCGAAGGCCCCCGAAGACGCCGAAGTCTATGTCAGCGGCGGCCGCAAGCCCACCGGCCTGCGCGTCGTCGAGTGGGCGCGCGAGGCCGAATCGCGCGGCGCCGGAGAGATTCTCCTCACTTCGATGGACACCGACGGCATGCGCGACGGCTTCGACTGCGAGCTCACCGCCGCGGTCAGCCAGGCCGTGCAGATCCCCGTCATCGCCAGCGGCGGCGCGGGCTCCGCGGCCCACTTCGCCGAGGTCTTCGGCCGCGGCAGGGCCGACGCCGCGTTGGCCGCCAGCATCTTCCACTTCGGCGTCACAAGCTCGCGCGAGCTGAAGGCGCAGCTCGCATCGGCGGGCGTCAGCGTGAGGCTGCCATGTTGATTCCCTCGATCGATCTGATGGGCGGCCGCATCGTGCAGCTCGTGCACGGCGAAAAATTGAAGCTCGCATTCGACGACTTCGACTACTGGATCGAGCGCTTCTCCGCCTATCCCCTCGTCCAGTTGATCGATCTCGACGCGGCGATGCGCCAGGGCGACAATCGCGCGCTCATCCGGAGCATCTGCCGCCGTCTGCCCTGCCAGGTCGGCGGCGGATTGAAGTCCGCCGATGATGGCCACGCCCTGCTCGACGCCGGCGCCCGGCGCGTCATCTATGGCTCTTCGCTCTTCGCCGTCACGCAACCCGAACCCGATCTTTCAGAATCGAGCCCGGAGGCACCCGCACGCCGCCACACAATCATCCGCGTCGAGTTCGCCGAGGAGCTGAAGCGCGCGCTGGGCGAGGCCGCGCTCTGCTTCTCCGTCGACACCAAAAACGGCCGCGTCGCCGTCAAGGGATGGAAGGACTCCGTCGACCTCACGCCGCAGGAGGCCATCCCCTGGCTCCAGGACTTCTGCGCCGCCTTCCTCTACACCCACGTCGACACCGAGGGCACGATGCAGGGCTTCCCGCTGCACGTCGCAGCCACGCTGCGCGCATGCACAACCAAACAACTCATCGTCGCCGGAGGCATCCACTCGCGCGCCGAAGTGGACGCGCTCCACGCGATGGGCGTCGATGCCGTCGCCGGAATGGTGGTCTACTCCGGCGCAATGGACGCGTAATCGGCAGTTGGCATCGCGCGCGTGATCGCGGGCATCAGAGCTTGTAACATCGGAAACAGGGCTTCGCAATCGGAGGAACTATGGACTACATCAATCTTGGCCGCACCGGCCTCAAGGTCTCGCGCATCTGTCTCGGCTGTATGTCGTACGGTGTTCCTCCTGCCGGCCCATTGCGCCCGGGCAGCAATCTGTGGAGTCTCAACGAGGAGCAGAGCCAGCCCTTCTTTCGCCAGGCGCTGGACCTCGGAATCAACTTCTTCGACACCGCCAATGTCTACTCCTGCGGAGACAGCGAGCGCATTCTTGGCCGCTTCCTCAAGGCCAACGCGAAGCGCGAAGACGTGGTGATCGCCACCAAACTCAACGGCGTCATGCGCGACGGCCCCAACGGCGGCGGCCTCTCGCGCAAGGAGATCTTCTTCGAAATCGACGAGTCCCTGCGCCGCCTCGGCACCGACTACGTCGATCTCTACCAGATCCATCGCTGGGACCGCACCACCCCCATCGAGGAGACCCTCGACGCGCTCAACGACCTGGTGCGCGCGGGCAAGGTGCGCTACCTCGGCGCATCGTCCATGTGGGCCTGGCAGTTCTCCAAGGCGCTCTATCTCGCCGACCGCCACGGCTGGTCGCGCTTCGTCACCATGCAGCCCCACTACAACCTCCTCTATCGCGAGGAGGAGCGCGAGATGCTTCCGCTCTGTCTCGACCAGGGCGTCGGAGTGCTGCCCTGGAGTCCGCTGGCGCGCGGCAAGCTGGCGCGTCCGTGGGATGCGGAGGCGACCAAGCGCTCCGAGACCGATGGCTACGCCAAGTCGCTCTACTCGAAAACGCTGGAGGCCGACCATCGCGTTGTCGATCGCCTCGGCGAGCTGGCCGCCGCGCGCGGAGTTCCCCGTGCGCAGCTCGCCCTGGCCTGGCTGCTCTCCAGGCCCGCAATCACCGCGCCCATCGTCGGCGCAACCAAGCCGCATCATCTCGACGACGCCGTCGCCGCCGTCGCGTTGAAGCTCTCGCCCGACGAGATAGCCTCGCTCGAAGAGTCCTACACGCCCCACCCGGTGCTTGGGCTAAGCTAGCAGTTCGCGCTTGCGGTCCCCTTTTGCAGTGCGTTGAGTACCCCCCCCCGTGGGTGTAGCGTAAAGTATTCAAAACAATAAGTTTAAGCTCTCGCTAAGCGCGTGATACGCAGTAAAGGCGAAGACGCGGCTGGTTGCATCTGCTTCGGTCATGCGGGTTCTACCTCTTGTGTGCGAAAAAGTCTAAAGTCTTCAAAAAAGGAATGTTAAGTCTGGACTAAGTCTGGTTAGGTCTGGACTAGGTTTGGACTTAGTCTGGACTTAGTCTGGGCTTCGTTGCGAAGAGGGCCAGGGGCCGGTTAAATGCGAAGGCCCGGCTGATTGGCCGGGTCTGTTTGTGGTTCTGCTTACTGATTTAATTATACGCCGTGGAGAGAAACTACTATGCCACTTGGGGGAAAGTTTTTTCTCTTTTATTTTCTGTTGGTTGAGGCGGTTTTGGTGGGTTGAGGGGCTTGACACGCGATTTACAGGGAAATTCGGGGGAAAAATCTTCGGGAGCGGGAAGGGTTGGCGGTAGACCGACTCATCGGATGAGACAAGAGCGCGATGAATGGGGCACGGTGGCTTGGCAGGTTCAAAAAAAACGTTGAGCGGGCCAACTGCCTACGGCTGGTCGGTGGCGGAGATGGCGTAGTAGCCGGTGCGCGTCTGCACCTTCAGATTCTTCCCGCAGTTGAGGCTGATCTTGCGGAATGTCCCGTCGGCCTTGGCGTTGGTCGGCGTGTAGCTCAACAGGTACTGCGTGCGCAGCTCGTCCTGAATCTGCCGGAAGGCGTCCTCCAGCCGTTTGCCGTCGTGGCCCACGTCGATCATGCGTCCGCCCGTGTCGCTCGCCAGCCGCTGCATATCGCCCGCTCCGCTGTACATCATGCCCGCGCCACCGTAGAAGCCGCGGTCGGCGATCAATATCACATACACGATCGCGTTGGCCTTCTGCGCGGCCTCGGTCGCGGTCTTCAGCGTCTCCTGCGAGCCCTGGTCGCCGCCGTCGGTCAGCAGCACCAGAATCTTGCGCCCGGCCTCCATGCGCAGCTTGTCGTGTGCGGCGAGGTAGACGGCGTCGAAGAGCAACGTGCCGCGCGGCGGGCCGTTGCCGGTGATCGAGCCATAGGTCGCGCCGGTGTTGATCTGCGCCTTGTTCATGGCGCGGCTGATCTCGCTCGCGCGGTTCGTGTAATCGGAGAGCAGGTCCACGTTGATGTCGAACGAAATCAGGAATGCCTCGTCCTTGGGTGTCAGCACGTCGCGCAGAAACGTCGCCCCCGACTCCTTCTCCAGCGGCAGTACGTTGGTCTGCGAGCCCGACGTGTCCAGCAGGATGCCGATGGTCAGCGGAAGATTCTTCTCCTGCGTGAAGTTCTTGATCGTCTGCGGCGCCTTGTCCTCGGCCACCACGCAGTCGCTCTTGGCCAGGTTGGTGATGAATCCGTCCTTGTCGCGCGCCGAAAAGTACAGGTTCACCAGGTTCACATTGACGTTGAGCGTCTGCGCGCTGCTGTCCTCCATCGGCGGAGGGGGAGCGTCCGAGGCCGGCGGCGGGGCGTCGGGCGAGGGCGCCTCCTGCGCGAAGACGGGCGCGCGCAGAGTCGCCGGGAGCAGTACAAGGGAGAGCAGCGTGGCGGCAAGAACGAAGCAGCGCATACCCTATTAGACGATGAATGCGTCCCCGCGGCGGCGATTTTTCGTTAGAGGCTCGTGCAGCCGCCCATGGCAGCCGCTGAGGCACACCGCCGAGGCAGGCTGCGGCGTCTAACCTGTGGAATACGAATCGACGCGGCGCGAGGAGTGGTCCAGATGACGCGATGCGCGCGCCGCTGGTACTCTGATAGAGAATGGCACGGGGGTCTTCACGTTGAGCAATCGCGTATTGGCAGGATCGCTGGCATTGCTGATGTTTGGCGCGCTGGCCGGGCAGGCTGGGCAGACACAGTCGCAGGCTGGGCAGTCCACCGCCGCGCAGGCCGCGCAGCGGGAGCTGGCGCAGCAGGCCATCCCCGACGCTCCAAAACCGCAGACCAAGCTGCCCAACTTGGGTTCGATCGCTCCCGGCCAGGGAACCACCTCCACCTCCGCCGACACCACGCCCACCGGCGCAACCCCGGTCACTGCTCCGGCGGGCCCCACTCCCGCTCCGGCCACTGCTCCCGCTCAGGCCACTGCCTCTGCGCCATCCGCGAGCGGCCCGCAGCCCACCGAGGATCAGGCCCCCGCCTACCAGCCTCCGCCGGGCGAAGGCGTCAAGGCCATGACCCTCATGGTGCAGGTGAACTACGTCGATCTGCCCTTCACCGTGAAGGACTCCAAGGGCCAGTTGGTCCCCGGACTGCAGCAACGCGACGTGCAGGTCTTCGAGAATGGGCTGCGCCAGCACATCTCCTTCTTCACCACCGATTCGTTCCCTCTCTCCGTGGCGCTGGTCGTCGACCAGAGCATGACCTTCGACAACATGCTCCGCGTGAACGAGTCCCTGGGCGCGCTGCAGAGCGCGTTTACCCGGTACGACGAGGTTGAGATCTTCACCTGCAACAACGGGCCCAAGCTGGTCACCGACTTCACCGCAGCGCAGAGCGCGCGCCTCACCCAGGCCATCGAGATCTCCAAGGGCTCGGGGCGCGACCCGCTGTTGGCCGGCGCGTTGAGCGGGCCGCTCTCCCAGACCACCGTCATCAACAACCAGAACTTCGACCCCAACACCGCGTCGCAGCGCGGCCACTCGGGAATCCAGCTCAACCCTCCCAAGGAACTGCATACGCTCAACGACGCCATCCTGGCCGCGGCCGTCACCCTCAGCAAGAAGCCCATCGAGCGCCGCCGCGTCATCTACGTCATCTCCGACGGCAAGGAGTACGGCAGCACGGCAAAGTACAAGGACGTCCTCACCTATCTCGAGACCAACCGCATCGAGGTCGATGGCACCCTGGTGGGAGACTCCTCCCTGCCGCTCGTCGGCTTTCTCGACCGCTTCCATCTGCCGCTCACCATGCGGGACAACATCCTGCCCGCGTATGCCAATGCCACCGGCGGCAACTTCGACGCCGAGTTCCGCACCGGCGGCATCGAGAAGAGCTTCGCCAAGATCGCCGAAGAGGTGCGCAGCCGCTACACCGTGGGCTACTACTCGCATGAGCCGTTCATCGACGGCAAGTACCGCACCCTCGAGGTGCGGGTCATCGGTCATGGAAACAACCTGACCATCCTGACCAAGAAGGGCTACTACCCCTCCGCGATGGAATTCCGTCCGCGTCCCGCCGCCGCGCAGTAGACGAATTTTCTTGATCGAGGCGCGGTCTCTTCGCAACGGGGTCTACACACCCTGCAACAACCGTCTTGCTTTAGGGCACGCGCCAACGCCCGCCCAGTCCAATCGTCTTGCAGCTTAAAGGCACGGGTTCGCCCGTGCCCTTAATTCCTCATTTGTATTGGGGATTTAGCTCCCGAGGTCAGCTTTTCAGTCCAGCCACGACGTTTTGCGCAGCATCCGGTCCCGCGGTCCTGTCCTACTTGGTCAATGCCTCGCGCGCCTCGCGCTCGGCCTTCTGCTCCGCCGCAAGCCTCGCCTCCGCCGCCACCTTCGCCTCGGCGGCCAGCTTGGCCTCCTGATACGCCTTGGCCTCCAGCTCTTCCCTCTTCTTCTTCTCGTCGTCCACCACGTCGTTGACGCTGTCGGTGAGGCCCTTCATGCCCTCCTTGAAGCCGCGCAGGCCTTCGCCCAGGCCTTTGCCCAGCTCCGGCAGCTTCTTGCCACCGAACAGCAGAATCGCGAGACCGACGATAACTACGATGTGCCAGGGTTGAAACAGGTCGCCCATGGGAACTCTCCTTGCAGGATTGGGCGTACGCTCGACGCCGAACCGCACCTATCATTGTCGCACATCTCGCGCCGGTTCGAGAACGTTCCTGCGATTGTCCTGCGCGCACACAGACGGCCCTTCGCTCTACACTAATCTCTGTGCCCAACCCCGCCACGCCGAAGCTGCGATTTGCCCAGCGCCTTGCCATCGCCATCGTCCCGCCTGTCGCTGCGCTGCTCATCCGCCTGCTCGGCCTCACCCTGCGCTACCAGGACCGCGCCGACCCAGGCGTCACGCCCGGCCACCTCATCCCCGGCGCCTCCGTCTTCGCCTTCTGGCATCGCAGCATGATCGCCTGCGCGCACCGCTTCCGCAATCTGAAGATCGCGATTCTCATCAGCCCCAGCTTCGACGGCGAACTGATCGCGCGCACCTTGGAGCTGCTTGGCTTCCTCCCCGTTCGCGGCTCCAGCTCGCGCGGCGGAGCAATCGGCCTGCGCGGCCTGCAGCAGGCCTACGCCGACGGCCACTGCTGCGCCATCACCGCCGACGGCCCGCGTGGCCCCGTCTACGTCGCCAAACCCGGCACTGCCCGGCTCGCCAACTCCGTCGGGGAGCGGCCCTCCGCCAGCCAGCCCGACAGCAGCCAGCCCGCCGGCGCCTGGGTCGGCTGCTTCCACAACCAGCCCGAGCGCGCCTGGCAGCTTCGCTCCTGGGACCGATTTATGATCCCCAAGCCCTTCTCGCGCGTGGTCTTCACCTGGCCCGCCCACGTCCCCGCCGGCCAGGTCACCACCGCCACCGTCCAGGCCGCCCTCGACCGTGCCGTCCAAATGGCCGAGCAACGCAACTAAACTAGACCCGATGCTCGTCTCAGACTTCCATTACGACCTGCCCCCCGAACTCATCGCCCAGCACCCGCCCGCCCAGCGCGGGTCGAGCCGGATGCTGGTCCTTAACCGCGCCACCGGAGCACTCCGCGACGACCTCTTCGCCAACCTCCCGCAGCTCCTCCAGCCCGGCGATCTCCTCGTTCTCAACGACTCCCGCGTCCTGCCCGCGCGTCTCTTCGCCGCCCGCGCCGGCGCCCGCGCGCAAACCCGCTCGCCCCAACCCTCCGGCCTCATCGAAGTCCTGCTCACCGAACAGATTGAAGCCCAAATCGCAACCCAGTCCGAAACCCCGCCCTCCGGCTCCGCTGCCCACCCCGCCGAAAACCTCTGGCGCACCCTCGTCCGCCCCGCCCGCAAGGTCAGCCCCGGCGAAACCCTCCTGTTCTTTGACCGCAGCCCGGAAGCCGGCTCCGCCCAGCCACTCCTCACCGCCGAAGTCCTCGCCTCCGGCCCATTCGGCGAGCGCACACTCCGCTTCGCCCCGGTACCCGACTTTCACGCCGCGCTCTCCCGCATCGGCCACATGCCCCTTCCCCCCTACATCCACCGCAACCAATCGGCCCAGCCCGACTCCGCGGAGGACCGCGAGCGTTACCAGACCGTCTACTCGCATCCGCTCGGCTCTGCCGCCGCCCCCACCGCCGGCCTCCACTTCACGCCCGAAGTTCTCGCCGCCCTCCGCGCCCGCGGCGTGGAGATTCAGTACCTCACCCTGCACGTCGGTCTCGGCACCTTCCAGCCCGTCCGCGTCTCCCGCCTCGCCGACATCCGCCTCCACGCCGAGCGCTACACCCTCCCCGCCGCCACCGCAGCCGCCCTTAATCGCGCCCTCGCCGAAGGCCGCCGTATCGTCGCCGCCGGCACCACCACCACCCGCGCCCTGGAACACATCGCCCAACAAGCCTCGGGTGCCCCATCCACGACGGTTTTATCGTCATGGGTGGGATCGAATGAGCCGCAACGCTCACCCCTCCACCTCGAACCCCACTCCGGCTCGACCTCCATCTTCCTCGCCCCCGGCCACCGATTTCGCATCGTCAACGGCCTGCTCACCAACTTCCACCTCCCCGAATCCACCCTCCTTATGCTGGTCGCCGCCTTCGCTGCCTGCACGGACAACGGGGAACGCACAACGGACAACGATCCCGCCCCCGGCCTCCACACCATCCTCGCCGCCTACGCCCACGCCATCCGCCTCCGTTACCGCTTCTTCTCCTACGGCGACTGCATGTTGCTCCTCTGAGCAGGCCGGGGCCCGTTTTCAGCCCGGGATTGCATGGTTTTTCCCATTTCCAGCGGTTTTTCCACTTTCCAGAGGCTTTTCCACTTTCCAGGGCCTTTTCCACATTTGCACCCCGCGTCCACACTTTCTGCACCACTCCTGCGCCTTGCCCCACCCTTCCTCGCGCCCTACTCTCAACCCATGCCCTCGCCGCAAAGATTCCGCCCGCCCATCCCGTCTCCGCGGCAGCATGTCTCGCGCCCGGCCCCGGAGTCTTGATGCCGGGCCCTCCCACCCCACTCGCGGCAACGCCGTCAAACCCGCTAATAACGCGTAGTTTCAGAGAATTCCACAGCAATTTCCCTTGTTTTTCCCGTTAACCTGCCGTCAACAATCCCCAAAATGGGAGTATTCGCAGAGCCAACACAATATCTTGTGCTTTATACTTGACACACCCCACTGGGGGCGGTACTTTCACGACTGCAACTCAGGTACCGTCGTTTCGTAAGGTAACCAGGCAACTCCGGTCCCCTATCCCCTCAATCGTTCCCGCAGTCGGGCCGCAGGGCTCCCCGCTGGCACAGAGGCCGAGGCAGACCCCTTTCGCCCGCACCGGGAACCGAAGGAACCGCAAGGGCCACGGCAGCACCGGCCAGTACGCGCCGTCCCCGCATTCAGAACCACGGATTCAGCATCAATGGAGTAGAAGCACCACGGCAGAGGAGTTATCCAGCAACATTGCAGCGCACGAAACAGCACCACGGCAGAGGAGTCATCCAGCAACATTGCAACACTCGCATTCGCACCACTGCCGAGAAGCAATCAGGCCCCATTGCAGCACTCGTTTCGGCGCCGCCGGAAGCGCCCATTAGATGATGAAGGAGATGTACCGCCGATGAACCCGACCCAGAGCCATACCGAAGCGATCAAACACACCGCGGCCCCGTCCGCCGCCGCTGCCCGCCCCGCCTCCCGCGCCTCCGGCCTCTCCTTCTCGCGCCACTTCACCCGCCCCGGCATCTCGCCATTCGACGAGATCACATGGGAGCTGCGCGACGCCATCATCCAGGACTACAAGGGCCGCACCATCTTCGAGCAGAAGAACGTCGAAGTCCCCTCCGACTGGTCCATGACCGCCACCAACATCGTCGCCTCCAAGTACCTGCACGGCCAGGTCGGCACCCCCGAGCGCGAGTCCGGCGTCCGCGCCCTCATCACCCGCGTCGCCGAATCCATCCGCGACTGGGGCCTCCGCGACGGATACTTCGCCTCCCCGGCCGACGCCGCCTCCTTCCACGCCGAGCTCTGCCACCTCCTGCTCAACCAGAAGGTCGCCTTCAACTCCCCGGTTTGGTTCAACGTCGGCTGCGACCGCCTGGAGCCCAACTCCGACGCCCAGAACTGGCACTGGAACCCAGCCACCGGCCGCGTAGAGTTCTCCGTCACCGGATACACCAAGCCGCAGTGCTCCGCCTGCTTCATCAACTCCGTCAACGACTCGCTCGACTCCATCCTCACCCTCGCCAAGACCGAGGGAATGCTCTTCAAGTGGGGCTCCGGCGCAGGCTCCAACCTCTCCAACATCCGCGGCTCCATGGAGACCCTCTCCGGCGGCGGCACCGCCTCCGGCCCGCTCTCCTTCATGCGCGGATTCGACGCCTTCGCCGGCGTCATCAAGTCCGGCGGCAAGACCCGCCGCGCCGCCAAGATGGTCATCCTCAACATCGACCACCCCGACATCGAGGAGTTCATCGAGTGCAAGGTCAAGGAGGAGGCCAAGGCATGGCACCTCGTCCAGGCCGGCTACGACGGCTCCGGCCCCGACTCCGAGGCCTATAGCTCCATCTTCTTCCAGAACGCCAACAACAGCGTTCGCGTCACCGACGAGTTCATGCAGGCCGTCGAGTCCGACGGCCCCTTCACCACCCGCACCGTCAAGGACCGCGAGCCGGTCAAGGAGTATCGCGCACGCGACCTCATGCACAAGATCGCCGATGCCACCTGGAAGTGCGGCGATCCCGGAATGCAGTACGACACCACCATCAACAAGTGGCACACCAGCAAGAACACCGCGCGCATCAACGCCTCCAACCCATGCAGCGAGTACATGTTCCTCGACGACTCCGCCTGCAACCTCGCCAGCTTCAACCTGCTCAAGTTCCTCACTCCCGGCGGCCAGTTCGACATCCCCTCCTACCGCTATGCCATCGCCATCGTCACCACCGCCATGGAGATCATCGTCGACGCCGCCGGCTATCCCACCGAGATGATCGCCCGCAACTCGCACGACTATCGCCCGCTCGGCCTCGGCTACGCCAACCTCGGCGCGCTCCTCATGGCCTTCGGCCTGCCCTACGACTCCGACGCCGGCCGCGACTTCGCCGCCACCCTCACCGCCATCCTCTGCGGCGACGCCTACTGGCAGTCCGCGCGCATCGCCGAAACCTGCGCCCCGCTCGGCGCCGCCACGCCCATCACCCAGCAGTCCGAAATCACCGGCGGCGCCTGCCCCGGCTTCTACGTCAACCGGGAACCATTCCTCGACGTCATCCGCATGCACCGCGCCGAGGTCAACAACATCGGCAAGCCCACCATCACAAGCCCGCGCACATCCGCCGAGCCCTTCCACGTCCCGCAGCTCGACCAGCTCGTCGCCGCCAGCCGCCACGCCTGGGACGGCGCGCTCGCCCACGGCGAAAAGCACGGCTTCCGCAACTCCCAGGTCACCGTCCTCGCCCCCACCGGAACCATCGGCTTCATGATGGACTGCGACACCACCGGCGTCGAGCCCGAGCTTGCCCTCGTCAAGTACAAGAAGCTGGTCGGAGGTGGAATGATCAAGATCGTCAACTCCACCGTCCCCTCCGCCCTCATCAAGCTCGGATACAACGAGGACCAGGTCAACGCCATCGTCAGCTACATCGACGCCACCGGAACCATCGAGGGCGCGCCCGGAATCAAGCCGGAGCACCTCGCCGTCTTCGATTGCTCCTTCAAGCCAGCCAAGGGCACCCGCTCCATCCACTACATGGGCCACATCAAGATGATGGCCGCCACACAGCCCTTCCTCTCCGGCGCCATCTCCAAGACCGTCAACCTGCCCCAGGACTGCTCCGTCGACGACATCGCCGAGGCCTACATGCAGGCGTGGCGTCAGGGCATCAAGGCCATCGCCATCTACCGCGACAACTCCAAGGGCGCGCAGCCCCTCAACGTCCAGGCCCAGACCGACGCCGATCGCAAGGGCACCCGCGCCGTCGCCGCCAGCGAGCTCGCCATATCGGAACAGAACCTTTTGACCGCCGCCGACCGCATCGCTTCGCTGGAGGCAGCCAACGCCGCCCTCGCCCGCGAGATAAAGCAGATTCTCGCCGCCTCCACCCAGAACGTCGACGCGCTGGACGCCCAAGCCCCGCCGCGCGCCAGCCGCCATCGCCTCCCCGGCGAGCGCGCCTCCGTCACCCACAAGTTCGCCATCAGTGGCCACGAGGGATACATCACCGTCGGCCTCTATCCCAACGGCTACCCCGGCGAGATCTTCATCCGCATGGCCAAGGAGGGTTCCACCGTCTCCGGCCTCATGGACAGCTTCGCCACCGCCATCAGCATCTCGCTACAGCATGGCGTCCCCCTGCGCGTCCTCTGCGAAAAGTTCGCCCACACCCGCTTCGAACCCTCCGGCTGGACCGGCAACCCCGAGATCGGCTTCGCCAAGTCCATCATGGATTACATCTTCCGCTGGATCCAGATTCGCTTCCTCTCCGGCCACCAGCTCGACCTCTTCGCCAACATGGGCCCTGCCGGCGGCGAAGCTCCCCCCTCCGAAGCCGTCCTCCCCAACGGCGCGTTCGACAACCTCGCCCCCGCAGCCGACGATGCCAGCCCGCAGGCCATCCTCCAGCGCGAGGCCAGAACCCCTCGCGCCCTCTCCGACCAGGACATCTTCGACAACGGCGCGGGCAGCCAGTTTGAAGACCGCACTCCGCCCCGCCACGGCATCGCCCCCGAACCCTCCGCCGGCGGCCAACCGACAACCGGCAACCAGCAACCCTCAGCCACCTTCGAGGACCGCGGCCTATACCATCCCGCCGACGCCATGAAGAGCATGGTCGACATGGGCGACGCACCCTCCTGCGCCACCTGCGGCGCCATCATGACCCGCTCCGGCTCCTGCTACCGCTGCATGAGCTGCGGCAGCACCTCCGGCTGCAGCTAAAGGAAGTTCTGAATTAGTTTTGGCTTTGAAAGGGCGGGACTTCAGTCTCGCCGGTTGAGCAGCAATAGTGACCGGGCTTTAGCCCCTGAGGGAATGTCGGACAGCAGACAATCCGGTCAGCAATAGAAATGACGTGAAAGGAACACGATGAACGCACTCATGGAAGCGCCTGCGCAGGCCGCGCGACCCACCTCCGCAGAGCCCGAGATCTACCAGGAGGGCGACTGTTGGCGCTTCCGCTGGGACGGCCAGGACCACGGCTCCTTCGACTCCGAGCAGGGCGCACGCTCCGCCGCCCTCCGATGCAAGCGCCTCTCCATCCTCCACCTCGCCGCCGCCTCCCTCGACCGCCACTGATCCTCTGCACAGAGAGACCATCGCGAGGAGAGAGCGCTGCATAAGTTGCGGCATCACCTATGGCTGTCGCTAAAGAATGGCTCCTTCGACCAACAATTCGATATACGACAGAGTGCGTTCTCTCGCCATTCAAGCAGTTTTCTCAGATGAAACATTCTTCAGCAGGGTCGTGCTCAAGGGCGGCAATGCAATAGCGCTTGCATATGACATCTCCAGCCGAACTTCGTTGGATCTGGACTTCTCTATCGAAGCCGATTTCCCCGATCCCAAGGACGCAGCAATACGCCTGGAACGCGCTTGTGGAAGGACGTTCCTCTCTGCTGGATTCGTTGTCTTTGATTTCAGGTTTGTCGCGCGTCCCGCTGTGCCGCGGCCTGGATCGGACATGTGGGGTGGGTATCTAGCCGAGTTCAAGATCGTCGAAGCCGACGCTTATCTCAGGCATCGATCGAACATAGACCAACTGCGGAGACTCTCCTCAGTTGTAGGTCCCGAAGAGATGCGAAAGGTCCGCATTGACCTCAGCAAGTTTGAATACACCAACGGTAAGCTCAAACGGGATTTCAATGACCAGACAATATATGTTTACAGCCCCATGATGATCGCGATTGAAAAACTGCGTGCAATCTGTCAGCAGATGCCGGAATACGAAATGCGCCGAAACCCAACAGCCAGGGCGCGTGATTTCTTCGACATCCAGACACTCGTTGAAAGAGGCGGAGTATATCTCGCCTCTGAGTTCGCAAGAGACCTTGGGCGCAATATCTTCGACGCCAAAGCCGTCCCGCTATCGTTGCTCAATAATGTCCCCGCCACCAGGGAATTTCACAGGCCCGACTGGGACAGTGTCCGCTTTTCATCTACCGAGACGCTGCCTGATTTCGACTTTTACTTCGACTTCGTTTGCAAAGAGATCAAATCACTCAAATCCTCTTGGAACATATAGTCTCCACTTTGGAACGTAAGTCGTTTCAATAAGCCCATACGCCAAATAAAAATCGTAGGCGGAGATCATCTGACGAAACGGAGCGAAATCCGTTTCCGGATATCCGGCCTTCTCCAGATAAAAGCCTATTGCTTGCTGGTAGGGATAGCTGAATGAATGCGATGTAAGGATCGAAAGGAGCTTTTTTGTATCGGCCGAAGCGCGAGCTCGTTTATAGGATTCCAATATCTGGAAAACACCGCCGCTGTAACTTGGGCGAACACAAATGTCCACAAGCGTTCGCTCTAATCCCGACGCCAGAACCGGAGAATTGGATTGGGGACTCCGAAGGGAAGAGAGTTCTGAAGAATCGGTGAACCTTCCTTCAAGAATGATATATTTATAATTCAGCGCCTTGTATGCGGTATTGGATTCGCGCTGCTTTTTAGAAAATGCCTGCGTTATGGCCGCTTGACTCAGAGAATTCGAGTCTGACCATGGACGCTGCTGTGTCGTCATGAAGAGCGTCTGTGGAAGTTGATCCGTCAGGCCATGGAGCAACATCGCAGTTGAATGTGACGCATATGATCGTTTTCGAAGCGCCAAACCTAGCAGAAATGGATCGACAGGACCCCAGCCATACCTCAAGATGGTGCCCTCCCTGCGATTTCCGACAGACAAGGCTTCAATCTGAGTAAGAGATGTATTCTCAAGCAAATAATTTATAAATCGCCGTCTTCCGATGTAGTTCGGAATTCGCCATTCGGTCCTTTTCATCTCAAGAAGATTGTCTAGCGCCTCTTCATGGTAGATTGCAGGTGCCCTCTCGGAGAACCATGCGTCAAGTTCCGGTTTAAGTTTTTCGAGTCGTCCTTGGCGCATACTTTCCTGCTATTGGTGTATACACCAATAGCAGGAACATTAGACGAAGTCAACAATAAACGACTTGACTTTCAATCTCAATACGTATACACTTGGCATATATGCCAAGTGTATACCTGTTCATGAAAACTCCGAGGTCACCACACCATAGCTCTACCAGTATCTTCAGACCATGAAGAAGACTCGCCCCGCTTGCGAACCCTATTCATGCGCCTTCACACCGCCACCGTAAACGTGTCCTCGCTGCGCGTCACCGCGCGATACATCGTGTCGCGCTCGAAGGGAACGCGGCCCGCCTCGGTAATCAGCCGCACCAGCCCCTCCCGCCGCATCCCCTGCGGAGTCGTCGCGCCCGCGTCGTGGTAGATCTTCTCCTCGATCACCGTGCCGTCGATGTCGTCCGCCCCAAACCGCAGCGAGATCTGCGCCATCTCCGGCGACACCATCTGCCAGTAGCTCTTCACATGCGCAAAGTTGTCCAGCAGCAGGCGGCCCACGGCGATCTGCTTGAGGTCCATGATGCCGGTGGTCTTGGGAATGTGCGCCAGCGCGGTGTTGTCGGGATGGAAGGCCAGCGGAATGAAGGTCTGGAAGCCGCCGGTCTCGTCCTGCAGCTCGCGCAGGCGCAGCATGTGGTCCACGCGGTCCTCGTCGTTCTCCACGTGCCCGTACAGCATCGTCGCGTTCGAGCGCAGCCCGATCCGGTGCGCCGTCCGCGCCGTCTCCAGCCACTCCCCGCCATCAATCTTGTGGTCGCAGATGATATGCCGCACGCGGTCCGCAAAGATCTCCGCCCCGCCCCCCGGCAGCGAGTCCACCCCAGCCGCCTTCAGCCGCCGCAGCGTCTCCTCCACCGTCATCTTGTACAGCTTCGCGAAGAACGCAATCTCCACCATGGTGAACGCCTTCACATGCACCTTGGGAAATCGCTCCTTCAGCCCGCGGACGAGGTCCTCGAAGTACTCGAACGGCAGATCGGCATGGAGCCCGCCCACAATGTGGAACTCCGTCACCGCCTCGGTCAGCCCCGTCCCCGCCGTCGCCCACGCCTCCTCCAGCGCCATGGTGTAGGTCCCGGCCACGCCCTTCTTCCGCCCAAACGCGCACAGCCGGCAGCTCGCCACGCACACGTTGGTGGGATTGATGTGCCGGTTCACGTTGAAGTAGGCAATGTCCCCATGCATCCGTTCGCGCACCGCGTTCGCCATCCACCCCACCGCCAGGATGTCGTCCGTGCGATACAGCGCGACGCCATCGTCGAAGCCCAGCCGCTCGCCCCGCTCCACCCTGGCCGCAATCGCCCGCAGCCGCGCGTCGCTGGTCTGGAAGCCGTGGCGCGATTCCGGGTTGGAAGCGGTAAAGATCACGTTGATTTCATTCTATTCCGCCACGGAATTGGTTGCCCCATTCATGCGGTCTCATCGCATGAGTGGGTTTACGGGTGCCCCATTCAAGCGCGATTTTTGTCTCAGTGCTTGGCCAGCTCTTCCGAATCCACCATCCGAGGCTGCACCACAATCCCGTCGAACAGAGTCGCCCCCACCAGATAGTCCCCCACCGGACGCACAAAGCGCAGGTTCCAGCCCGTATCCCACCAGCTCACCCGCATCGACGGAAGCTCAACCGCGAACGCATCCGTCGCCGGCCCGTTGGAGGTCACCAGCATCCGGTTGGCCGCCTCATCGTAGAAGATGCTGTTGCCGTCGCGCAGGAACATTCCCTTCACCGTCTGCCAGCTCGCGCCCCGGTTCGCCGAATAGTACACCCCGTCGCGGTCCGCCACCCACAGCTCCCCTTCGCCGTCCACCGCCAGCGCCGAAAGCTGTCGCGCCCGGCTGGGCACAACCGCCGCGCGCCACGTCCTGCCGCCGTCCGCCGACATCTCCAGCGTATTCAGGCTGGCCACCGCCACCACCCCCTTCGACGCCGCCACAAAGCGCCACTCGTCCATGGGGACCGATGCCACCTGCACCCATGCCGTCCCGCTCGACACGCTGCGCAACACCCCCTGCGAGGTCGCCGCAAACAGCGTCTCGCCCGTCATCGCAAATCCATAAACGCTCGCGTCGAACCGCTTGCCCGCAGCCGCCGCAACCGCACCCCGCGCCGGCGTTTCTCCCTTCACAGCCTGCCGCTTCGCCGCCGGCCGCTTCCCCGCCGTCGCAGTCTTCGCCGCAGCAGGCGCGGTCTTGCCCTCCGCTGCAATCTTCGTGTCGTCGCCCACCCGCTGCCAAACCGCGTCCTTCAGACGGTAGATCCCATGCTCCGTGCCTGCCAGGATCGACCCATCCGGCGCCTGCCCCAGGCTGAACACATCGTGCCCATCCAGCCCGCCGCTCAACTGCGACCAGCTCAGCCCGCCCGTATGGCTCACAAACACGCCGCCCGACTCCTTATCGTTCACCACCCCCACATACAGCGTCGCCGCGTGCTGCGCGTCCGCGCTGTACGCCGTCACCTGCCGCGCCGAGAACCCCTGGTTCGAAGGAAGAAAGCTGTCGCCCCCGTCGTCGCTGGCCAGCACGCCCTGGCGGTCGGTCGCTAACAGAACATGCTGCGAGTTTGCCGGGTCCACATACACGTCGTTCACGATCACATCTGCCCCGGTCGTCTGCATCCAGTACTTGCCTGAATCGTAGGTGCGATACAGGCCTTCCGTTGTCCCCGCGAACACCGTGTCCAGGTGGTTGGGGTCCTGCATCAGCACCCGGGTCCGCCGCGCCGTCGTCGGAATGCCCTGGGCTTTATTCACGCCAACCCCGCCCGTAAACTTCGACCCGCCGTCCACGCTCTTGTAGATCCCCGAGCACGCGCTCAGGTACACCACCAGCGGCTGCTGCGGGTCCACCAGGATCGAGAAGACGTCCGAGTCCTCGATGATCCCATCCTTGATGCTCGTCCAGTTCGCTCCGCCGTCCGTCGTCTTCCACGCCAGGTGCCATGTGCCCGCGTAGATGGTATCGGGGTCAGCCGGGTCCACCGCCAGCGACTCGATCTCGTGGATCTCCTTGCTGCCGGCGGGGCTGATCCTCGCCCAGTGCGCCCCGCTGTCCATCGAGCGGAAGACCCCCTCCAGCGTCCCCGCCACCAGGACCTTCGCGTCCGATGGCGCCGCCGTCAGCGCGCGCACCGACTGTCCGCGCATCTCCGGCTGGCTCGCCCAGGTCGCTCCGCCGTCGTTGCTGATAAACAACCCGCCGTCGGGATGGTCGCCCAGCGCGTAGGCCGCCGTCAGCAGATGCTTCGGGTCCGCCGCGTCCACCAGTATTTTTTTTATGACCAGATCGTCGCGGTTGTCCATCCGCGCCAGCCGCTTCCAGCTCTTGCCGCCGTCGGGCGACTCATACACCCAGCCGTTGGCCGCCCCCAGATACAGATGCGCGTGGTCCAGCGGGTCCGCAGCAAAGGCGCGCGCACTCCCGCCGTCCGGCCCAAACGGAAACCATGAAACAGCGCGGGCCGGAGGGCAGGCCAGACCCACGGCTAGGGCAATCCAAAATGTGTATCTCCGTCGGAGTCTGCAATTCAATGTTGCTGTCCCATCCCGTCGCAAGCTCCTTTTAGAATACAGAGTCCTTGCGTGAACTTCGCACTCCCACGCAGCACAAAGGCTGACTGGGAACCAACCCAGTCAGCCTTCTGTGCTTCTGCTTCCTTCAGTTGCCGAAGACTACTTCTTCGCCGCGGCCTTCTTTGCCGCCTTCTTCACCGGCGTCCGGGGCACAGCCTTCACTGCGCTCTCGTCCACCGCCGTGTCGCTGGCCACTGGGTTGACTGCGCCCGCCGGAATCAGCGTCGTTGTCACCGTCTTGCCGTCGTCGGTCCCGGTGTACACCAGGATGCGCGACGGATCGATGCCCTTCTCCGTCACCAGGTAGTCCTTGGTGTTCACCGCGCGTTCCGCTGCGTCGCTCGGCTTGATCTTCTTGCTCTTCATCTTCGCTTCGCGCTTCGCGATCTTGTCGTCAGCCGCTTTCTCCTTGGCGTCCTCGTTGCCCACCAGCGCCAGCTTGGCGTCCGTGGTGCGTTGCATGCTGAGGGCGACATCGTCCAGGCAGGCCTTGGCTTCGTTGTCCACCCGCGTCGGGCGCTTCGCATCCCGCTCGAAGCTCGTCGGGCACAGGCTCGAGGCCAGAGGCGCCGGAGGTGGTGGCGGCGGAGGAGGCGCAATCACATTCACGCTGGTCGTCGCCTCGACCGTGTGTCCCACATCGTCGGACGCTCGGCACGTCACCGCAATCGGTCCCGGCGCCGCGCCCACCGTCGACAGCGTCGCCGAAGCAGTCGTGCTGCTGATCGATCCCGCCGCTGCGTTGTAGCTGTAGGTTAGCGGACGGTTCTGCGGGCTCATCGCGCTCGCCGTAATCATCGAGCTCTCGCCCGGATTCACCGACGATGGGTTCGCCGAGCAGCTGATCGTCGGCGGATCGAACGCCTTCACCGTGAACGTCGCCGAGCAGTCCGCCATCTGGCCGGGCTTGACGCCCTCCGTCACATGGCCCTTCACCGTGTAGCTCCCCGGCGCCGCGGCCTTGGTGTCCACGTTCGCCGTCGCCGACGTTCCCGTGATCACGCCGCCATCGGTCGTCCAGGTATAGGTCGCCGTCTTCTTCGGGTTCAGGTTCAACGCCACGCCCGTCACCGTGATCGGATCGCCGGGATAGACGCTCGCCGGTGCAACCGAGCAGCTGTACGTCACCGGTGGCGGCGGGATGATGTGGCCGAAGTGCGTCACAATCCCGGTGCTCAGTTCCACCGCATTCAGATTGGCGCGCCCGCCCAGGACTGCGCCCGAACCAATACCCGTATAAGGCCCAAAATCGGCGTGAATAAAGCGATAGTCGGCCTCGAAGACACGCCAACTGAAGCGGTTGTCCCAGAACGGCAGGTTCATGTCCATGCCGCCGCCGGCCGTCAGCCCAATTCCCCACTTGTAGGGTTCGTCCTCCCGGACGCCGCCAATGGTCGTGTTCGGTCCGCCCAGCCTCGCGGTGCCCACCAACCCATGCCCGAACAGAGTGAAGTCATCCGCGGGATAGCGGAAGATCGGACCCACAGAAATCCCGGACAAGCCATCGTTCACGCCGCTCGGGTGGTCGGTAAAGATGGCTTCTCCGCCAACGTACCGATTGGCGTAGTACGCGCCGCTAGCGATCATGCCTCCGGTGATGGAGGAGTACGAGATCCCCGCGGGATTGAGCTTGCTGTTCGTACCAAAGTACGAGTAGCCCAGGAAGATATCCACGCGTGACGGGTTTGTCCCCGATGTGGCTGCGGGCGCAGCAGGTGTCTGCGCACTCAGGCTTGCTGCAACAAGGCCGACTGCACATGCAGCCATCAAATACCGGCCAAGACTGCGTAACGTGTGATCTACCATTCGACTTCCTCCACTGAATTCTCTTGTTGGTGAGCGAACTCTGCTTCTTCGCTTTGAAACTGTTGGTACTGGGTCAACCAAAGTTTACCGCAGTTGCCCGTCCTGTCCAGTGCAAAATGCGCCCCGGTTCAAACTTTAGAACGATTTACCGCCAAAAAACCGATCCATCCTCAACCCTGCAAACTGCGCCTCCCGCAATCCAACCGCCAAAACCGCGTCTTTATCCACCCCTCCCTGTGCCGTATCCCTCATGCCAGGTTCAGCACCTTGCGTAGGGAGCCCCGTTCCGCCTGGATCTTCTCCTGCAACAGTGTAATCGCATACAGCAGTTGCTCGGGCCGCGGAGGGCACCCGGGTACATAGATGTCCACCGGAACGATTTGGTTGACTCCCTGCACCACAGCATAATTGTTGAAAACCCCGCCCGAGGTCGCGCACGCACCCATCGAGATCACCCACTTCGGCTCCGGCATCTGCTCGTACAGCCGGCGAACCACCGGCGCCATCTTCTGCGACACCCGTCCCGCCACGATCATCAGGTCGCTCTGCCGCGGCGATGGCCGGAATACCTCCGCCCCAAACCGCGCAATGTCGTAGCGCGCCCCGCCCATCGACATCATCTCGATCGCGCAGCACGCCAGCCCGAACGTCAACGGCCAGATCGAGTTCTTCCGCACCCAGTTGATCGCCGCATCCATCGACGCCAGCACAATCCCCTCCGGCTGCTCGTCCCCCCAGTTCACCTCGCGCAGCTTCTCCCGGTTCC
>Ga0326727_10007300_pt1 | contig 29342 bp, 29 predicted proteins | sample MB2enrmetagenome_FD_207643 | JGI IMG/M metagenome (GOLD analysis project Ga0326727, IMG submission 207643) | Lab enriched peat soil microbial communities from McLean, Ithaca, NY, United States - MB29MY | ecosystem: Environmental > Terrestrial > Soil > Wetlands > Peat | place: USA: New York... | reverse complement strand
GGGCTCGTCTTATATCCTATCGCGGGAAAATCACTGGAGCTTGGCACCCGGAGGGAAACTCCGCCGCAGGAAGACCGGTGGAGTTCACAGGTATTATCTTGCCGCCGGCCTTCTCGTGCTCGCTGCCGGCGTTATCGCCTGTTGCGCGTACCTACTGCCTCACTCTGGTCCGGAAAACAAACCGATAATCCTCTATGTGAACCAAGGAAATGGTGTCGTCAATGTGACGAACTTCAATGCCATGGCAGGTTTCGCGACTTCTCATGGATTCAACACCGTGTTCTTCCAGACTTACAGGAAGGGCGTCCTCCTATTCAACCGGCAGGACCTCCAGACCTTCGTTAACCAAGCTCATCTGAAGAATCTGAGCATCTTCTTCTCTTTGTTGATAACCAGTCCCTCCCAGCAGATACCGTCGTCAATCTATGGGTTAGGCGAGGGCGGAGTTAACCTAGACATGTCAACCATAGGCCTCTCTTCTCAGCAGTCTCTACTAGCCTTACTGAAAGCCGATTACAACGGCACGACGGCCGTGACCACGGATAACCTGACCTCCACGCTGAAGCCTGACCTGCTCGTGCTAGAGACATATGCTCCTGATCAGAAGCCATCCATCAAGCCTGGCATAATCGGCAGCGTGGAGGTCGTCGCCACATCCAGCCGGGCCGACTATCAGTCCCAGCTTCAGTATGCCCTGCAAAACAGCGACGGAGTGATGGTGTTCGATTACGCAGGTCTGTTGAAGAGTGGGTACTAACGCCTCCAGTAAACATCGAAGACTGTCCCAACCAATCTCTCGATATGGACCAGCTTCTCAAAACAGTCTACCGAACGTCCGAAGGCTGACCCAGGTCTTGTGGCAGGAAGGTGGAGTCGGTCAATAGCAGCCCGAAGGAATGGTGTATTTGCAGAGGTGATTCGATGTCGTGTCGTTGCTACGGCTGCCCTTCTGAATGCTACTCTGAGCAGGTGCTGACGAACAGGTCAAGAACTTAAGCTAGTCCAGCGCATTACGGCTGGTTAATCATTGTGATGCTGTTGATCAGAACTGGTGTCTTCGGCTCGTCGATTGTTATCCCGCCAGTCACCACAGGTTCCGTAGGCACGTTGCTAATCACATCAACAACGCTCATGCCATTGCCTATGACCTTGCCGAAGACAGCGTAGCTTCCGTCAAGGTTGGTGTTGTTGGCCAAGTTGATGAAGAATTGAGAAGTGCCACCAACTCCTTGGGCAGTACTTGCCATGGCCAGGTAGCCGATGTAGTTGTCATAGGGTGTATTTTCGAAGGGAATTTGGGTCGGCGAGGAACTCTCGCCCCAGGTGGACCTGTTCCCTCCTCCGTTCTTCGTCGTCGGGTCACCAACTTGAATCACAAAGCCCTTTTCAATTCTGTGCCACGTCAAGTTGGTGTAGAAACCTGAATCCACAAGACTTACGAAGTTGGCCACGGTCTTGGGCGCTGCAGAATTGAAAAGCTCCACCTCAAACGAGCCCAGAGTTGTGTTAATTCTGGCATAAAACAAAGGTACCGTCGTGGTGGTAGAGGTTGACTGTCTGTTGAATGGTCCGAACCCCACTGCGTACGCATACGACACGCTGGCTACTACCAAGACTAGGATTATGCCCAAGACAAGGTATGTCCGACCGTGACCCCCCTGCTTCCTGCGCCTGGGCTTGTTGACCATTGCCAGAGGCCCCCGGAGAAACGGGCAAAAATACGATTCGGTTCCAGATTCATGAGAGGAGCCTTTAAAGCAGGAGCACAGAGACTTTGATATTCAATGTCTGAAGAGAGAAAGATGGTCATCGTCGGCCAGTCGAAGCCAATCCTGAACTACGTCACTGCCTGCATCACCATGTTCAACGGTGGTGCACGACATGTCGTCCTCAGGGCAAGAGGCGAGGCAATCAATGTGTCGGTCGAGGTCTACCAATTGCTCAAGAAACGTTTCATGAGCAACGTCGAAATCTCGAACATTGTAATCGACGGTGAGAACGTCACCTCAAGAGATGGAAGACAGTTGAACCTCCCCGTACTTGAGATAGAGCTTTCAATTCCCCAGTAAGTATTTTAGCACGACAATCATGGCGAGGGACAAGATACCTCATGAAAGCCAAGCGATTCGCGAAAGTCAGTCCGACACTCCCTGGCAAGAAGGGCGCAGAGGTGGTCAGGAAGACTACAGAGTACCTGTCCCCTTCAATTTCTCGCTTCTACCCACTAGTGGTAGAATCCGCCCATGGATCCCTCATCAAGGACGTCGACGGGAACCAGTTCATCGATTTCGCGTCGGGAATCGCTGTGCTCAGCACGGGCTCGACCCACCCCAAGGTCGTTGAAGCGATTAGGAGGCAGTCTGAGAAGTTCATCCATTACTCGTACACCGACTTCTACTACGAGAACATAGTGGAACTGTCGGAGAAACTCGTTTCGTTGGTGCCTGGCAGCTTCCCGAAGATGGTCTACTACGGAAACAGTGGTGCCGAAGCAGTAGAGGCTGCGATGAAGCTGACGCGCAACTACACGAAGCGACCAATCTTCCTGGCGCATTCTGGTTCGTTCCACGGCAGGACGATGGGCGCACTGAGTCTTACAGCCAGCAAGCCAATCCAGAGGAAGGGTTCGCTCCCTCTTGTGCCTGACACAGTTCACTTCCCGTATCCCTATTGCTACAGATGCCCTTGGAAGCAGACCTTCCCGGAGTGTGGCTATTACTGCGTGGACTACTTCAAGGAGCAGTACCTTGAGAAGTTCGTTCCGGTTGATGAAGTAGCCGCATACTTCTTCGAATCAATCCAGGGAGAGGGGGGATACATAGTGCCGCCTCCAGACTACTTCCACAAGATGGAGTTCTTGAGGAAAGAGGGCGTGCTGTTAGTTTCGGACGAGATCCAGACGGGCGTAGGGAGAACGGGGAAGTTCTCGGGTATTGAAAACTTCGGCGTGATTCCAGATGTGGTCACGATAGCTAAGGGCATCGCCTCCGGCCTGCCGCTGAGCGCGACGGTCGCGAAATCGGATGTGATGAAGAGTTGGAAGCCCGGACAGCATGCGTCGACTTTCGGCGCCAACCCCGTCGCAGTCGAGTCGGCCCTGGCTACGCTGGAAATCATCAACTCGGAGCGTCTGATGGAGAATGCGAAGAGGCTGGGAGAGAAGGCGGTGAAAAGGCTGCTCGAATGGAAGGAGAAGTACCAGATCGTGGGCGATGTGAGAGGGCTCGGCCTCTTCATTGGAATCGAGATAGTCAAGGACAAGAGGAGCAAGGCAAGGGGTGAGGAGGAGGCCAAGAAGATAATGGATTACTGCTTCAGGCACGGAGCGCTTGTAATCATGGCGGGCCGGAACACGCTCAGGGTCATACCTCCGCTGAACATCTCTGAGGACGAGCTCACTGAAGGGCTGGACATACTCGAAGAAGGGATCGCCGAGGTCAACTCGACAGTTGCCAGAGGTTAGGCCATGTATGACTTCGAAGCCCTAGTAGGCGAACTACTTCAGAACCGCCCAGAGCTCAACAGGGAAGAGCTGATGCGGCGGATTGAACAGAAGAAGCAGACGATAGGGGCAGGATACCTCACCGACCAGGGGGCACTGTTCTTGGTGGCCGGGGAGCTCGGCGTGTCGTTGAGGAAAACTGAGGCGTCTTCCGACATGACGATCAAGGATCTCTACATAGGGGCCAACGACGTCACGGTTGTGGCGAGGGTACTCGCGGTCTACCCCATCTCGGTCTACAACAAGAAGGACGGCGGAACGGGCAAGTACAGGCGGCTGGTGCTCTTTGACGACCATCACTCTGCGAAGCTGACCGTATGGGACGAGATGGCCGAGGAGATGGTCAAGTCTGGAGTCGGAGTCGACGCACCCGTAAGAATCCTGAATGGATATGTGAAGCAGGGGTTGGACGGGAAGCCCAACCTGAATCTCGGGAAGAGAGGCAGGATTGAGGTCATAGCTGACGCGAAGGTCGCCGCGAAACTCGTCCCAATGTCTGCTGTGACCGAGAAGCTGACCAAGGCCTCCCAGGAACAGCAGTTCATGGTGGTCGAGTGCGTGGTCAACACGGAGCCGAAGTACAGCGAGTTTGTCCGATCCGATGGTTCGTCGGGTTCTCTCTTTCAGTTCGGCGTAACTGGCGAGGGAGGCAAGACAGAAACCAGAGTAGTCGTCTGGAGTCCTTCCGCCAGGCCGGAGCTGAAGAAGGGTCAGAAGATACTGATTACCAACGTGAAGACCAAGCGCTCGCTCAATGGGGAGTACGAGCTTCACGGGGATGCGGGAAGCGCGATTCTTCCGGCGCAAGGGGCTCCGCCGATGGAGCTCAGGGTTGCCGCTGCGAGTGCGAGTTCATCAGGGACGGTCCTGTTGGTGGTGGACAAGAGTGGAAAGGTTTGGACCGTGGAGAAGGAGAGGGAAGCAGAAGAGCCCGCGATTGGAGAAGTTGTGGTGGTGACGCCTGACACTGAGAACGACGGCAGGCTGTACTGCAGGACAAAGGGCTCGGTGAGTGTGGCGAGCGAGAGCTCGCTACCAAGCTTGGATGTCATGGCGACGAAGCTGCGGGATGCCAAGGATGAAGCATCCCAGATCATGGTCGAAGTCATCGCGTTGTCTCACGGTAGCGCCGAAGACGTCGACTTGAAGGATGGCACGATGGTGAAGAAGGGAGAGCTCGTGATTGGTGATGATACCGGTGAGATGAAGCTCGTGGGATGGAGGGAGCTGTCCGGGAAGGTCCTGGGAATCCAGCCTGGCGAGAGACTCAGGGTCGTCGGTGTGACACCCAAAATCAACAAGCTTGGAACGCGGGTGCTTCAGATGTCGAACCTCACAGTGATTGAGAAGTTGCGGGAACGCGGTTAGGTCTTCGTGCGCCTCAGGGCCTCGTACTCGTAGACGAAGATTACCACCAGTGCGACAATGAAGAGCACTATCATGGTAGTGCTCAGGAAGTTATAGTAGCTCGCAATGCTTAGGAATGGGATGTGCAATTGTCTGATTGCATTCCGGCGTCTCATAATAAGCGTTGCTGGGGACGCGAGGGATTTCGCCCGTTTCATGTCAACACTGCAGAAGACGCGACGCCGCAGTCCTAAAGACGGTCCATGTCCTCCACCCATTGTAAGAACCTGGTCTCTTCTCTGGCAACCCGTCGATGTCCCGCCGACCGTGATTCTTCCCACTCGTTCGCAGAACTGACCCCATGCTTCGTAATGCACAGCCATTCTGCATTAGCCGAATTCTAATTTGGGGACTGGCTGCCTTGAGGCAGATGTGACGATACAAGGTAGGTTAGGTGCCGGGGGCGGGATTCTCGTCAGACGATTCGAGCCCGCGGTCTCCGGATTTCGCATCCGAGCTTGGATTATGAGTTACGCCCACGAGAGCGTGCCCGGCGCAATAGGCCAAGCTGTGCTACCCCGGCATCCACTCAGACGCCGTTCTGTGGAGATTAAAAGACTCACGGCGTGGGTTTAGCTGAAGATGCTGGCTCCGAGATTCCCTTCAACGATTAAAAACGGCATCCGGTTGGTCTTGGTCGAGCCGCGGTAGCTCAGCTGGTTAGAGCGTTGCCTTGGTAAGGCAAAGGTCGTGAGTCCGAATCCCACCCGCGGCTCCAGTGAACAAGCTTTTTCCCAGAATATGACGGGTCCGGTCATGATGGCGATGTTGAAGGCCTCTGAAAGGAAGTTCCTCCAGAATTTAATGCGGGAGACTGTGTGAGTGAATTTGGGTAAGAGGGAGACGGCCGAAAGTGTTGAGACGAGGGATTGGATTATCAAGATTATTAACCCAAAGGATTGGCTCGTGAGACAACGCGGGGGTCGCCCAGCCTGGTCAACGGCGCGAGGCTCAGGACCTCGTCCCTCAGGGGTTCGTGGGTTCGAATCCCACCCCCCGCACATCTCATCGCGTTCGAGGTCTCTCCAAGACTAGTCAGAATGCGTTGTCTTTGCAATAGATTGTGCTGCAACTCCACCCGGCACCAAGTCTGACGTGCACTGCGGCACACACTTCTAATGTCCTCTCCCGGTCACGGCAACCCCCTTGAAAACCGAAACCTGTTTCTGGGCATCGGGAGGACCGTTTGGTGTGAGCATGATTGGATAGCGCCGTAGAGACCTTTGGCCTGACCAAGTCCTATGGAGTGGTAAAGGCGCTCGACAGCCTGAGCGTCAAAGTGAGAAAGGGCGAAATCCTCGTCCTCCTCGGCCCCAACGGCTCAGGTAAGTCCACTCTCCTGCTCCTACTTTCGACGGTGCTGAGGCCCACCGCTGGGACAGCGACTGTGATGGGGTACGATATAGTCAAGCAGCCCCTGAAGGTCAGAGAGACCATAGGTATCTCGTTTCAGGAGGCCCGAGGGTTCTGGAGGCACAAGCCCTACCACATCCTGGCGTTCCACGCGGCGATTTACGGTCTTCGTGGGAAAGAGAGGTCCGAGGTGGTTGACCAGACTCTCATAGACTTCGACCTCTGGCCTTCGAGGAACAAGAGGTTCATGGAGCTCTCAGGAGGGCAGGCGAAGAGGCTCGAAGTCGCGAAACTCTTCGTACACCGCCCGGAGGTGGCCATCTTCGACGAGCCGACCGCCATGGTCGACTTGGACGGGAAGAGGATGATCTGGGACAGGATAAGGGGTCTTCGCGAGCAGGGGTCGACGGTGGTGGTCGCCACGAATGAAGTGAGGGAAGCGGAGTATCTGGCTGACAGGATTAGCATAATGAAGGGAGGGAAGGATGTCGTCACCGAAGACCTCAGAACGCTCAAGGACAGCATTACCGGTGGAGACGTGGTAGAAGTCCGCATGTCTCCCGCCATCACCAGCGGAGCGCTGAAGGTCATCTCGGAGGTCCCTGGCACGGTCAGGGTCACACAGGCCACCGAAGACATCCTCAACGCCTTCGTCAATAGGTCGGAAGACTGGCTACCGCAAATGATGGCATCTGTACAGTCGCTCGACGTCAGAATTACATCCATCAGGGTCTCGGAACCGTCGCTCGACGACGTCTTCCTCCATTATACGGGCAAAGAGGTTGCGAGTGCCCGTGCGTGAGCTCCTCACCCTCTTAGGTTACGAACTCAAAGAGACCTTCGATTCCATCCCTTGGACGGTCTACTTCTGGTTCTTCTTCGGGTTCCAGTACTTCGTCTACGGCCAGCTGGTGTCTAGGCTTGTCGGGAGCAATCTGCCCAACTACTACGTCTACTACGGCACGGGCCTTTTGATTATAATGACATTCAACGTCGCGTCGTGGTCAGGAAGGCGGTTCGTCGAGGGCGCCCATGAAGGAAGGCTGAGGTACATCCTGTCCCTCCCGATTAGGCGTGGAGAGCTCTTCTTGGAGCAACTGATGTTGGGCCTCATAGCCAATATTGTTAGAATCGGCCCCCCACTCGTCCTCGTTCTTTGGCTCAATGGGATGCCACCAATCGTGCTGTTAACGTCCCTGGCTGTGCTGCTGTCCATGAGCGTGGGTGTGATGGGAATAATGATCTCGCTTTCGTTCGTAGCGTTCAAGTCGTTTGACATTTACAGTGCGATAGTAGCCAGCACGAGCGCCATCCTGCTCAGGTTCAGCACGATTCTGTACCCGCTCTCTTTCATGCCCAACGCCTACGCGTCGGTCGCGAGGTTCAACCCGCTCACCTATGGGGCAGATCTACTGAGAAACGTAATGAACGTCGACGTCAGTCAGCTGCTCAATCCGGGATCTTCTGCCTTCATCGTTGCCGCCGTTGGGGTTTCGATGCTCACCCTCGGTATGGCCATTGTGCCCCGAACGCTGGAAGGAGTGAAGTCATCATGAGCCAGCTGAACAGGATGCTCCAGATAACCCGTGTCGACCTGTCGTACTTCTTCAGGACGAAGTGGTTGGTTGGGACGTTGCTCGGCCTGAACATAACGGACATGCTCGTCGTTGGCATAGTCTACAAGGGGATGATGCCCCCAGCCATTGAGGGCCTCCTCAACTACTTCCAGTTCTACGCTCCAGGCGTGATTATTACTGGGCTCTTCTTCGCATCGTTTGACGTCGGGAGGCGAGTCCACCTTGGTCTTACGGAGGGGGTCTCGCAATACTACCTCACACTCCCGGTCAGCCTGGATGAGGTGGCCTGGGCGCACCTCCTATCTGCGGGCCTCGGGGGGACCATCTACGCAGGACTGCTTATGATGATGGCCGCGGTCCTCGTCCCACAGCTGGCCTCACTGTCGACACTAGTCCTGATCCCGTTCTTGTTCATTCTTTCGATGGGCCTCTCCGGAATCGCCGCGGTCCTGAACCTTTTCTCGAGGACGGGAGACAGATACTTCGTCTTCGCCGACGGGATTCAGACGCTGATGGTCAGTATGAGCACCGTGGCATATCCTATCTCCGTGATCGGCTCCTACTTCCCCTCCCCGCTGGTGACCATGATCCAGTTGAATCCGCTAAGTCAGGGGGCCGAAGCTTTGAGGGCGGTCATCAATGGGGCCCCTTCAAGCCCGGTGTTCAGCCTTCCCTCGCTCGTGCTGACTTCTCTCGTGTTGCTCGTCGCAGGCGTGGTCTCTTACCGACACGTCTTCACGAAGCTGAGAGAGGTTGGTAAGATCTAGGTCTAGGTGGTCTTCAGATCAGCTCTCCGCGCTAGGCGCCGCAGCGTGCGCTGTAGAGGGAGCCTGGGCAAGGGGTTTCTGCTGGGCCGGCTGGCTTGTAGTCATCCCGAGTGCATTCCTTCCTAGTTCGGTGAGCTGATACCGCACAGGGCCCCCGAAGAAGTCTACCTTGCACTCGATGAAGCCGAGTGACGTCAGCTGTCTCACAGTCCAGAGGGTCATCCAGTTCGAATTGTCGGCAGTTACATCGTCGAGCTCTGAGTTGCTGAGTCCTTCATTACTCTTCGCCAGAGAGGTCATCGCTTGGAGGAGGTGGGGCGAAGCGGCAACCTTCTGGAGGACTTCCTGCTGAGCCTTGACATTAGATGGCCAGACCCAGAGACCCGTATTCAACAATCCCGTCCAGCTCTACTCGGTTGATAAAGGCTCTGAGGTCGAAGGAGTTACGGCCCTTTACGAGCTTGTCAACTGTTTTTTGTCACCCATGACAAGTAAGCGGTAACTCCTTGTAACTTCGGCAACCAATGGAAGTTGTAACCGAATACGCCGACCGAAGAACAGAGCTCGAGGAGAAGATTAGGTCGTTCGAAGCTGAGAAGGCTTCGCTCCTCGCCGGCATAGCCTCACTGAAAGAGAAGATCGCGACATATGAGTTGGAGAGGTCCGCCACACAGCTTGAAAGCGAAGTGGAGGCACTCCGGACTGAGAAGGCTGTGCTTGACGAGAAAGCTGCGGCCTACGAAGCCGAGGCGGGATATGAGCTTCCGCCCAGTACGGCCGAAGGAGTCTAAACCTACCGAAGCTTAGAAACCTTCTGCTCGAGTTCGCCTTTTTCTTTTCTCAGGTAGCTGACGAAGCTCTCTAGCTCGGCCAGCTTTGCTTGAAGGCGTTTTACCTCATTCTCTTTGGCCGTCTGCTCCATCGCACTTTCAAGCTCCTTCTGCTGCTCGGCCATTCCCTTGACCTTCGTGTTGAGACTTTCGTTGTCCTTCTTCACCGTGTTCAGCTCATCCTGAATGGATTTCAGTTGTTCCTCCGCCACGATTAGGTACCTCTGCCTGCTAATCACTGTGGGGAACTTCGTGTCGCACTTGGAACATGTGTACATCCCGACCCTCCTCTCAGTCATCCCCCGTTCGCCCTTCGAGGGTTCGACGATGACTGAAAAGGTCCTAGTTGGCAAAGGCTCCTTGTTCCCACACTTCGGGCAGTTTGGCAAACGCCTCTATGCCGGGTGTGAACGTGTTAAAGGTTTACTGTTCGCGGATTGACTCGAGCTCAGAAACAGCCGACCAGAGCGTGACCCTTGCGAAGGAGGGCATATTGGGGTCCTGAGCAACTTCGTCGAGGAGACTGATTGCGTTGGCCGCCCTTACGGCCATACTCTGCTTTTGGTCTTGGAGCATCAGAACCGAATCTTTGACAATCTTCCTGATGTTGCGCGGCGTTATGTTCGAGTCGGCAATCTGGTTCAGGCTTACCGTGGCCTTTGCGAGCTTTGCGTTGTTCTCCTCCTGCTTCTTCAATTTTGCACTCATCTGAAGAAACCCTGTTTGTGAAAACAGTCCATCATTTGGTGGGAATAAGTGTTTTTCGTCGCATCAGCTGGGCTCCCTTGCACTGTCGGAGTCCGATAATAGGGCTTGAGGGCTTCATTCCGTCTGATCTACGACGGCGTAAGACGTCTTAAGACAATCGAAGAGTCCTCTTTTATAGAGAACCGAACCCCTATCAGGACAATGAGTGGGACCAGCAAAGACAAGATGAAGCTCGCAGTTGAGTTGGTCAGGAAGGGTGCGACCATGCTCGGAGAGCCTTGTCCGAAATGTGGAGGAGTCAAGGTCAGTTACCATGGTAGGGTCTACTGCACTGGTCATGAAGATCTTTCGTCGGTGGTCGCCACCGAGACGGTGTCGATGGATGTGACTCTCGCTGGAATGAAGGAAACTCTTCTCTCGAAGCTTAGTGAGGCCACTTCCTCGCTGGGCCAAGAGAATGACACTGTCAAGCAGGAACAGCTGGTGTCTCTGATGACCAAGTACTACGACCTGCTCGCAAAGCTATTTCAAGGCCAACAGAGGCCTTAAATCGGAACCCGACCCTTTTCGCGGTCGTGGTTCCGCGGATAGGGCAGAAGGCGCCGGAGTTCGCCCTCCCAGACACCGACAGGAAGACCCGCTCTCTTGGTGAGTTCACTAGGCAGGGGGAGACCATTCTCGCGTTCTTCCCGTTCGCCTTCTCAGGCACCTGTGACAAAGAGATGTGCATGTTCAGGGACGACTTCGGGATACTGCGGGCCTCAGGGGTCCAGCTCGTCGGTATCAGTGTCGATAGTAGTTATTCTCTCAAGGCCTTCGCGCAGACGTACAACCTGTGGTTCCCGCTCCTGAGCGATTTCAACAAGAAAGTCATGAAACTCTATGGAGTGCTCCAAGACAGCTGGGTCGGCCTCGGCTTCAAAGGAGTTGCCAAGAGGTCCGTCTTCTTGGTCGACAGGCGAAGTATCCTCCGGTACAGATGGGTTACCGACGCGCCCTCCAATGAGCCGCCTTACCAGGAGGTCATGAAAGCAGTCCAGAAGCTGGTCTCCTAGTTCAGAAGCTGGTCTACCTCTTCAACAAGTCTGTGCGTCATCAGTTTCCAAGCTTCAGCATCGCTGTGGCTATCAAGAAGCTCACGAATGACATGCTGGAATATGCAAGAGTATCAGACTTGTCTGGGCAAGCTTTCTTCTGGATGAGGCGCCGGGGGTAGGATTCGAACCCACGAGACCCGAAGGTCACGGGCTGACTGGTCATTCGATCTCGAGTTGCGGACCCGCTTCGTTATCTCGCGAGTTGCCCGCGCATTAACCACTCTGCCACCCCGGCCGAACTGATGCCTAGCCGAGCCTCTATAATTTCTTTGAGGGAACGGTCCCACCTAATGTGTCTCGCTCTCTCGGATATGTAGCTTCATGAGATGTGTTCGCTTAGCTCAAAGTCTTCTGATTATTCTTTCAATGAATTGTCTCATCATACCCATGTTTAAATTGAATCCGCATGCAGGCTCAGAATGCACGATGAAAGTCTCTCTCGTCTGGTCCAGCCCCAAGCCCGAAAGGACTATCGCGGTGGCGATGAGGAGATGCTACAGCACTAAGGTGATCGAGGATATTGAGGTGGAGCTGGAGCAGAAGGGTGCCGAATACTGGAGGTTTCTCCTGACCAAGTGCCTGCAGGACAAGTCGCTCGATGTCCTTGAACACTTCACGATGTCGCTTCTGGTCGAAGGCGCAGGTGAGGCAGAAATAAGCAGACTCATTTGCAGGTTCCCCCACATACATGCAACGCGTCTTAATGAAACTGATTGGCTCTTCACCGTGAACTCCAGGACACTCGTCGAGCTCTGGAGGGACCGCGAAGGGAGGCTGTTCGCTGAATCTGTCGTGGCCGAGCTCGATAGGAAGAAGGTAAGCCCGCTTTTCAATGAACTCGTCTTCGGTGATAGAATGCATGCGCGTTAAGCTCCTCTACAGCACAGACCTGGAGGCCCTAAAGAAGGTCCTAGCCGAGAAGGGAATACCCTTCAATCCCGATGTGCTGATGGACCATGTCGTGTACATGTTCGGGATTGAAGATTGCAGCAGGGTCACGACTCATCAACTCGTCCGCCACCGTGTGGCGTCCTACGACCAAGAATCGCAGAGGTTCTCCGCGGCGACGAAGGAGGGGGTCGTGACGCCCCCGAGCATCCAGACCAATGAGGCAGCCAACAAGGTCTACGACGAGGCCCTCAAGACCGTCTACTCTGCCTATGAGAAGATTGTTGCGGCTGGGGTGCCTAAGGAAGACGCCAGGTACATACTGCCGACCGCCATCAAGACGAAACTCGTCATGACGATTAACGCCAGGAGCCTTATGCACATAGTCTGGCAGCGCACAGCTCTGCAAGCTCAGTGGGAAATCAGGGAGCTCGTAACTTCAATGTACGACCTTGTCCATGAAGCGACGCCTGAGCTCTGGGTCAACGTCATAGAGAGGTAGCACTTGGTCAAGACCTTCGGGACTGCTGGGGTCAGGGGAATTTTCAACAAAACGCAGACGCCTGAGCAGGTCTATAGGCTCGCCGAGACCATCGCGTTCGCTTTCGGGAAGGGGAGATATGGGGTCGGTTGGGACGGCCGCAAGGCTTCCGCCCTCCTCGCGAGAACAGTAATCCCGGCTGTCAACGCAGTCGGCAGCGACGCCCACGCCTTTGGGGTCGTCCCCACTCCTGTGGTGGCCTTCGGGACCCGGTCCCGCGCATGTTTAGCCGGTTTCTCCGTGACCGCCTCTCATAACCCCGCCGAGTTCTCTGGCGTCAAGGTCTTCAATACCAAGGGGATGGAGCTTCCTGCATCTGACGAGGAGAGAATTGAGAGGGTGCTGGCCGTGGATGTCGTGAAGCCTTCCGGTGTGTTCGGCCAGCTTGTCCGGGACGAGGAGGCGGTGGACGACTACGTGCAAGCGCTCATCTCGCGCTACGAGAAGGCTCCAGAGCCCCTCCGAATAGCTGTCGACTGCGCCAGCGGACCAGGGGGGATTGTGACTCCGCAGGTTCTGAAGCCCTTGGGTCATCAGGTGGTCCCAGTCAACGCCCAAGTCTCTTGGAGATTCCCTGCGAGACCCCCAGAACCAACCGCCCTCAACCTCGTTGATTTCTCGAAGATGGTCCCTGTGCTGGGAGTCGACCTGGCCTTCGCGCACGATGGGGACGCGGACAGGCTGGTGATGCTCGACGCCCTCGGGAGGTTGGTGCCCGACTCGATCCTTACAATCTTGGCGCTCAGGGGAGTGAATGCCTCCAGTGGGGGCGTCGTAATCTCCGAGAACACGTCCACGGCCGTGGCCGAGGAAGCTGAGAGGCTGGGCCTACGGGTCGCTAGGAGCAGGGTGGGGAAGACCTTCGCTGCGCTGGAGGCAGAGGGAGGGGTCTTTGCAGCCGAGCCGAGCAAGGTCGTTGACCCCCGGTGGGGCCTCTGGGAGGATGGGATCAATGCTGCCGCGATGATTTCGGACCTCGTTTCAAGTGATAGGGGGGTGCTGGGAAGAGTGATGGAAGAGGTCCAGTGGAGATACAGACAAGTCAACCTCGACGTAGCCGTCAAGATGAGAGTTCTGACGGAGAAGGCAAGGGAGGCCTTCAGGAAGTTCAAGATCCAAGAGGAGCGGATGCTTGACGGCCTCAAGTTGGTATTCGTTGATGACTCCTGGGTGATGTTCAGACCTTCGGGGACTGAGCCGAAGACGAGGCTCTATTGCGAGTCGAAGGATCCGCAACTACTCGACGTTCTAGTCCAGGTGGGGACCCAGTGCATCGAATCTTCTAAATAGTGTAATGGGTTCGAGCAACTCATGCCTGAATCGAAAGCCATAGCGAGAGTTCTGGCTTCAGGCTACCTTCTGGATGCGAAAGCCTTCGAGATAATCAGCCAGATTCCGGCAGAGGTCGATAAGGAGGGACTCGTCGACAGGCTGCTGGAGGAGAAGGTGGGAGCGGTGGGGGAGGCGAGGGTGATAACCGAATCAGATGTGGTCAAAGTGATGCCAGAGGCGTCCCGCCAGGGTGGTGAGGAGCAGGGGGCTCTTTTCAGCGAATCGGCGGAGCTCGAGGTCGTCTCCGACCCGACGTTGGCCATCGCGCCCGCAGAGGCCTCAGATGGTTTCAACAAGCTCTTCCGCGACAGGTACGAGCGGCTCTATACGATTCTGCGGAGCCGTCTCGACATGAAGGGCACGGTTATGGTTTCTGTTGCGAAGGGGTTATTCCCCAACAAGAAAGTCAAGGTCGCCGGTCTCCTTTCCGACCGTTCGAGCAGGAAGGGGAATGTCGAACTGAAAGTGGACGACCCGACTGGCACGATGCGGGTCGTCTGCCGGGACCAGTTAGTCGAGAAAGCTGCCCTCGAGGTGCCCCTCGACACCATGGTTGTGGTGGAGGTCTCGCATGGAAAGACCAGCCAGTTGTACGCAAGCTCGGTTCTGCTGCCCGATGTCCCGGGGCGGAGGGCAGGGTCCTCCTCCCACCGAGTCTACGCTCTCCTTCTCTCTGACTTGCACATAGGGAGCAGGGTGTTCCTCGCCGACGACTTCAGGCGCTTCTTGCAGTGGATTAATGGCGGGCTGGGCGACGAGGACGTGGTGAGTCGTGTCAAGTACTTGGTCGTCGCTGGGGACCTCGTCGATGGGGTTGGTGTCTATCCAGGCCAGGAATTTCAGCTCGCGGAGAAGGATCCCAAGAAACAGTATGAAATGGCCGCGGAACTCCTCAAGCAGGTGCCGAGTCACATACAAATCGTCATCTCCCCGGGGAACCACGACGCCGTCAGACAGGCCTTGCCGCAGCCGGCCGTATCAGTTGACCTCGCCGAGTCGCTATATGGGATGGAGAACGTTAGATGGGTGGGCGACCCTGCATACATCAAGTTACACGGCGTGACATTCTTGGTCTACCATGGAAAGAGTCTCGATGATGTCATAGCCACGACGCCTGGTCTGACCTACGACAATCCGACTAAAGCGATGAAGCTCCTTCTCCGGTCCAGACACCTTTCACCTACCTATGGTAAGCGGACCGCTTTGTCTCCGGAACTACGAGACTTCATGGTGATTGATCAAGTTCCTGATGTACTCCATTCAGGGCACGTCCATACTTATGGGGAACTCAACTACAGGGGGACACTGCTCGTCAATTCAGGGACGTGGCAAGGGCAGACCGATTTCCAGTCGAATATGGGGCTCGAGCCGACACCGAGTATCATACCAGTCATTGACCTCTCAACAATGGAAGTTCTGAGACGCAACTTCAGTGCAGCGAGTTACCAGTCTTATGTGAAGGCCCCAGAGCCTGAAAGATTTGCTTCCTAGCTGGCTCTGCCAAAGGTAGTATCTTCTGAGAGAGTCTTTCCAAGCGTTTCGTTCCCGATTAGGAGCTGTATCCGTTTGGTCCTCCCGCGCCTTCCCTTGCTGACGATTGATGCCTCGATTAAGCCCATCAAGTCGAGTTCTGCGAGTATCCCACTAACGCGCCTCTGTGTCAGTGCCTCGAGGCCCGCCTTCTTGCAGAGATTGTTGTAAGCTAGGTAGAGTTCGCCAGTGTTGGTCCCGCCTGGGAACTTCGAGACTGCGAGTAGGATTGCCTTATTTTGTACCGGAAGGGAACGTATCGCTTCTTCAACCCTATCGTGCTCCATTTTATCCGATGCCCTGCGGATGCACAAATCATCAATTTCTTTGAGTCCCTCACGTTCGGCAACCTCGCCCGCGATTCTGAGTAAGTCAATTGCACGTCTTGCGTCACCATGTTCCGACCCCGCCATCGCTGCGCAGAGGTTGATCGCCGCTGGGGATGCTGCAGCTGGCCTGAACGCCACGTTCGCCCTTTCAGTCAAAATTTCTCTTAGTTCCTCGACGGTATATGGCGGAAAGACCAGCTCCTCCTCGCTTAGGCTGCTGAGGACCCTGGGATCGAGGCCCTCCTTGAACTTCAGGTCATTGGATATCCCAACGAGGGCCAAGAACCCCGGTGAAAGTCTTTCGCCAGAGCGCGTGAACTCATAAAGAATGCCGTCGCCGAAGGTTTTCACCAAATAGTCAATCTCATCGAGGACTAGAATGACTTGCTTTCTTTCGGATTTCACCCTCTCGAAAATCCTTTCGATGACTTCACCAATGGATAGCCCTGTGAAGGGAATCTGCTTGTCCACGGGTAGATCGATGAACTTCGCGAACTCTGCCAAGGTCCGGTATTCGGTGTTCGAAAGTCGTGTGTTAACATATGCCACCGTCAGGCTTGGAGTGTTTGCTTCGGTCCTCAGTCTTCCCAAGACGTAACGCGCGACCGCTGTCTTTCCCGTGCCGGTCTTTCCGTAGAGGAGTAGGTTGGATGGTTTGGAACCGTGGAGAACCGGAGCGAGGACCTCGGCGACGGCCCTGGTCTGGCCGTCTCGGAATGGCAACTTCTCTGGAATGTACTCAGGACTGAGCGCGTTGTGATCCATGAATAGAGCTTTACCTTCTCTTGCTCTGCGAAAGATTTCATCGATAACCCCAGGCATTGATTATCAGTGGAAACATTGGTTAGATAAGCCCTCCGCCCCAGGTCTTCGATTGTTTCCAGTGTATGGGTCCCTTTGTTGGTTGATAATTTATGTTAGTATAAGGGTCCGTTCTTGGTATGAGACTCTATTGGAATATGTTTTGAGGTCTACAACAAAAGACTTCGACTTCATGTTTGGTGATCAAGAGAATGGACTATGGGAAGAAGGACTCCAGTAGAAGCGTAGGGGCCGGGGGCCAGAAGTGAAGTTCAGTGAATGATAATACCACTCTGACGGACTTCGACACCCCAATATTTCCACTCCAACTCATGCAACCTCCAATGGCCAAAAGAACCAGATTCCAACCCCTTTGTTTCCAATGGAACTCATAATCACCTTTCCCACCCTTCGAGGGAGTGAACCTCTGTGAAGCTACTTAGGGTTCTCAATGCAGAGTCAAGGAAACTTACGTTCGAGTTCACAAGTTCACACTACTTGGTGATTTAATGCAGCCATAGTCAAAGCGGGCGGACAACTTGCGCAGACGAATCAAGATCGAGGTTGAAGACGAAGAAGGAACCAAATACACACTGGCACTGGAAGGCAAGGTTTCCCGTGATAAGCTGATGAAGGCGGTCGACATGCTAGAGATCATGGACGTCCCAATGGATCATTCTTACAGAGCCCCTGATCAGAGGACCTTCTTTGGCAAAGTGATGACACTACTGGAGACAGATTTCGCGGCCGGAGACTTCTCCTCGTCGGACATCGCGCGAGGGTTCGAAGAGAAATACAATCAACCTGCCAAGCTCAGTACGGTCTCCACATATTTGGCAAGGCTTGCCGACAAACAGTATATCAGAAGGGAGAGATTCGGAAACTCGTGGGTATATAGAAGGGTCTATCTGAAGACCAATCAGCTGGCAGAAAGGTAACGACGGCCAGTCTCCGTAAGCTGATAGACGAATGGCTTCTTTGAAGTATTTCGACTAACAAGACCCAAATCAAATAGAATCTTCATCAAACGTGCGGCATGTTCCCTAGTCCTACCGATAAGATCCTTGACTTCAACGGAACTCCTAGGCTTGACACTGAGGAGTTTAATCACTGACAACTCCGTCTCATCCAACACGATTCGTGACTTCGGTTGAGGAATCATGACGGTCATATCCATAGCGGGAGGTGATTTCTCTTCAGTTAAGACCGGCATCAATACTGACCGCGGGACAGGGGTCACGAGCCTCTCTGAGGCACGGGATTGGATCACGTCGAACCTGCCCATCATATCTAAAATACGTTCGTCTTGCTTCTTCAAACGCTGCTCAAGAGCTTGCCATAAATCCCGGCCTAGATCAGTAGAAGTATTAACTCTCTGCGAGACCTGTCTGTACCTAACAAGCAATCCAAAGGCCAGAGCCACAAAAAAGGCAGACGAAACGAGCGTCGCAAACATCATGAGGTCGTCCAATGTGCGTGCATCACAAGGTCACGCGGAACTATGTGATAAACATCACTTCTACATCACAATCCTATCGAGCAAAGTCTGCAGAACCACTGCGAATCGCTTCCTGTCCTCATCAGCGACCTCAGCATTTCCTTTGCTGACCAATTCGAGCAATCTCCGAACGTCTTCTGCCTTGACTAGATCTATTGCAATGGCAACTAAGACGGTCACTATCGACTCTCTGACTTGGTCTCTCCCCTGTTGAACTGTCCGGAAGTAGGACCCGATGGTAACCGGCTTCTCAGATCTCAGTGCGGCTGCCTCTCTGTAGTGCATCTCACCTGTTGCGACCCTGACGTAGCTCATGAGAGATTCAAGTTGTTTCCGAGTCAGACTCGATTGTTCCATCAATACACTCGGGAGAATCATCCGCCTCTCTTTGATACTAAAAAGTATTAAACATTCCCATCGTCATTATGAGAAAATTCTATCTCACTCAAACAATATCAGATATTATTCCATAATTCATCGTGAAAAACCAATAATCATATGAATTTGCGACTTCACTCTAGGCTACTATCTTATTTACTTCAGGAACAGGACACACGGGTGAGGCTACTTGGGTAGGAGACGTAAGAAGACTCTTCGGATCACTAGGCGCACTCTGCCAAAAGTCTTCGCATGCCCACGGTGTGGGATGATCACAATCAGGATAACATCACACGAAGACGAAACATCACAGGACACAGTCTTTCTAGTCGCCTGTGGCAACCTTGCTTGCGGAGTTAGGCGGGAGCTCAGGTACCCAACGGAGAGGGCTGACATCGACGTATACAACACGTTCGTAGACGACTTCGCGCGTGCAGGGGCTTGAGTTGAGAGGTCACGGCGGTGTCGAGAAATACTTACTACAGAGAATGAAACGAGCGCCAATCTGCGCAGCTTTGATAGATCCGGAGGATTTCAGTCCAACACAAGCTGCAGACACAGCGGGGAAGGCAATCAAGGCAGGGGCTGGCATGATTTTGGTCGGTGGATCGACCCTTTCCGATCAAGGAAAGCTTGACGAAGTGGTAGTAGCCATCAAGAACATCACCAAAAACATCACAACATCACTCCGCATATCACAAACTCCTCCAATCGTGCTCTTCCCTGGAAATATCACAGGCGTATCTCGTTTTGCTGACGCAATTCTCTTCAGCAGTCTTCTCAACTCGGCAAATCCATACTTCATCATTGGAGCGCAAGCGCTTGGGGCGATGGAGGTCTACAAGGCTGGGATCGAAAGCATCCCAATGGGGTATTTGGTCTTCGGCAATCAGAGCTCAACCAGTTTTATCGGACAAGTCAATAGCCTCCCGCCTTCGAAGCCGAACCTCGCTCTCATCTACGCTCTCGCTGCGAAATACTTAGGGATGAGAACGCTCTACCTTGAAGCTGGTAGCGGGACAAGCGAACCTATCCCATCAGAGACCATTCGACTGGTAAGGAGTTTCTACGACGGCATCATAATTGTGGGGGGAGGCATCACATCGGGTGAGGTTGCGAATCGGGCAGCAAAGGCCGGTGCCAACATCGTCGTGGTGGGGAATCTACTTCAGACTCCAGGATTTGAGAAGAAATTGCGACAAATCGTAGCGGCAATCAAGCATGACCCGACACATCGAACGCGCTCCTCTTCAATCAATCCACACATGCCAAAGTCAGAAGAATTTATGATCAAACGAAAGTAGTCCTTAAGACCCACTTACGAACCAATGATCTAGATGTCCTTTTCCGCCGAAACTGCATGGAATCGAGTTCACAAGCTCGCACCGTTCCCTGCAAGACTCGACACGTATTACAAGGACATCCTCAAACAATACGAATCGGCCCACTTGACCGCATCCAACGCCAGATCAATGGGGTTCGACCCCATTGACACCGTTGAGAGCAAGACGGTCTTCGACCTCGCCGACAGGGTCAACCAAATGCTTCGCCTAGACCAATTCGAGGGACTAGTCGATCGTCTCAGAGAGCTCCTTCACTCCACTTCAAAGGAACGCGCGGCCCTGGCCATCTCCCAAGAGATAGCCCTCGGCAAGTTTGGCACCCTCGACAAGCATGAAGCGCTGAGCTATGGGGTTCGCGCAGGCCTCGCGGTGATGACCGATGGGGTCACCGTGGCCCCACTCGAGGGAATTTCTGGCGTCATGATAAAGCAAAACGACGACAATAGCGACTATGTTTCCATCTCCTACGCGGGCCCCATGAGATCGGCCGGGGGCACCGAGGCGGCCTTCTCCCTTGTCATCGCAGACGCCACCGGGAAGAAGCTGGGGTTGTCAAACTACAGGTCAAGGAAGGACGAAATCGACCGGTTCAGGGAGGAACTAAGAATCTACGAGAGGGACGTCGGTAACTTCCAATACAAGGTGACGGACGACGATATCGAGTACACCATATCCAACTTGCCTGTCGAGATAGACGGTATTGAAACCGACCCAATAGAGGTCGTCGTTCACAGAAACCTGAAGCGGGTCGCCACTGACAGGTTAAGGGGAGGGGCGCTCAGGGTTCTCAACGACGGCGTGATCGGGCGCGCCCATAAACTTGCGAAGAAACTGGCATTGCTCAACATCTCTGGCTGGGAATGGCTAGCCAATGTCAAGGGAGGCACCCAACAGACGACCAACGAGACGGAGCAGAGCGGGACCCACTTCGAGGAGGTCATCTCGGGGCGGGCAGTTCTTTCGAAACCGAGGAGCAGGGGAGGTTTCAGGCTCAGATACGGCAGATCGATGAACACAGGCCTCTCGACGCTCGCCATCCATCCGGCTGTGGCAACCCTCCTCGACTACCCAGTCGTACCGGGGACTCAAATCAAGGTCGATATGCCGGGCAAGGCTGCGACTATCGCCTTCGCCGATTCGATAGAGGGACCGACGGTCCTCCTCAAGGACGGCAGCGTCAGGCGCATCTGGTCCACCGCTGATGCCGAGCAAGTGAAGGAGAACCTAGAGAAGATCATAGACCTGGGGGATATCCTCATCAGCTACGGAGACTTTCTGGAGAACAACCGGAACCTCCCACCGTCACCCTACATCTCGGAGTGGTGGGTCCAAGACCTCCAGCAGGCATTGGCGGCAGTTCCCGAGGCCTTCGAGAGGCTAGCTGCAGAAGGAATCCCACAGGAAAGGACGACCGAACTGAGTCTCAATGAGCCCGGATTGGCCCCCTCTGTCGCCGAGGCCGTTGCTATCTCTCATCTCCTAGGAATCCCTCTCCATCCTACCTACACTCCTAGGTTCGACCGGGTTAGCGCCTCAGACCTAGCGGATCTTCGCGCCAGCAGCAGAACCGAGGGACGTGATGTGATCGTCGATATCACATCAAGTCACAGGGAATGGATCCTCCGAAAGTGTTTGGTGGAACACCGACTCGAAGGCAATTCGGCCATCATATCAGACGACGCCGCTGTGGTTATGGCCACCCTCCTGAGACTCGAAGACAAATTGGGAATTCCTGTTCCCTCTGACCCTGTCGAGTTCGTCAAGGCTCTCTCAGGATTGACTCTCGGAAGGCAGACGACGACAACCGTGGGTGTCCGAGTCGGGAGGCCCGAGAAGGCGATGGTCAGGAGGCTGAAGCCCCCTGTTCATACTCTCTTCCCCGTGGGTTTTGCTGGCGGAACCTACAGGGACATCATTACGGCCTCGAAGCAGGGGTCAGTGAGAATAGATGTCGTGAACAGATACTGCCCCGAATGTGGTCAGAGACGCCTCTCCTCCAGGTGCGAGGTCTGCAGTTCTTGGACGGTACCGTTCAAGGCCTGCCCCCACTGCGACTCAACGACCTCCGACAATGTCTGCCCCAACTGCAGGGCAAAGACCCTCCCCTACTCGAACTTCGATTATGAACTGCGTGTCAAACTCGACGCCGTGAGGGCAAAGATCCCATTCGACCCTTCGAAGCCAGTGAAGGGAGTGCGGGGTCTCATGAGCATCTCAAAGACGCCGGAGCCTCTGGAGAAGGGAATCATCAGGAGCAGGCATCAGGTCTTCGTCTATAAGGACGGAACCCTGAGAATCGACATGACTAATGCTCCTCTGACTCACTTCAGACCTCGTGATATCAAGGCTGACCTAGGGGCTCTGGTGAAGCTGGGGTATGAGAACGACTGCAAAGGCAAACCCCTTAACAGGGCCGACCAGCTCCTCGAGTTGAAGCCACAGGACATCATCGTCCCCGTTGACATAGCAGACGACCTAGTCAAGATGGCCCAGTTCATTGATGACGAGGTGCAGAACCTATACGGTCTGCCGCCATACTATAACGTCCATGAGCCAGCTGACTTGATGGGGAAGATTGCCATAGGCTTGGCGCCCCACACCTCCGTCGGTGTGGCAGGCAGGATTATCGGGTTCTCTCTTACCCAGGTGTGTTTCGCGAACCCATACTGGCACGCAGCCAAGAGGAGGGACTGCGACGGCGACGGTGATTCCCTCCTACTACTACTGGACGCCCTCCTCAACTTCTCACTTGAGTACGTCCCGCACCAGATAGGCGGCTTGATGGATACACCTCTGTTGGTCCAGCCTATTCTCCTACCATCGGAGGTCGACGAGCAGGCTCACAACTTCGACATCGCCAGCTTCTACCCCCGAGAGTTCTACGAGAAGACCCGGGAATCGCCATCGGCCGCGTCGGTCGAGGGGCTAATCGAGCGTATCGGCTCGAGGCTAGAGAGTGAGACCCAATTCTACGGCTATGGGTTCACACACTCCACGAACGCCCTCACCATTAAGCGCTCGAGGGCTTCTTACTCTACAATGCGGACCCTTGCAGAGAAGATCTCGAAACAAATCGAGGTAGCTGAGAAGGTGGAGGCGGTCTCGACGAAGGAGGTCGTCGAGTCAATAATCAGGACGCACCTGATCAGGGACATCATGGGGAACGCAAAGAAGTACGCAACTCAGGCCTTCAAGTGCAGAAAGTGCGGCTTGACCATGCGCAGGCCCCCATTATCGCGAACCTGCCCCATCTGCGGAGGGCCCATCAGGGGGACGCTAACCCGTGCATCAGTCGAGAAGTATCTCTCGATCGCCCAGAGGCTGGCTAGGGACTACGAAGTTGACCCCTACCTGAGGAACCGCCTAGACATGCTTCAGAGAGAGCTCGACCAACTTCTGCACGGCGAAAGGAAAGCCGACCAGCTCATGCTGACCGACTTCCTAAAGCCCATCCTAGCGGAAGAAGTAAGCCGGTGAATCCGCGAAGGAGTACTTCACCTTCTGGAACCCTTTCCTCATCTCCGCTATCCTCCGGGTTACCTCACGCTTCTTCTCTCCTGTCATAGCTACGTGGACGAGCTGGGCCACTTCGGCCATCTCTCCCTTACCCATCCCAAGCCGTGTCAGCTCGGCGACCCCCAGCCTTATCCCCCCAGGGTTAGTGTAGTGTCTCCCAGCCTGCAAGTCGCCGGGGATCAACTGCCTATTAACGATGATATTCTGGCTCTCAAGGAGCTTCTCCATCGCGCCCCCATCGCCGTACTTCGTCACATCCACAGCGACTTGGTGAGACATGGTGTAGCCCTCCTTCTCTCCTAGGACATTCTCGCCGAGCCCCGCCAGTTCCTGTGCGAGGACTTGCGCATTCTTGACGACATCCTTGGCGTATTGGTGCCCGAACTGCAGGAACTCGGCGAAGAGTAGCGCCTTGGCCGCGACGCTGTGGAGGTGGTGGTTACTGGTCGTCCCCGGAAAGACCGCCTTTTTCAGTTGGTCGGCGAACTCGGCGCTTGAAACAATGGCCCCTCCCTGCGGGCCGAAGAGCGTCTTATGGGTGCTGAAGGTCATGACCTGAGCGCCCTCACGCAGCGGGTCCTGGAACACACCGCCTGCGATCAGCCCGATGACGTGCGCCGCGTCATAACAGACGGTCGCGCCCGCGTCCCGGACGGCTTGGGAAAGCTCCTTCACGGGGTGTGGGAACAGGAATAGGCTTCCACCGAACATGGCGAGTTTGATTGACTTCAAGGCCCTAATTCTCTTCTTCGTCTCATCGACGTCGATGTTCATCCGGTCCTTGTCGAACGCGAAGTACTCGATGTCGAGGGAGTGGACCAGCCCGGCCGAGCCCGAGAATTCTTTCTTGCCGTGCGAGATGTGCCCCCCGTTGGGTATCGAAAGCGCCATCATCCGGTCGCCAGGGCCGCTCAGCGCCGAGTAGAGGGCGAGATTGGCGACCACCCCAGAGACAGGCCTGATGTCGACGAAATCTGCCTTGAACAACTTCTTCCCGAGAGCGATGGCTTGTAGCTCAATCTGGTCGATGTACCTACATCCGGCGTAAACTCTTTCGCCTGGCCATCCCTCCGCGTACCTATGGCCGAGGTCTGATGACATGACCTCCCTGACGTGCCTCGAGGCCACATTCTCGCTTGCAATCATCGGCAGGCTCTGAGAGAACCACTTCTCATGCGCTCTGACCTTTCTGATCACCGACCTGAACTCAGAATCGTAGGATGGCATGAAACGCGACGAATACCATTCATAATTATACGTTTGTTGCGGAACAAGCCGGCGGGCTTCCCAGCGTCGTCTGGCTCGGGTCGCTACGCTTAAGAAGTGAGGAAGTATCGGTGGATTCAATGAGTGACAAGAAGAGCAACGCGCCGATGCCCGCTTCAAGTGCAGGCCTCCTCACCTTCTTCAATGAAGCGACAAACGGGATCAAGATTAGGCCTGAAATAATTCTAATTGGCGCGATAACCCTTATCGCTACATCAATTGTCCTCAACTCTCTCATCGGCATCTGACCAGGGACCGCCGAGACGTTCGGCGACAGACATTCTTGCCAGCCGTTACAGGCACCTCTTCGTTCTTCCGTCCACCCCAACGTTACTGTTCTGCTCAGCGGTAACGTCCTTCCTCTTAGGCTTCACGTCAAAGGGAATCAATGGGACTGTTTCGTCTTTATTGGCGCTCTTCACATTCATTCTTTCAGCCGCAGCCATTTCAAGTGTCCTCCTACTGACCGACCGGAAGACACTCGCAGACTTCCGGCGGACCAGCGCCGTCCTGTTGTCTGGAGATATCCTGTGGGTGATATTCGTGGTTTGCGGGGTCGCTTTCGCTAGGCTGTCCGGGTCCCCTAGTGCGCTCAGTAACGCCTTTCTCTTCGGCGCTTTCGCATCCGCCGGACTCGAGTTTCTGGTGATCAACGGAGTCTTCACGGAGCATATCTGGCTGGCCGTAGCCCTTACCGCAATTCATCCTACTGCGACCTTGGTCATCCTCAGGTTCTCCGAGCTCTCGCTAAGGTTCGACCCCCTCCCCGCGTTCTTCGGGGCCCTCGCATACGCGATAATCGCCGCCTTTACTCTCCTTCTGAAGAGAAGGAAAACGAGCGGGGGTCACAGCACCCTCAGTCTCTTCCGGGCATTCATGAAGACATGGGCTGGTGGCGAGGCTACGGATCTCGAGCGCATAATCGCTGACCATTCCGAGGAGGCGCAGGTCACTACCAAGGTGGTCCGGTTCCAGACTCATATGAGTGACTTGTTCTTGGTCCTACCGGGAGTTCATCCAGGTCCATTTCACCTAGTCGGCAGCTACGACCTGCCGGGAGTTATCTCCAAGGCCTTCAAGGGACAAGGTATTGTAATGACATTTCACAGACCTGGCGGACACGAAAGGAACCTGGCCACTCGCGAGGATGTGGAAAGGTACGCGGCAGAGACGAGCGAATTTGCTCGGACGATAACACCCTCAGCCTCAGTAGCCAGTATGAAAGGACCGATTCATATGCGCGTCGGGAAGGCCAACATCGGCGCCACGGCCTTCTCCACAGACATGATTCTCACAGTGTCCTTTGCACCTCTGGGATCAGATGACCTGAGTGCGGAAGTCGAGGCTGAGCTCTCGGGACCGGCTTCTGCTGTCGGGTTCGATGCGACGGTCATCGATGCCCACAATTCGCTGGAAGATCATCAGGAATCGATAGATTCAGCAGACCCTGGATGGAGACAGTTGCTCGAGCGGATGAAGCTGGCTGAGGCAACGCCCTTCAGGGTTGGTTACGCACATTCAGATGAGTTCGGGATTGGGGCGCATGAAGACCTAACAGAGAACGGCATCGGCCTGATCATGTTCGAGACGCCTAGAAGCAAATCCATCCTCGTCCTAGCCGACGCAAACAACGCCGTCCCATCCTTGCGGGCTGAGACCGCCAAGACTCTGAGCTCTCTGGGCTACGATCTGATCGAGTTCTGTACCTCCGACAGCCACAACCTTGCCGCGAGGGGCCTGACTGTCTCGCGGGGCTACAAGGCACTAGGCGAGGCGACCTCCGTCGAGTCGTTGGTCGTGTTGGTGGCAGACATCGCGAAGCTTGCCGAAACCAGGCTCTCAGAGAGTAGCTACGGGTCGGGTCTGCTCACGAGCACGGTCAGGGTCTTCGGGGCCAAAGCGCTGGAAGAGTTCGCCTCAATCACCCAGTCAAGTTCAGCACTGGCGAGAAGATATTCTAGGTTCGCTGCGGTCTCGGTTGTCGCCCTACTCATTCTTTCACTCGCCCTATGAGAAAGAGATTTAGACGGACGGGAAAGCAATACATCCATGGACGGCGGTTCTAAGGGTATTCTCGTAGGCATCGAGGGAATCGACGCCGTAGGCAAGAGAACACAGACTTCTATTCTGAGCTCGTGGCTGCACTCCAGGGGCCACACCACCCACACGGTCTCCTTCCCAGACTACGGGACAATTATCGGACGGGAGATCAAGAGGTTCCTTCTCGGCACCATAAGCTACCCTCCAGAAGTCAGGCACATGCTTTTCGCCGCGAATCGTTGGGAGAAGAAGAACGAGCTGGAATCGATTCTCTGTAGGACTGGCATACTGATAGTGAACAGATATTCCGAGTCGAACCTCGCTTATGGCATTGCGAACGGTTTGAGGCTGGAATGGTTAGTCAATCTCGAGGCAGGCCTCCCGAAGCCCGATATCGTAATTGTCCTAGACGCTCCTCCTGCTTCACTCCATTTGAGGCGCGGGCCTAACAAGGATGAGTACGAGCGGAACACCAGCCTGCAGGAGAGAACTAGGGAAGCATACCTCAAACTCGCTGGTGAGTTCGGATGGAAGGTGATCAACGCGGCCGGAGGGATAGATACCACTAGCCGAGCATTGATTTGTGCAGTCTCGGATTCACTCAGAGTTACGGGCCGAACCGTTTAAGACGGCAAGAGCTGGTTTTAAGCGGGCTTGATTCTCAAGCCGGTCGCAGAAATCCGGGACCCAGTCCACGGCTACGTCAAGATGACCGAGGTCGAACGCGATCTAGTAGACACTCCCTTCATCCAGCGCCTTAGGAGAGTCCACCAGCTGGCTGGCTCGTACCTCGTCTATCCGGGGGCGGTCCACACTAGGTTCGAGCACGTGGTGGGAGCGATGCACGTGGCCGGCCAGATGGCGGAGTCCCTGGTGCCGACATCCGGAATCGGCCCGGATCAAGTCCAGGAGGTAAGAATTGCTGCACTTCTCCACGACGTCGGGCACGGGCCCTTCTCTCATATGTACGAGGAGGTCCTAGCTGAGAGGACTGACGTGACCCATGAGGATATCTCACAGCGGATCGTGCTGGAGACGTCGATACACGATGTCCTGGAGAGAAATGGTTTCTCCGCGAAGAAGATGTCGGCCTTCGCGGTGGGCAAGCAGAACAGACGGCCCCTCTTCATGAATGAGATCATAGCCGGTGGGCTGAGCGCAGACATAATGGACTACCTACTCCGTGACTCGTACTTCACAGGGGTCGAATACGGGAAGGTTGACATCAGGAGGGTGATAGATTCGTTGCAGGTCGCTGAAGGACGCTTGGCCGTTGAGAACGCAGCCCTCTACGCCTTTGAGGCGCTCCTCCTCGCACGGTACGAGATGTTCAAGGCGGTCTACTTCCACAGAACGGTCAGGGCAGCCGAACTGATGCTCGTGCAGTCCATGAAGCTGGCCGATGATGCTCTCGGGCTGACGGACCTGTCAGACCTCGACAGCTACCTAGAGCTGACAGACGAAATCGTGCTGCAAAGGCTGGCCACGCTGAGTCCATCCACGCCAGAGTTGAAAGAGGCCAAGCGGCTCGCCCTGGGCTTCCGGAACCGGAACTTGGTCAAGTGCGTCTTTGAGAGGCTGGTCCAGCGCAAGGATCAGCTGGTCTCAAGCCTCTTCGCGAAGGAGAGGGTCAGGGAGCACGTCACGGCCGAGCTCGCAGAGGCCGCGGGCGTGGACAGGATGCATGTTTTCCTCGACGTCCCCACGACGCCTTCGGTGCCTTACACCTCCTCAAGGGAGGCTTTCACTTCGGTCCGGTTGGTGCAGGCTGAAGGCGGGAAGCGAGTCGTGAAGTCGGTACCCCTGAGCGAGTTGCCTTTGGTCGGGTCCATCGCCGGTTTCATGGATGTGCTACGTATCTACACTAACGCGGAGAACAGACGCTCAGTCGAGAGGGTCACGGCCGAGATGTTCAAGGACAAGAGTTTCATCACCAAGATTTCGGTCTGAGGGGGACAGTGAGCCAATGGCTGGCCTCGCCATCCGTGGGAGCAGAGACAATCTCAGCATACGACTTCTTCCGTCCAGATCAGAAGGAATTGGTTCTGCGAGTCTACGAGACCTACCTACCCAGAGAGACCCTCGTCACAGAGGCGACGACAGGTTCAACTCCGGGACTGGAAGGAGACCCGGTAATGAGTTACTTAACATCCAAAGACGCGGGGGCGTTCATGCACGAGTTCTAGGGCTCTTGGGGTTCACGACTTCACCCTTCCGGAAGGCTATCTTCGCGGCTGCACCCTGGTCTCCTTGGATGCCTCTTATCCTCATACGCCTGACCGAGGTGCCAGATTCATCGACCATCTCGATTACTGCATCGGGGGCCCTGAGTCTTAGTGATTCGATCAGCTTGGTCGCCATGGCGGGGTTGCCATTCCCTACTCTAATTACGAATCTCATTTCAGGCATCCCGCGCACGAATGCCCCGACCCTGAGGCTGAGACCCGCGATAGAACCGAACGTGCTGTACTCCAGGCTGGTCTCTCCGTAGAAGACGGCCAACCCGATTCTTGTCCCCGGGTCGACCCCCACGAGCACCACGTCGCCACCCTCGTTCAGCCTTGAGAGCAGCTGACCCTTGAAGACTCCCGGGTTCTCGTCAAGGTCCTCTAGAGCGAGGGCCATCCCACCAAACTGCG
>Ga0326727_10007297_pt1 | contig 29348 bp, 21 predicted proteins | sample MB2enrmetagenome_FD_207643 | JGI IMG/M metagenome (GOLD analysis project Ga0326727, IMG submission 207643) | Lab enriched peat soil microbial communities from McLean, Ithaca, NY, United States - MB29MY | ecosystem: Environmental > Terrestrial > Soil > Wetlands > Peat | place: USA: New York... | reverse complement strand
CGCGGGCCTTCTCTTCCGGCGCGTTATCGATGGAGTCGAAGCTCCGGAACTTGACCTTGGGGTTGCTCTTGCCCAGCACCCTGGTGATGGCCGCCGTCAGGGTGGTCTTGCCATGATCGATGTGCCCAATCGTCCCGATATTTACGTGCGGCTTGCTGCGGTCGAATTTTTCCTTTGCCATGCCGATACCTTCTCTGTACGGAATTCGTTACAGGAGGAACTCTGGAGCCGTTGACCAGGATTGAACTGGTGACCTTCCACTACGGACGCTCTAACGCTTCGATCCCCGTCAACTGCTCAAACAATCGTTGCCGCTCGGCGATGCCCGCCCGGCTCTTCAAGAAACTTTCGCGCGCCATCGCGTCTCCGCGGTTTGCCAACTCCTCAGGAGCAATCAACTCCCAAGGCTGAAAACTGCTAGTCCAACGTCCCTTCTTCGTGTTGTGCTCGTGAAGCCGCCTCTGGACATCGGAAGTCGCCCCGATGTAGTGCCGCCCCGTCGGAATACTCCGGAGCACGTAAACAAACCACCTCAAACCTGGAGCCGTTGACCAGGATTGAACTGGTGACCTTCCGCTACGGACGCTCTACCGCTTCGATCCCCGTCAACTGCCTTAATCTGGAGCCGTTGACCAGGATTGAACTGGTGACCTCGTCCTTACCAAGGACGCGCTCTACCAACTGAGCTACAACGGCAAAACTCGAAAACCCAATCCCGCCGGCCCTGCCAGGAGCTGAACGGTGACCTTCCGATCACGGACGCTCTACCAACTGAGCTACAACGGCCCTACCAAAAGTCTACGAAATTCTCTGGTGGACGGGGGAGGATTCGAACCTCCGTAGCTCGCAAGGAGCGACAGATTTACAGTCTGTTGCCATTAACCGCTCGGCCACCCGTCCAGGCCATTCGCCCGCAATGCGACCACCAAAGCGAGGCTCACATTGCGGGGAAACTATTAGCATACAAGGAAAAGACCGTTCGCCGCAACTTCGATCCCAGATATTCCCTTTTTGTTCGCCTTGTGCTATAGTATGATCCATGAGCCCAGAACCGCAACACTACGACTTCGCCAACCAACTGCTCGCAAGCCAGGAGTTTTTCGAGCGCTCAAGCAGGGTCCTCGATGAGGCCGACTCCGGATTCCGTCCGCGGGAGGGCATGATGACCGTCGCACAGCTCGTCGCGCACACAGCTCAGACTCTCGACTGGTTCATCGAGGGCGCATCTCGGCCCGAAGGTTTCGACCTCGATTTCGAGAAGCTGGGCAAGGCCCTCGAGGGGGTGACCTCGCTTTCCACCGCCCGCCAGATGCTGCAAGCGGCATATGACAACGCGATCCACTTTCTGCGCTCGCGCAGCCCGGAGGATCTCTCGCAGCCACTCCCGCCCGGTCCGGTCATGGGCGGCCAACCCATCAGCGACATTGTATGGTCCATGGTCGAGCACACCGCACATCATCGCGGCGCTCTGACGGTCTACTCTCGCCTACTCGGAAAAGTGCCGCTCATGCCCTACGGCGGCTGAAATGCTGAACCCGGACATCCTCCGCCCCCGTCTAACGGTATAGTAGTAGCAAAGAGATGTTGATCAAAAAACCTGCGGATATCCGCTACTCGGAGATCACCCCCAAGTTTGTTTACGTGAACCGGCGCAAATTCCTGGCCGGTGTTCCCGCGGCCTTCCTCGGCGCCGGCGAGTTGCTCTCGCCCTCCGCGCGCGCCGGCGTGCCCTCTGGGCCCGGCGCCAAACTGCCAAACCTCGCCAAAAGCCCATTCAGCACCACGGAAAAACCGAACTCCTACAACGACGTCACGCACTACAACAACTTCTATGAGTTCGGCACCAGCAAGCAACAGCCCGCCCAGAACGCCACGAATTTCAAGACCTCGCCATGGACCGTCTCCATTGAAGGAGATGTGGTCAAGCCGCGCAAGTTCAGCATCGAGGAGATCATGAAGCTGGCGCCGCTCGAGGAGCGCATCTACCGCCACCGCTGCGTCGAGGCCTGGTCCATAGTGGTGCCCTGGGCCGGTTACTCGCTCAGCGCTTTGCTCAAACAGGTGGAACCCACTCCCAAGGCCAAATACGTCGCCTTTGAAAGCTATTGGGACCTCCGCCAGATGCCGCTGGCGCGCCCCGAGGTGGCCGGCATCTCGTTCCCTTACGTGGAAGGGCTGCGGCTGGATGAGGCCATGCACCCCCTGGCGCTCCTCTGTGTCGGCATGTACGGCGAGGCGTTGCCGCCGCAGGATGGCGCGCCCGTCCGCCTGGTGGTGCCGTGGAAATACGGCTTCAAGAGCATCAAGTCGATCGTCAAAATCAAGCTGGTCGCAAGCCAACCGCCTACTACTTGGAACATGGCCAACGCCCATGAGTACGGCTTTTATTCCAACGTGAATCCGCAGGTCGATCATCCGCGCTGGAGCCAGGCCAACGAGCGGCGTCTGCCCTCGTTTTTCCAGAACCACCCCACTCAGATGTTCAACGGCTACGCCAGCGAGGTCGCCAGCCTCTACGCCGGCATGGACCTGAAGAAAAATTACTGACTCATGCTGCGCAGCCGCTGGAGCAAAATCCTGGTTTTCCTGCTGTGCCTCGCGCCGTTATTCCGGCTCGCCTGGCGCGTATGGAACCAGGATGTCACTGCCAACCCCACGGAGTTCATCCAGCACTTCACCGGCGACTGGACCATCCGCCTGATCGTCGCCACGCTGGCCGTGACTCCGCTGCGAAAGCTCCTCGGCGTGCCTGATCTCATTCGTTTCCGCCGCATGATCGGCCTTTTCGCGTTCTTTTACGCCTGCCTGCACTTCCTCACCTACCTGTGGCTCGACAAGCTCTTCAATTTTCCGGCCATGCTCAAGGACGTGGGCAAGCGCCCGTTCATCACCGCCGGTTTCGCCGCGTTTGCCTGTCTGGTTCCGCTGGCCCTGACTTCCACCGCCGGATGGATTCGCCGCCTGGGCGGCAAGCGCTGGCAACGGCTGCACAGCCTCGTCTACATCACTGCAATCGCCGCGGTGGCGCACTATTATTGGCTGGTCAAATCCGATATTCGCCAGCCGATGCTCTACGCAACCCTGGTGGCCCTTCTGCTGGCCTGGCGCGTGGTTTCCCGGGCGATTCGCAGCGCCGCCCTGCAACGGGCCTAGAATCGGTTCATGCGAGGCGCTCTCATCCTTTCGCTGCTGCCGGCGCTTCTCTTCGCCGCGGACCTCAAGATCGACCATGTCACCGTCGCCGGAAGCAGCTTGCAAGAGCTTCAGGCCAATCTCTCCGCGGTCGGTATACCGCCCGTTTACGGCGGCGCTCACACCAACCGCGCCACCGAGATGGCCCTGGTCAGCTTTCCCGATGGTTCCTACCTGGAGTTGATGGCGCCCCAGGCGGATGCCGATCCTCACCTCATTGATCGGCAGCCCTGGGCCGAGTTCCTTCGGGGCAACGGCGGGCCGTGCGCCTGGGCGGCGCGCGAAACGGACTTAGCGGCCGAAGTCAAACGCCTCGCGGCGGCTGGTATTCCCGTCTCCGCGCCCGTCCGCGGCGGCCGGCAAGTGCCGGACGGAGTGCGCCTGGAGTGGGAAACTTCGGATGTCGGCCTGGAGCCCCGAGGCACCTTTTTCCCGTTCCTCATCCGCGACCTCACGGAGCGCCGGCTACGGGCCTTTCCCCAAGCCAAGCCGGTCAACCGGGATTTCAGAGGAGTCGCCAAGGTGGTGATCGCCGTGCGCGATCTGGATGCCGCCGTCAAGCGTTACCGGCAGGCGTTCGGGGTGCCCGCGCCCATCAAGCAGGTGGACCCGGCTTTCGGCGCGCATCTGGCTTTACTGGGAGGTGTCCCCGTAGTGCTGGCGCAACCGCTGACGCCGGAATCCTGGCTCAACGAGCGCCTCGACCGATTTGGCGAAGCGCCTTGCGCCTTCGTGCTCGGGGCCAGCCGCCCGGCCCGTTACCACGCCGCCTCGCAGACGCGCTGGTTCGGCATCGAAATCTCCTGGTTCGATTCTGGCAAGCTGGGCTGGCGCCTGGGCTTCGAAGACCCGGAGTGGTGACGGGCCTTCGTCTACACCATTCTCGCGGAGAGAAAGACGTCTTGCGGAAGATCGATCAACCGGGCTGCCAGCTCGCTTGGGCAAATGCAATCAGCCTCCGACAGTGTCGTAGTGGCGCTCCGCACCGGCCCGTATTCCATGGTCACGGGCTCGCAGTCTTCCGAAATCCAGGTCCCATTCACGTGGATGAACTCGGCAGCGTCATCGCAACCTTTTGCGGCGACCCGCATCATGTCGGCTGTGCGTGCCAAGGTGAGGGCCTCAATCGTTTTTCCGTCTGCATATCTGATTCTCATAAGTTTCCGCGCTCGCCAGACTATGGTGTAACAACCCGGGCCTTGATACCAGTTCGCGACGTACCAGCGTTGTACCAGAACCTGCCGGGATCACTTTCGATAACATCGTCATCCTGCTGCCGGCAGTCGCCGCCCCGCGGCAGGAATCCACCGAAGTTCCCGCGCTGCAGGCGCTTGCGTGTTTTCGCGCAAGCCTGCCGACCCGCCGCTTGGTTGTCAAGCCGCCTGTAGCCGGAAGATAGTCCCAGGAGTACTTTCGAGGGATTGGTAGTGGTGAACGGCGGCTCGGGCGCCTCGCAAGGGTGTTATGATTCGCGGAGTTAACCAAGGAGAGGTGGAAATGATCGGGCCCGGAGCGGTCGCAGTCCTTTGTACACTCTCTGTAAGACCCTGACGGGAACCTATTCCGGCACGGACACGACTGGCAGGCAGGTCAACGCCATGGCTGTGCTGGATCGGCAATAATCTTGGCGCTGGCGTCCTCCGAGCAATCTCTTGGCACCCAGGAGATCACCAACAGACCGGCGGCGATTGCGGTCGCCCTTCTACAAACGCTCGAGAGCGTTCTTGGCGCGTCCGCGAAGCCTCCGTAGGGGAATCAGACCTTAGTGGAATCTTTAGGGGAATCGTCCGGAGCGGGACTCTTGATGGCATCTTTGAAGCCCCGAATTCCCTCGGCCAACCCCTTTCCAAGCTCAGGCAGCTTCTTCGGACCGAACATCAAGAGAGCGATCGCAAGAATAATCAGCAAATGCCGAGGTTGGAGCAAATCTTCAATCATAAAAGTTCCTCAATTCAGCATAGCACCATGCGCGGCCCTGGTGTAAAGAGAATCAAGCTGGGCGCGGCGGTAGTCCACGATCTTGAAATTCTCCATGGAGCTGGCGGAGGGATTTGAACCCCCGACCCTCTGATTACAAATCTTCATTGCACGAAGAATCAACAACATACACGGGTTACGACCGGCTGTTACTGAGTAGCATTTTCAACCATTTAGCCCCTGGGCCGTAGCACTCGGTATCACTCTATCTGTGCAGGTAGTGGGCATACTATTGGGCATACCGGAAACATGCCACAACGGACGGGTCGTTGATCAAGGCGCCTTGAGTGCCCCGCCCAGGTGTCAACGGCGTGCACAAACGGGAGCCGATGGGGCGTCGCCCGATGGAAATGGACACCTTCCAAGACGCCTCAGCGTCCCCGGAGCGATCCCGCCAGATGTTCGGCACAGCCCCCAGCGCAGCAGCGCCGAGTCCCGCGGGGGCTGCGGCCCATGTGGCGGGCCGGGGCCGGCGATCAGGACGACCTTCAAAGCGGGCAGTGTGGCGGCCAGATTGGACAAAACAATGCACGTCCGCTCTTTGTCTGTAATGTCCAAAACGGGGCCTAAGGTGTTGATTTTAGGGGGTCGCCGATCTTGGGCCAGACTACGGCGGATGGAATTACTGCCGGCCAGGCCGAGGCTTCGGTGGCGCCATAACTGCGCCGAACTGCGCATTCTCCGGAAAACTCCGAAAAAGGTGGCGGGGTTGCAGGTTAGGAATCCGCGAAGCCGACGCGTTGAAGCTCCGGGAAGCCTCGTGGAAGGCTCCTGTTCAGCCGGTTGCCGCTGCAGGTTGACTAAAACTCGAACCCATGGTCCTACAGAGCCTGACACAGTCTGCGGGAGCAGCCGGTTCCTACAAGCACCTCCGCTATCCCCACGGCCTTGGACCGTCCCGGCTCAGCCTTCCAAAAAGCTCTGCAATTCGTGAGCGGAACAGCGTGCGCTTCAAAGGGCTTGGTTCCATTGCCTGTTGGCTTCCAAAAGCACAAGGTTCTGGAAGGGTCCTTGCATAGCCAGTTGGCGCCAGCCGCCCCTACCCATGTTAGGCGGGGTAAAGCACGTCCCTGTCGAGCCTCTCTCTGATCGGCTGGGGAGCGATGGGATTCGCTGCGGCCACCGGGTAGTAATCCCAGTACAGCGAACTGGCGAGGCCACAGGCATTCGCGAGCATGTCCCAGTCACGCTCGAATCCTTGCCCATTCTTCAATGCTCTCGGCGGCCGCAAGCCCTGGCGGCCTTCGAGGACAAATCCGCCAGGCAACTCGAAGTTGTGAAGAGCGCTCTTCAGAATAGACAGTCTCGCTCCGCCTCCAATCACGAAGAGGTCGAACCGCTTGTCATTGGGTGCCCCCAGAAGGTGCTTGCGTACAATGTCACAACAGGCTCGCTGATACTGTGAGCAGATCTCGTCGATGCTTGGAACACGTGGACAAGCATGCGCTCCACTCTCCTTCCGCCGCCGAGCCTGTTCAATGGTGCAGCCCCATCTGTAGGCAAGTTCCACATCGATTATTCCACCCCCGACTGCGGCAGTTGTGTCGGCAAGGTAACTCGGACGCAGAGGGCAGCCCACTTCCGTCATCACGTGACCATTGAAGAAGAACGAAACCTCCGTGGTCCCGGCACCGACGTCCACGATCGCGTAGGTCTTGGATTCGGCGTGTGGCGATTCGAGGAATGCCTTCACTGCGGCGAGTCCCTCCGGCTGCACGAAGTAGTTGCGTTCGCCTGGGGCTGGCAGGGCGGAACTGTTCAGACGCATAGCAACGTCTGCGAGCAGGGAGACACTGGCTGGGTTCGATACGTCTCTGTGCAGTCCCATCGCTACCCCTGCCATCCTCTCCCACTCGCCCTTACGATCCGCTTCGTCCGGATAGTCCATGGGGCATCCGATGTTCCAAAGGAGGAGCAGATCGTCGTCCGGGAACCGGGCCTCCAGTCTGCTCTCGACCTCGCGGAATACGTGTGCCAGGAATAGACAAGCGAACGCTGCGGCAGGATAGGTGGGTTCCAGATCGGGCAGACGCACCATGCCGTGCCGCGCCACGGGACTCCCACAGCGACAGATCGCCGGATTGCTCCGGCACAAAACGCAGAGCTTGATCGAGGACAGACGGATGTCACCCTCGCAAACATCCCCCTCCCGCAGACCGAAGTAAATCGCACTCCCACGGATAACGATCGCCGACGGCAACAGCAATGCCGCCAATCCCTTTTCGGATGCACCCCACCGGAATATCTCAAAGTGGTTGTCGGATAGATCCTGCCAGATGACCTTGGTGGAACTGGTGCCAAAATCGACTCCGACAATTAACGTCCGCTCTCCACGTGGCGATGGTGGCAATTGAGGCAGGGCCGGCACTGGCCGTGGCGTGACCGGTGCTTCCACCTTAGCCGGCGCCGGGACCGCCTGAGGCTTCCGTGTTAGCCGGAGCCACAAACGCTTTAGGAGTCGCTTCATAGAGCACCAACCATCATGAGACCCTCAGGACACCCGTGGCGACCGGAACGTGCTCTGCGGTCACGGTCCGCAGCTGATCAATCTCGGCCTCGCGCTTCTGTTGCTCGGCTTTCAGATTGCGGATCGTCCCATCCAGCATTCGGATGTACGATGCAGGTTGATTTCGGGTGCGTGCGCCCTCCAACAACGCCTGCTTCCGCGAGATCTTCAGCCTGTAGGATTCGCGTACGCTGGCCAGCCTCGCGTCGACGAACGCCTGGTTCAGCCGCTCTACATCCTCGCGCCGGGACTCAAAGCGATCGGCCAAGATCGATTCCGCCGCGGAATAGGCCGCGCGAAGCATGCCGGCGTCGAGCTGAGGAGGTGGAGTATCCTCTCCTTCTCCGGCCATGCGGCCCAGACACAGTTCGCCGGCGTCCTCGTCCAGGGCTTCCAGCGATTGGAGGTTCACGACAACCGGTAAAAGGGCGTCCTGCTCGCGGGCCGCGCGGATGGTAGCTCTTACCAAGAGATACAGGTAATCGCCAGGCGGAAGGGTATCGGCGGTATTCAACTGAACCCGCGCGACTGGATGAAAACTCCCTTCGCCTTGACGGTGTGCTTCCACGATTGCGCGGATGAAGAAGTGCCGCACGTGCAGGAACGTGATCGATCTGTCTTTCTCGGCAACCTCGGAATCAAAAGTAATCCGCAACGATTGCTGGTGGAGTCCGCGGCAGAACTCCGCTTTCTGACTATCCTCCGGCTGGCCTATCGCGAACTGCAGGAGTTTCTCACTGGCCTCCAAGCGGTACACGCCAGGCCCGTCTTCAGACAATTCGGACCGTCGATCGTAGTGCGCCAGGAAGTCCGCCACAAATCGCGCCAGGTCTTCCGGACGGATGAAGCGCCCGAGCACCTGCGCACGATCTACCTCCTGCCTGTAGTACTCGTCGTACCCGATGAACTGCGGGCTGGACCGCTCCCATTCTTCGAATTGCAGTTTCCTTTTTTCCAGTAGCAGACCGGCCTCTTCGATGCGCTGCTTCCGCTGCTCCTCCGATAGCTCGGGGTCGAACAGGTCTTTGGTAAGGCTGGTGATCTCATTCCCCAGGATTGCTTCCAGATCGCCAATGTAGGATTCAAACAAGTTGATGCGTCTATAGAGCCGGTTCAGGATCTCGTCCTCGATGGTGCCGGGCGCCGACAGGTTGAAGATCAGGATTCGCCCCGCTTTCTGGCCGAAACGATCAAGCCTGCCGATCCGCTGTTCGACGACCATGGGATTCCATGGCAGATCGTAGTTGAACAGGATGTGGCAAGACTGAAAGTCCAAACCTTCGCTGCCGACCTCCGAAGACAGCAAGATCTGGTATTTGCCCTCCCGGAATTGAGAGATCCTCTTTTCGCGTTCAACCGGCGGGAACGATCCGCTGATTACCGTGTTGGAGTAGCCGAGCGCGCCGAGCCTCCGCGATAGGTATTCCAACGTCTTCTTGAAATAGCTGAAAATGACGATGGGCTCTCCGGGCTGCGTCTCTTGTAGCTCGTTGAGGCACTGCTGCAGAACCTCGAATTTGCTGTCCGGCTGGCCAGTCTGATACCAACTCTGAATGAGCTGGCGCAGGTGTTGGCGCCGGATCTCCGGATCGGCGGCCGTGGTGACATTCCAATCCTCGGTGTCGGCGTCGGACTCCTCGGTGTCCAGTCCACCAATAGGCGGGCCGATCTTACCTTCGTAGTACTCCACCATGGCGGGGATGCAACTGGCAAGCTGCCGCTGCGGCATCATGAGTCCGAACAGAAGCGCCGCGTCCTTGCCCTCGCTCAGATACGTGGCTCGGACAAAATCGAGCACCGCGTCGTAGAACCCGCGCTCGGCGTCGGTCATGGCCACCTTCTTCACCACGGCGACACGCTCGGTCCCGATGTGGACATCACGGCGGCGAGTCCGGCTGAAAACTCGCGAAAGGAAGTTCATTTCCGCAAGGTTGCGCTGAATCTCAACAGTCGCGCGGCGGCTGGCGGGATCGGCTTCGGCAAGCATGCGAAGTGTCTCTCCGTAGAGTGGATGGCGCCGGAGGGATTTGCTCACTGCCATCCAGGCCAGAGCCAGCTCCATGGGCGAGGACTGGACATTCGCTTCCTTCAATGCTTCCCGCTGAAGATAGCCATTCTCGTCGCCCAGAGCGCTCACAATCCCACGCACCACCTGGAAGCGGTCGGGGAGTCCGTCTGCGCAATCTTCTGCTCTGCCGCTACCACGTGGCGGTTGAACAGCATGCAGGCTTCAAAGTACGGAAATGAGGCGAACTCCTCTTCGTCCAGCAGCGACAGCAGATTGAAAAGGTCCTTCGATCCAATCTGTATGGGCGTGGCGGTGAGAGCCAAAACGGCGTCAGCCGATCCGGCAGCCTCGCGGCAGGCCTTGTGGGCTTTGGTCTCCGCGTTCTTCAGATGATGCGCTTCATCGATGATCAGCACATCGAGGGGTGGCGGCATCGCCTCCCATTCCTGCATTACCGTGGGATTGCGGAAGGACTCGAGGCTGCAAATCGCGCGGAGTTCCATATCTGCGTCTTCGCGGTACCGGCGGAGGAACTCCCGCAACTGTGGCGCCTTCCAGATGTCGAATTGCAGGTCGAATCGCTTGCGCATCTCCATCTGCCACTTGATGCAAAGCGATGCCTTGCAGACCACCAGCGCCCGTCGGAACGTGTGCGGATATCGCGCCAACATTTCGCACAGGATAAAGCCTGCTTCGATCGTCTTACCCAACCCAACCTCATCCGCCAGCAGCAACCGTTGTTTGGCCGACCGCAGGAACTTCAGGAGCGGCTTGAACTGGTACGCCTGGAATTCGGTGCGGCTAGCGCGCAGGGAGTACAGAGTATCCTGGAGCGGGTGGCGGAGCCGCTCGTACGTTAGCAGGCGCGAGAAGGTGCTCTGGTCCCCAAACTCGCCGTTTAGCAGCCGGTCCTCGATGGACATCTCGAAGGTGACCTTTTCGAGGTCGCCTTCGGGGACTTGGACGGGGTTGTTGCTGCTTGGGAACACTATCCGATAGAAGTATCGGCCGGCACGCAGCAAAGCTTCGCCCTGCACGGTCCCGCGCTCATCGCGGCGGTTCCGTCGAACAACCAGGTCTCCATGCTGAAACAGGGGTGTCATTTGGTCTGTCTGAATACCTCGGCTTGTACGCACGCGGTAACGGATCTTTCCCGCGAGATCATTGTCGTGCATCGCCGCATTTTGTTCGGCTCGGCGCCACTATCTCCCATAATGATGCCTCTTTTGGGGCTTCAGGATGCGCAAGTCCCTATTCTTGTAAACCGTGATGATCCGCTTGTCGGCCGAGCAAACGACTTGAAGTCCCTCCAGCTCCCGGTAGCCGCCGAGATCCGCCTGGGACAATTCAGCTTCGTGCTTGCCGACGTCGTAAATCACAGCACTCCGATCATGGTGAACACGTCCATGATCCACAGCCGCGCAAACCTCCGCCACGGAGATGCTCCTCCTGCCCATCTGTTCTTTCGCATGGAGCGTAAGGCAAAGCCCCCGGACGAGTATCGGCAATGGCGTCCGCTGGATTTCTGGACTGTCGCTGAAGATCGAGAACTGATCACATCGGTTCATTTTCTACCTCCATCAATCTCCGCGCAGGAAAGCCCAAAAACCTGTCATCTCGATCCAATTCCTTGAGTACAAAAGGAAAACGGCAGCACGTCCGCGGCCCGAGGATTCTCCCCCGCGGTACAATGCCAGAGGGCTTATGTCGTCTCCCGGTCAAGTCACACGGCTGCTGGCTGAGATTTCGAAAGGCGACGAAACTGCTCGAAATCGTCTTGTCGAAGTCGTGTACGACGAACTGCACCGCGTGGCTGCCGGCTACATGCGAAGGGAACGTCCCGACCACACCCTCCAAGCCACCGCTCTGGTTCACGAAGCCTACTTACGCCTTGTGCCGCAGAATGTCTCCTGGCAAAGCCGCGATCACTTCCTGGCTATCGCCGCCACACAGATGCGGCGGATTCTGTTGGACCACGCTCGGCGGAAGAGAGCCGCGAGACGAGAGGGCGAGAGAAGGAAGCTTTCGCTTGACGATGCGATTGAGCTAGCGCTGAAGGAACCGCAAGACCTGGTTTTTTTGGATGAAGCGCTGACCGCCCTGGCCCAAGAGCACGAGCGAAAGGCAAGGGCGGTGGAGTTGCGATTCTTTGGTGGGCGCACCGAGGAGGAGATCAGCCGGATCCTCGGCATCTCCGTGGAAACAGTCCGGCGCGACTGGAAATTCAGCAAAGCTTGGCTGGCCGCTAGACTACGGCAGGCTCCGGTCCGATGACTCCTCGCGAGCGCAAGGCACAAACGACCACGCTTTTTCATGAGGCACTGGCCAAACCTGCCGAGCAGCGCCTGGACTACCTCAAAGAGGCTTCCGCCGGCGACGCGACGCTATTCGACAGAGTCATGGAACTGTTGGAAGCGTATGCCGAGATTGCAACAGCCGTTCCATTAGATGAAGGTGACGACAGGCCCAGCCTCGCTCTTCAAAGCATCGACACTCTCATCGACCTGGGCGATCGGTACGAGAACATCAGGTTCATCGGCGAGGGCGGCATGGGCGTCGTCTACCGCGCCTATGACAAGGAGATCGGAAAAGTAGTCGCCCTGAAACTGCTACAGCCGCGGCTGGCCGCCGACGCTCGCATTGTCGAGAGATTGCGGAGCGAGACCCGGCTCGCGTTGGATATCACGCACCGGAATGTGTGCCGAATCTACGGACTGGAGCGCATAAACGGAACACTGTTTATCGCAATGGAATACGTCGATGGGGAGACGATGCGCAGCATTCTTGACCGTGTGAAGGGCGTGTCAGTGCCACAGGGATTGTCTTGGTCGCTGGAAATCTGCGAAGCCCTAGCAGCAGCGCACGGCAAGAGAATTGTACATCGCGACCTCAAGCCGGAGAACATCATGATTGACCGCGATGGCCATGTCAAAGTGATGGACTTCGGTATCGCCCGATCCCTGGAAGCGACCACACATGCGTCGCAGACCATCATTGGCACACCGCAGTACATGAGTCCCGAGCAGGCGCAGGGGCAAGCCATCGAACCGACCAGTGACATCTACTCGCTCGGGATCGTGCTATACGAGCTGTTCACTGGAATACGCCCAGAACCCGAACGCTTTTTCGAACCAAGCGTGGTCAATCATTATCTTCCGGGGCATCTTGATCGGGCGATCTGCAGGTGTCTCGAAAAGAATCCCAAGGATCGTTTTCAAACCACGGACGAACTCAGTGCCGCCCTAAAGGCAGATCAGGGGCATGGGGGCGCGCTGGGGAAGTCGGCTCCAGCCGGGAGAGCCAAACGCGTCGCGGCAATATGTGCCGTATTGCTGGCACTCTTTGTTGCTGGATTCTTCGTGATCCGAAACCGTCACGTCGATGTGCGGCACTACGACAAAATCAATGCTCTCGAGTTCAGCCCCGACGGGCGGCTCCTTGCTTCCGCGGGCGAAGACAAAACCGTTGTGCTATGGGATCTTGCCAGACAGCACAAGGTGCAAACCTTGGCTGATCACGTCAGGGCTGTCAATTGCATCGCGTTCAGTGCAAACTCTCAGTGGTTGGCGTCTGGAAGCTCAGACAAGACGATCAAGGTTTGGGAAGTGTCAACTGGGCGCCTGAGCCATACGCTCGCCGATACAAAAGAACTCATGGCAGTGGCTTTGAGCCCGGACGGTCGCTGGCTGGCATCGGCAACTGACGAAAAGGTCAAGGTTTGGGATTTGACTACGGGCCGCGTTGCACAGGTTCTGCTCCACGAGGACGAGGTCCAGGAACTCACATTCAGCCACAGCGGACGCCTACTCGCCTCGGGTGGTTCAGACACGACTGCCCGAGTCTGGAACGTGGAAACGGGGCGGCTGGTCGGTGGGCCGCTGCACCATGACGATGTAGTGTCGGATTTGAGGTTTAGCCCTGATGACCACCTTCTGGCAACGGGTAGCTATGACAAGACGGTAAAGCTCTGGTCTACGGCTACTTGGGGTATCGTTCAGACTCTTTGGCTGGATGAACGTGTTTGGGCTGTGTCGTTCGACGCAAAAGGAACAACTCTTCTATCTGTCAGCGAGGGCGGGAAAGTGAAGTTGTGGCAGGCTCCCACCTGGCGAGAAGTCGCACACCTCACGTCTAACGAGAAAGACAAATCATCTGCGTGGGACTTCAGCCCGGACGGGCGGACTCTCGCAATTGGCACTACCGATGGCAGGGTAGTAATGCAGGCGCTCCCGGCACCGGCTCCTCAGTAGTAGTGGCTCGCTTATGGTTCTGTTACGTCCTCGCGTGTCATGATGCAAGCTGATAAACGTATGCCAATGCAAGCTCTGCGTTCCGTTCCCGAGCAGGGGCAACTGGCCGTCGTGCGCCAGCGGCGTTACGCTGTCACCGACGTGCGCAGCGGCGTGAACGGCGCCCTGATCGGGGCGCAACCGCAGCACCTCGTCAGCCTGACCTCCATCGAGGACGACGCCCTCGGCGAGGAGTTGCAGGTGATCTGGGAGATCGAACCCGGTGCGCGCGCCTTCGAGAAGATGGAGCTGCCCGAACCGAAAGCCTTCGACCAGCCCGCCCACCTGGAGGCATTCCTCGACGCGGTCCGCTGGGGCGCCGCATCGATTGCGGACACCCGCCAGCTTCAGTCACCCTTCCGCAGCGGCATCGAAATCGAGAGCTACCAGCTCGACCCTGTCGTTCGCGCCATACAGATGCCGCGCGTCAACCTGCTCATCGCCGACGATGTTGGTCTCGGCAAGACCATCGAATCCGGCATGGTCGTGCTCGAACTGATGCTCCGTCACCGTGCCAACCGCATCCTGGTGGTTTGCCCGTCCTCCCTGCAAATCAAGTGGCGCGACGAGATGTTGGAGAAGTTCGGCCTCGACTTCGCCATCGTCGACAGCGCCCTTATCAAGCGCCTGCGCCGTGAGCGCGGCCTCTACGCCAACCCGTGGACCCACTTCCCACGCCTCATCACTTCCATGGACTATCTGAAGCGCGAGTACCCGCTGCGCATGTTCCGCGAAACCGTGGCTCACGAAGGTGTGCGCCCCGGCCTGCGCGACTTCGACATCCTCATCGTCGATGAAGCCCACAACGCCGCGCCCAGCGGCACCGGTAACTTCGCCCTCGATTCGCAGCGCACCCAGGCCCTGCGCGAAATCGGCAAGCACTTCGAACACAAGCTCTTCCTCACCGCCACCCCGCACAACGGTTACAAAGAGAGCTTCTCCGCGCTGCTGGAACTGCTGGATGATCAGCGCTTCGCGCGCAGTGTCGCCCCTGAGCCCGCCCAACTGCGCACCGTCATGGTCCGCCGCCTGAAGAGCGAAATCAAGAACTGGGATGGCTCCGGCAAGTTCCCGCGGCGCACGCTCGAGCACATCCCGGTGGAGTACACCGCCGAAGAGCAACGCATCCACGCCCTGCTGACCCGGTACGCCCGACTGCGCGCCGAAGGCTACCGCGACAACCCCGAGCGATTCGCCACCGAGTTCGTGCTCAAGCTGCTCAAGAAGCGCCTCTTCTCCTCGCCGCAGGCCTTCCTGAACACCCTCAACCGTCACCGCGCATCCCTGCGCAAATCGGCGCGTTACGAAACGCTCACCCACTCCACTGGCGCACTGGCCCGCATCTTCGAGCAGGCTGAAGAGGACTATTCCGACGATGCGGAGCAGCAGGAAGCCGAGCTTGAAGCCCTGGAAGCTGCTGCCCGCGCCTTCCGGTCCCCATCGACCGCCGAGACCCAGATCCTTAGCGACCTCGCCGGCTGGGCGGAACGCGCCGCCGCGCAACTCGACAGCAAGGCCGACAAGCTTCTGACGTGGCTGAAAGACGTTCTCCGGCCCAACGGGCAGTGGAATGAGGAGCGCGTCATCATCTTCACCGAATACCGCGACACCCAGAAGTGGCTCCACGACCACCTGGCCACCCGCGGCTTCAAAGAAGGTGGCCGCCTGGAACTCCTCTACGGCGCGCAGGACACCGATGACCGCGAGCGCATCAAAGCCGCTTTCCAGTTCGACCCCAAGGACTCGCCCATCCGCATCCTGCTCGCCACCGATGCCGCCAGCGAAGGTATTGACCTCCAGCGCCACTGCCACCGCCTCATCCACTACGAGATCCCCTGGAACCCCAACCGCCTCGAGCAGCGCAACGGCCGCATTGACCGCCACGGTCAGCACGCACCCGAAGTGAACGTCTACCACTTCGTTGCCTCCGGCTTCCGCGAAGATGCCGAACTCGCCGAAGGCTCCGGCGCCTCCCTCGCCGCCGACCTGGAGTTCCTCTACCGCGCCGCCAAAAAGGTTCAGCAGATCCGCGAAGACCTGGGCAAAGTCGGCCCCGTCATCGCCGAGCAGGTGGAAGAAGCCATGCTGGGCAAGCGCCGCCGCCTCGACACCGCCCGCGCCGAGCGTGAAAACGAGCCCGTCAAGCGTCTGCTCCGCTTCGAACAGAACATCCGCGAGCTCTCCCGCCGGCATGCCGAACAGCTTGACGAAACCCGCCGCGATCTCCATCTCACGCCCGCCAACATCGAGGCCGTGGTCCACATCGCGCTGGACCTCGCCCGCCAGCCGCGCCTCATCCCCGCCGCGCTCGAAGGCATCCCGCACGCCTTCGCCGTGCCCCGCTTCGCCGACCCTTCCTGGCAGCCGTGCCTGGCTGGCCTAATCCATCCCCACACCAGCCTGCAGCGGCCCATCACCTTCGACCCCGAAGCAGCCGCCGGCCGCGATGACATCGTGCTCGCCCACCTGAACCACCGCCTGGTGCAGCGTTGCCTCCGCCTGCTGCGTGCCGAAGTCTGGGCGCCCACCGACCGCCAGAAGATCCACCGCGTCACCGTCCGCACCGTGCCCCGCGCCGCCCTGCGCGCTCCCGCCGTGCTCGCACACGCCCGCCTCACCGTGGTTTCGAGCGACAGCCACCGCCTCCACGAAGAAGTGATCGCCGCCGGCGGCATCATCCAGGAGGGCCGGTTGGAGCGCTGGAACGTCACCCAGACCGCCGAGGTCCTCGCCGCCGCCGGCGACGGGCAGCCGCCCGACTCCATCCGCCAACGCCTCGCGGCTCTCTGGCCCCAACTCACCCGGCCCCTGCTGGCCGCTCTCGAGGCGCGCGGCCGCGACCGCACTGACTCCATCCGCAAGCAGCTTGCCGACCGCGCAGAAGACGAAACAGGCAAAATCACCGCCATCCTGCGCGAGTTGGAAGCTGCCATCCGCACCGAGATCGGGCGCGCTCCCGACCCGCAGCTCCCCCTCTTCACCGACGCCGAGCGCGACCAGGAGCAGCGCAACCGCGACTTTCTCGCCGCGCGCCTCGCCGAACTCCCCGCCGAACTGGCTCGCGAAACCGAAGCCATCCGCCGCCGCTACGCCGACCCGCAGCCGCGCCTATTCCCCGTGGCCGTCACCTTCCTGGTGCCCGAGGGACTTGCCTGATGTCCGCCGCCTCCGAGTACGCCGAACTGCTCAAGCTCATCGAAGTCTCCGGCCCCTTCCTTAGCCTGCCGGTCTTCCGCGAGGTCTTCCCGCAGGGCCTCATCAAGGACGCGCCAGATCTAACGCGCGAACTCCGCGAACTCTACACCGAATGGCGCGCCGCCCGCGCGCTTGCCCCGCACGCCGTCAGCCCCGCCCAGCGCGAGTGGCTGCGCGCTGTCCTTGTGACCCTGCTCGAATGGCCCGCCGACCTGCTCGCCGAAGACAACGCCATCCCGCAAAACCTCTCCTACTTCGTGGCCCAGCACCACGAGACCCTGCGCCCCGACTTCGCCCTGCTCGAAGACGGCAAGGCGCGCCTGCTAATCAACCTGCTCCCACCGGCCCAACAGCCCGACCGGCGCCCGCCCTCCACCACCTGGAATGCTACCTGCGCCGCCCGCATGGCGGAGTTGCTGCGCGCCACGCGCGTCCCCCTCGGTCTGGTCACCAACGGCGAGCGCTTCACCCTGGTCTATGCCGAGCCTGAAAAGCCCACGGGCTTTGCCGATTTCCGCGCCGAACTGTGGTTTGACGAGCGCCTCACCCTGCGCGCCTTCCGCGACTTCCTCTCCGCCGGCGCCCTATTCAACCGGCCGCCCGAGCAGACCCTCGACGCCCTCTACCGCCGCAGCCTGGAGAACCAGCAGGAAGTCTCCACCACGCTCGGCCGCCAGGTGCGCCGCACTGTTGAGATGTTCGTCGCCGCCCTCGACCGCGCCGACCGCGAAAGTGGACGCGCCCTCCTCCACGGCATCGCCGGAGAGCACATCTACGAGGCAGCGCTCACTTTGATGATGCGGCTGGTCTTCCTCTTCTTCGCCGAAGAGCGCGACCTGCTCCCCATCACCAACCCGGTCTACCGCGAGAACTACGCCGTCTCCACCTTGCACGACCAGCTTCGCGAGGCCGCCGATCGCCTGGGCGAGGAGGTGCTCGAACGCCGCTATGACGCCTTCCCCCGCCTGCTGGCCGGCTTCCGCGCCGTCCATGGCGGGATAGTGCATGATCTCGCAGCGCTCCCTGCCTACGGCGGCGACCTCTTCGACCCAGACCGTTTCCCATTTCTGGAGGGCCGCGCGCCCGGCTCCGATTGGCGCACCACACCCGCCCAGCCCTGCCCCATCCACAACCGCACCGTGCTTCATCTCCTCGGCGCCCTCCAGTTCCTGGAAATGAAGGTGCCGGGCGGCGGACGCGAGAAGCGCCGCCTCAGCTTCCGCGCCCTCGATATCGAACAGATCGGACACGTTTATGAAGGTCTGCTCGATCACACCGCGCGCCGCGCCGCGGAAATCGTGCTCGGTCTCGACGGCAAGGAAGAGATCGAGGTAGCGCTCTCCGACATCAACCGCCGCCGCGCCCAGCCAGGCTTCGTCGAATGGCTCGCCGATGAAAGTGGCCTCAGCGTCAAGGCCATCGAGAAAGCACTAGTGGCGACCACCGTTGACGATCCCCTGCGCTGGCCCGAGTGGGAGCAGGTGGCGCCGTGCGCCGGTCTGGTCCGCCGCGACGATAACGGCGACCCGTGGGTGGTCCCTGCCGGCAGCCTCTACGTCACCGTCGGAACGGCGCGCCGCCAGACCGGGACGCAGTACACGCCGCGTTCGCTCACCGAATCCGTGGTGGAGCACGCGCTGGCGCCGCTGGTCTACACCGGTCCTGCCGAGGGCCAGCCGCCGGAAGACTGGCGCCTCCAACCCGCCGCGCAGATTCTCGATCTCAAGATCTGCGACTTCGCATGCGGCTCGGCGGCGTTCCTGGTGGCCGCCGCCCGCTACCTTTCCGCGCGCCTGGTGGAGGCGTGGGACGCCGCGCAGCGCGAGTGCGGCAAAGGGGTGCAAATCACGCCTTACGGCCACGCTTCGAGTGGCTTGCCTGGAGAAGAGCTGATCCCCGTGAACCCCGATGAACGCGGCCTCTACGCGCTGCGCATCGTGGTGGAGCGTTGCCTTTATGGTGTGGACCGCAACCCGCTGGCAGTGGAAATGGCCAAGCTCTCGCTCTGGCTGCTCACGCTCCAGCGCAACCGGCCGTTCACGTTTCTCGACCACGCCATCCGCTGCGGCGATTCGCTGCTGGGCGTCACGCGGCGCGACCAGATCGAGACCTTTGGCTTCTCTCCGCAGGAGCATGAAGTGAAGCAGATTACACTCTGGCGGAAGGCCTCCAAAGTCTTGTTCGAGCGCGCGCTGGAGTACCGGTTGAAGCTGGAGTCGTTCCCCGCGCTCGCCGCCTCCGACTTGGAGCGAAAGCAGGCGTTGCTCCGGCAAGCCGAAGAGGCAACGCTAATGACGCGCCTGATGTGCGACCTGTTGGTGGGCGCGGCGCTCTCCACCACCACGGGCAAGCCGCCGCAAGAGGACGATGCCTTCTCCCGGAAACGAGGAGAGCTGTGGCGGCAGCTCATGGAGACCTACCGCTACGATGAAGATGTCGATTCGTGGCGCGGCGCGCTGGAAGCGATGCGCCCCACTGCGCGGCAGTTACTCGACGCTGGACCGCGGCCCGGCTCGCCACGGCACCGCACCTTCCACTGGCCTCTGGAGTTTCCGGAGGTATTCCTCAATCGAGACGGGTTTGATGCCATCGTGGGCAACCCGCCATTCATTGGCGGAAAGCGGATCACCGGGGCACTCGGCCAGCCGTACCGCGATTACCTCGTCGAATACGTCGCGGGCGGGCAGCGGGGGTGCGCTGATTATGTAGCATATTTCTTCCTGCGCGCCGAGGGGCTGCTGAAGAGTGGTGGCGATGCCGGGCTGCTGGCCACCAATACGATTGCACAGGGTGACACGCGCGAGGTGGGACTCGACCAGATGACCGCTCATGGCGCCACCATATACCGTGCACTGCCCAGCCGAAAGTGGCCCGGCGAGGCGAACCTGGAAGTGGCTCATATCTGGTTCCGCAAAGGCCCGTGGGCGGGACCGTTCGTTTTGGACGATGCGGCGGTCGCCGGCGTCACCAGCCAGTTGCAGCCGCCCGGCAGCGTGAGCGGCAAACCGCACCGGCTGGCCGCGAACGCGGGGAACAGCTACATCGGTTCGTACGTGCTTGGAATGGGCTACGTGCTGGAGCCGGAGGAGGCGCAACGCCTGCTGGACAGGGACCCACGCAATCGCGACGTGCTCTTCCCGTACTTGAACGGTGAGGACCTCAACAGCCGGTGGGATCAGTCGCCGAGCCGGTGGGTGATCAACTTCCACGACTGGCCGCTGGAAAAGGCGATGGGGTACCCGGACTGCTACGAGATTGTGGAGCGTTTGGTGAAGCCACAGCGATCAACGCTTAATCGGAAGGTCTACCGAGACATTTGGTGGCAATACGCCGAAAAACAGAAGGCAGTGTATGCAGCAATCGCGGGGCTTGAGCGGGTGTTGGTACGAACTCAGACCAGCCGCACTCAAGTCGGCGCATTTGTACCCCCCGGCTGGGTGTATGGTCACAAGCTCGTAGTGTTTGCAAGCAGCGATTATGGCACGCTTGGTCTATTGGACAGCAATCTCCATTACTGGTGGGTGATCAATCGCGGATCAACGATGAGAACCGACGCGGTTTACACGCCGTCCGACTGTTTCGAAACCTTTCCCTTCCCACCCTCTCTGGTCTCCCTTGAATCCATAGGCGAGCGCTACCACTCCCACCGCCGCGACATCATGACCGCTCGGCACGAGGGCCTCACCACCACCTACAACCGCTTCCACTCCCCACACGAGGTCTCGCACGACATCGCCACCCTCCGCGCACTGCACGTCGAGATGGATCACGCCGTCGCCGCCGCCTACGGCTGGACCGACCTCGATCTCTGCCACGGCTTCTACCAGACCAAACAAGGCGTCCGCTACACCATCTCCGACGCTGCCCGGCGCGCGGTACTCGACCGCCTGCTCGCCCTAAACCACGAGCGCTACGCCGCGGAACAATCGGCGGCACTCGCTTCCGCGCCGCACCCGGCGCCAAAACGGAAGGCCCGCTCGCGTGCGCCCGGTCAGCCAGCTCTTTTTGAGGATCGATGAAATCATGTTACGTTGAGTCGGTGCGGCCCGGCGCGCGCCGGCAAGATTGCCTATGGAGTTCGAATGGGACGCCGCCAAGGCGGCATCCAACCTCGAAAGGCACGGTGTCAGTTTCGCGGAGGCGCTCACGGTCTTCGGCGATCCTCTGGAGGTAACGATTCCGGACCCGGATCACTCGCTGGAGGAGTTCCGCTTCGTCAGCATGGGGCGCTCCACGGCGGGCCGGGTTCTGGTGGTGGCGTATACTGAGCGTGAAGGGCGTGTCCGCGTGATCAGCGCGCGGCCGGTTACGCCAACCGAGCGGAGAAGATATGAGTCAGGACAGCACGGCTAATCCGGACGACATGAGACCGGAATACGATTTCTCCGGCGGGGTGCGCGGAAAACATTACGAACAGTATCAGGCCGGAACCAACGTGGTGTTTCTCGATGCGGATGTTGCCAGGGTCTTCAGGGACTCCGAGTCGGTGAACCGCGCGCTACGGCTGCTCCTGAACCTCGCCAAGAACCAGTTGCCACCAGATCGGGCCGCTTAGGCTTCGTCTGGATTCGTTGCCGGTGAGACCGCGGTTTTCGTAGCGGGAAGGAACCCGAGCCATGTCTGCCACCGAACTTCGCCAGGAACTCGAAGATCTCATCCGCCGCGATCTGTTGGGTCCCGCCGGCGGCGAGCGGGAGACCATCACCGAACAGAGCGTCCGCAATCGCTACCTGCTCGGCATGCTTGCTCCGCTGAAAATCATCGAAGTCGACGAGGAACCCTTCGAAGAACTGGCCGACGGCTCGGAAGACAACGCCGAAGAAGGAACCGCGGAACCGTCCACGCCGGCCAAACGCGGTGTCGCGCCTTCCACGTTCGGCCTGAGCTTCTGCCTGGACTTGGCGGAAACCGCCTTCGAGGCGGAAGCCCACTGGGGTCAGTATCTGCACGAGCCGGACGCCGACGGCAAGCTCGTCTGGAAGCGGTATCAGCGCGGGGGCAGCCTGAGTATCCCATTGAAGGAAGGCAATCTGCGCGCGTGGTCGCCGGACGCGGAGAGTCCCCACGTATTGGTGCGCGGGCGGGTTCGGCAGCGAGCTGGCCACTGGAGCGTTACCCTCTTCCTCTCAAACGAACAGGAAGAAGGGCGTCCGCGCGACATGTACTGGCTGTTCCAGGCGGAACTGGCCGTGCGCGGGCGATTCGCGCGGAGTCCGGGCCAGGGGCACGTTTCGACGCTCGACGCCGTTTCACGCCTCGAGGACCAGACCAACGAGATGCTGTACCAGCGGGATGTGGAGTTCGCCCGCGGCCACGGCACCAGCGTCGAGTGGGAACTGGCCGAGGGCCGGTTGGACCAGGCCGTCCACATCCACACTGCCGCCATGCCGCGCGCGGTGGTGCGCACGGTGGAGCAGTGCAAGGTTCCGGACCTGATCGCCGACATGCAGGAATTGGCCGAAGCGACGGACAATGACCTGGCCGGGAAACTGCGTCCGCTGACGGAAGCCTACGCCGCGTGGATCGCGGAACTGGAAGCACGGCGCGTGGCGGAGGTGGACCTGCTCGACTACACCGATGCGTCGGCGCAGGTGGTGGAGCGGGCGCGCGAAGTTCTGGGCAGGCTGGAAGAGGGAATCGCGCTGCTCGCGGCGAACGCGGACGCGCGCGACGCGTTTCGCTTCGCCAACCGCGCCATGTGGCAACAGCGCGTGCGGTCCGTATGGATCGAGGCGCGGAAAACGGAGCCAACGCTGCCGTTGGCCGACGTGGATGTTCCCAAGAACCGCAGTTGGTACGCCTTCCAGTTGGCCTTCATCCTAATCAATCTGCCGGGACTTACCAGCCTGGATCACCCCGACCGTGGCGCAGGGCCGTATGCCGGCGCGGACCTGCTGTGGTTCCCCACCGGCGGCGGCAAGACGGAAGCCTACCTGGGACTCGCGGCCTACACCATGGCGGTGCGGCGGTTGCAGAAGAACGCAGGCGGGCGCGACGGCGAGAACGGCGTGGCCGTGCTGATGCGGTACACCCTGCGGCTGCTCACACTGCAACAGTTCCAGCGCGCCGCTACGCTGATCTGCGCCTGCGAGCAGATCCGGTTGGGCGATACCGCAAAGTGGGGCGAAACGCCCTTCCGGCTGGGCTTGTGGGTGGGACGCAAGACCACGCCCAACCGCACCGAACAATCGGCGGAAGTGGTGGAGGCGCTGCGCAGCGGGCGGCGGCCAGTGTTTGGCGTCGGGACGCCGCACCAGTTCGCGGCGTGTCCGTGGTGCGGCGCGGTGATCGACCCCGGCCAACACATTGTGGTGGAGCACTATCCGGCGGGCCGGGCGCGCACCCTGATCTACTGCGGTGATGCGCGGGGCCAGTGCGAATACTCGCGGCGCCAGTCGCCGGATGAAGGTCTGCCGCTGCTGGTGGTGGATGAAGAGATATACCGGCGGCCGCCTTCCATGCTGATCGCGACGGTGGACAAGTTCGCGCAGATGGCCTGGCAGGGGCCGGTGCAGGCGCTGTTCGGACAGGTGACCCGGTGGTGCCCGCGCCACGGGTTCCGCTCGCCGGACCTGGAAGATACGAACTCGCACCAGGCGGCGGGGAAGTTCCCGGCCATCGCGACGCGGCCGCATGCGCTGCTGCGCCCGCCGGACCTGATCATTCAGGACGAGCTGCACCTGATCAGCGGTCCATTGGGCAGCCTGGTGGGGATCTACGAAGGAGCCGTGGATCAACTGGCCACCTGGGAGGTGGATGGGAAGAAGGTGCGTCCCAAAGTGATCGCGTCGACAGCGACGGTGCGGCGGGCGGCGGCGCAGGTGGCGGCGTTGTTCAACCGGAAGGTGCGCGTCTTTCCGCCGCCAGGACTGGAGGCCGGCGCCAACTTCTTTTCACGCGAGTTGCCAGTGAGCGATGCGGCACCCGGACGCCTGTACGTGGGCGTATGCGCTCCGGGGAGGCGGTTGAAGCCGGCGCTGATCCGCGTCTACGTGGCGGCGCTCGCCGCCGGGCAGACGCTTTATGAGAAGTACGGCGAAGCGGCCGACCCGTTCCTGACTGCCGTTGGCTATTTCAGCTCGCTGCGCGAGTTGGGCGGCATGCGGCGACTGGTGGATGACGACGTGCGTTCGCTGCTCACGCAGATTGGCGCGCGTGGCCTGAAGAAGCGGAACCTGCGCTTGCCGCATGCGGTGGAGGAACTGACCTCGCGCAAGTCGGCCACGGAAATTCCCGAAGTACTGGAGCGGATGAAGTGCAAGTTCCCGCCGCTGGGGCAGAAGGCGCCAAAGCCGCCGATTGACGTGCTGCTGGCAACCAATATGCTCTCGGTGGGCGTGGACGTGGGAAGGCTGGGGCTCATGATTGTGGCCGGGCAGCCGAAATCGACCTCGGAGTACATTCAGGCGACCAGCCGCGTGGGACGTGCGAGTCCTGGGCTGGTGATCACCGTAGCGAACTGGTCGCGGCCGCGTGACCTCTCGCACTTCGAGAGTTTCTGCCACTATCACGCCACGTTCTACCGGCAAGTGGAGGCGCTGAGCGTGACTCCGTATTCGACTGGTGCGATGGATCGCGCGCTGACCGGCGTGCTGGTGAGCGCCATTCGGCAAGCGGGCGCCGACTACAACCGCAACGATAGCGCCCAGCAGATGCAGCCGGCGAATGCGCTGGTACAGAGTGCGCTCGCGGTTCTGCCGGTGCGCGCCGGTGAGGCCGGCACGGGAGGCGCGGCGCTCGAGGCTTACGTGCAGGCGGCGCTCCAGCAGCGGATTGACGCCTGGCGCGACCGCGCCGTGCGCATGAGGGGCGGCGCGCGGCTGGGCTACAACGACGGCCGGGACGGCGTCACCATCGGGCTGCTCCAGATGGCGGGAGCGTCGGCGTGGGGTGAGTTCACGGTGCTAAATTCCCTGCGGGACGTGGAGCCGGAGGCTGAGCTGACGTTCGACGACAGCGGTATGGATAGCGTGGAGGCGGGCCAATGAGCGGGCAGAACGTCGGGAGTGTGCGGCCCACACAGTTGATTTATACCTACGGGGTCGGCTCGGCGGTGGATCTGCCGCAGTTCTCAGCCATGGTGATGGGGCTGGACGATTGGCCCGTCGCCGGCATGGAGGAAATCCACGAGGACCGTCTGCTGCGCGTGGTGCGGCATGTGCTGGGTGCCCAGGTGCGGAAACTCAAGGCCGCGCCACTGCGCGAGGAGGTGCCCGGTCCGCTGTTTCGCAGTTCGTCCGGGGACGGCGTGCCGGTGGCCGCGTTTCCGCGCTGGCTGGTGTGTACGCAGTGCCGGCTGCTGGCGCCCATCCGGTCGGGGCTGTTCGAGTTCCGCTCCGACACGAACCGGCCGGAGCGCTCGGGCTTCAATCACAAGAACTGCCCGCGTCTGGCCAGGGCGGCGGCCATTCCGGCGCGTTTCCTGGTAGCGTGCGAGAACGGCCACATCGACGATTTTCCCTGGAGCGAATACCTGCACGGCGGTCCAGACACCTGTCCGGGTCCTTTGGAGTTGCGTGATGTGGGCGCGAGCGGTGAGGCGGCCGACGTGATGCTGATCTGCCGGGCTTGCCAGAAACGCAAGCCAATGGCGCCGGCGTTCTCCGAAGATGGCAAGGCGGCGTTACCAGCGTGCCGCGGTCGGCATCCGCATCTGCGCGTGGCGCCGCTCGAGGAATGCCATGCCCCGTCGCAGCCGATCACGCTGGGCGCGACCAACATGTGGTTCTCGCGGACACTATCGGCGCTCTCCATTCCGTCGTCGGCCGACTTGTTGGAGCAGTTGGTGGAGCAGGATCTGACGGCGCTGTTTGAGGATGTGGAGTCGGAGCGCGACGTCAAGCTTGTGTGCAAGGGCCATGCGCGCTATGACAAGTACACGGACGCGCAGATCTGGGCGGCGATCGGGAAGTTGCGTGCGCAGGACAGCGCCGCGCCCCTCACCCCCAAGGATCTGAAGCTGCCCGAATGGAAGCTGTTCTCGAAACCGGATCCGGCTAAGAACAGCGCGAATCTGCGCGTGCGGGTGGGGACGCCGCCGACGAAGTACGCGCCGTGGATCGAGAGCGTGGTGCTGATCGACCGTTTGCGCGAAGTGCAGGCCCTGGCCGGATTCACGCGGCTGGAAGCAGGGGGCGATGACTCAACCGCGAAGTTAGCCCCGCTGCGGCGCGGTCCCGCCGAGTGGGTGCCGGCGGCCGAGGTGCGGGGCGAAGGCCTGTTTCTCCGGCTCTCCGAAGCGAAGGTGTCGGAGTGGGTGGCGGCGGGCGGCGCGCTCGAAGCCCAGTTCTTCACTGCGCACCGGCATTGGCGGCAGCAGCGAAAGCTGGAGCCGACGCTCGGATTCCCAGGGTTGCGATACGTGCTGTTGCACTCGCTGGCGCACGTGTTGATCCGCCAGTTCTCGGTGGAGTGCGGGTACGCCGCAGCCAGCCTGCGGGAGCGTATCTACTCCTCTACCCCGGCGGATGAGGAGCCGATGGCGGGCATCCTCATCTACACCGCCGCGCCCGATAGCGAAGGCACGCTGGGCGGGCTGGTGACGCTGGGGGAGACGGCCAACCTGGAACAGCATTTGGATCAGGCGTTGGAAGGGCTGGAAATCTGTTCGTCCGATCCGCTGTGCGCCGAGACGACGCCCGAGCACGCGTTCATGTCGCTGCACGCCGCCGCCTGCCACAATTGCCTGTTCCTTCCCGAGACTTCATGCGAGCGTGGCAATCGTTACTTGGATCGGACGGTGCTGGTGCCCACCATGGAGCGCGCCGAGTTCGCGTTTTTTCGCCCATGACAACTGCCGAAGCGTGTCTCAAGCTGGTGGAGGAATTGCCGGGCAGCCTGGTGGAGTCGCTGATCGTGCAATTGCGCGTGGGAGCGGCGCCGGCAATGCCGAACCCTGGCTACCAGGGCCGCGTGGACGAGTTTCTGCGGTGCCAGGCGGACGTCCGCGGCGAGTTGGCGCCGATGCTGGAAGTGGCGCTGGCGGCGAAGCGGTCGCGGCAGACTGCGGAGTTGGTGTGGACCGGGCCGTCCACACCGGTGGTCCCGGCGCGGGGAACCGAGCAGGTTCTGTGCGATTTGATCCGCAACGCTGAGCGAAGGCTGACCATGACGAGCTTTGGCATCTTCCAGGTGCCGCGGCTGGTCGAGGAACTGGAGCAGTCTTTGGGGCGGGGCGTCGCGCTGCGGATCGTGCTGGGCGACCGCGAGTGGCACAGCGACCAGGAGATCGACCGCCAGCGCCACCAACTGGGGCGAGCCGTGGCTACTCGGGCGGCGCTGTTGCAGTGGCCAGCGGAGCGGCGTCCTCGGGATGAGCACGGCTACGCGGGCCTGATGCACGTCAAGGCTGCCGTGGCTGATTCGCGCATCGCTTTCCTGACCAGCGCCAATCTGACCGAGGCGGCGTTGGAAAGAAACATGGAGTTGGGTGTGCTCATACGTGGCGGCAACCTGCCTGCGGCGATAGACCGCTTGATCGACGCCCTTCTGGAGTCGGGTGAATTACAGGTGGTAGCGGGTGGCGTTGTGCGATAGCACGCTCCTAACGTAAACAGCCGTCAGCACACGCCAACAGTGTTGGGCCAAGTGCGATAACCGAAACCAAATGAAGCGTTTAACTACAGCGGCAACTGTGTTATGCTTTTCCTGGAGAATCAAGAGCAAGATCGTCCGAACCGAACCAGAGGTGGACTCTGTTTAGGCGCCTGAGCAACCGCGGAGTTTGTGTTAGGCGGCTGCTAGAATGAGAGTCCAGAACACAGCAACAGCAAACTCGCTACGCCAGTCGGCGAAGTCCACGGTCACGACGGCAACCGCGCGGATGAGGAACAGGACGATACCCAGGTTGGCGAAGGAATCACGAGTACGGCAAGACGCATCACCCCGGCACCCGGCGGTGCTCACGTCCGAGATGTGCCGCGACCTCGGTGCAAAGCATCGCACTGAGCGAGTCGGCCCCGAACTCGATCTTGTTGCCTCGTTCCTAAACAACGGCCTCTTCACTGCTCCTTTGCGGTGCGAGATGGCGATTTTCCAGGAGCCCCGCATCCCGTCGGGCTTCCCTGACCTCGTTGTCGTCATCTGGCGGCCAGATGTAGTGAGGGACTGGGGTGTTCGTAGGCAGCAACTCAGGACCGAAGACATCCGGCTGACTCACTACCTTTACCAAATTGGGCCTGCAAGTCTGCAGGCATTGGATGACGGCCTCGGTCGAAAGTCCCTTGCCTCGCTGGAACGCCTCTATGAAGCCGGTGTGGCCAAACCGAAGCGTGATCTCTGGGCGCTGAATCCGATCCACGAGATCTTCGCCGTCCGACAGTTGATCGCGGTGGAAGCGAAGGTGAGCGAATGGCGGGTTGGCATGGATCAGGCGTGGCTAAACACGTGGTTCGCATCCGACTCCTACCTATTGCTTCCCCACATTCCCCGCGGGAGCAAGGTCCTAGAGGTGGCGAAGAATATCGGCGTCGGTGTTTGCACCGACAAGGAGCAAGTCGTGGCTCCGACGTGTCGGCCCAAACTGCCTGCCTCGTATGCGTCATGGTTGTTCAATGAGTGGATCGGCCGTATCCCGGCGTTAGCAGGCGCAAATGGCAAACGGCTTCAATGTTGATGCACAGTGGGTCCAATCTCAATTCGCTGATCTGAGGAACCTGGTCCCTCTCGGAGCGGGTGGGTTCAAGCGTGTCTTCGCAGGCACGCACTGCACAGAGGGCGAGATTGTCCTCAAGCTTATCCATCCGCAGCAATCGTTGGAGACGACACGCCGCGAGATTCTGGCCGTGAATCAGGTCGGTTCCCCACGAGTGCCACAGATCCTTGCGGTGGGCCAGATCACCACACCCATTGGGGATCTCGTCTGGTTCCGCGAGCCGCGAATAATGGGCGAGACAGTGCGTGAACAGCTCAGCCGTGGGCCCCTGGACAAACGCCACAGTCTGCGGCTCGGATTGCATGTGCTCGAAACCCTAGTGAGCGCCGAGGGTGCCGGCATCGTCCACCGAGACGTCAAGCCCGACAACATCATTTGCGACGGGAACATCGACTTCTGGTTACTAGCGAGGTCTTCGACCTCAAACCGACGAGCAACGGGCCTCGGGATTCTGTAGAATCTCGGGCATGGCGAACATCCCGGAACTACTGAACGGACACGTCACGCTGGAAGTGGAGTGCCTGGACC
>Ga0326727_10007296_pt1 | contig 29359 bp, 26 predicted proteins | sample MB2enrmetagenome_FD_207643 | JGI IMG/M metagenome (GOLD analysis project Ga0326727, IMG submission 207643) | Lab enriched peat soil microbial communities from McLean, Ithaca, NY, United States - MB29MY | ecosystem: Environmental > Terrestrial > Soil > Wetlands > Peat | place: USA: New York... | reverse complement strand
GGGCGAATTCAACAAACGGAGACACTCTCATGTACCAGAACAAAGTAACCCTCATCGGCTTTCTCGGCAGCAACCCAGAAGTTCGCACCGCCAACAATCGCAGCTTCACAACGCTCTCGCTGGCAACCAAGTCCTCCTACAGGAAGGATGACAAGTACATCTCGCACACCGAATGGCACCGTTGCGTAGTCTTCGGGAGGCTCTCGGAGTTCGCCAAGACGCTCACCAAGGGCGCGCATGTCCAAGTGGAAGGCGAACTGCGCAGCCGGGATTACGACAGCAAGAAGAAGGACACGAAGCAGCGCGTCTGGGAAATTCGGGTCGCTTCGATCCTGAAGCTCGACCGGGCCGAAAAGGCCGCCCCGGAAGATCAAGAGCAGGAGGAATCGCCCCAGGAGGAGACGGCCGCCTAGTCCCTTGCTCTTCACTCTCGGAAGCTCAGCTCGCCGCTGGGCTTCCATGGCTGTGAGGTTCCCGCTATGAGCTTCGAATTGATCCTCCCATTCCTTCGGCCCATCGAGCCGCTGCTGCTCGACGAAGACGTTAGCGAAATCATGGGCAATCCGGATGGCTCGTGGTTCTGCGAGCGCGATGGAAAATTGTGCCAGGAACCGAACATTTCCTTCGACGCCGGCAAGCTGCGCACCGGCCTTGAAGTCATCGCCAACCAGTTGGGCAAGAAGCTCGATGAAGACAACCCCTTACTGGACGCGCATCTGCCGGATGGGAGCCGCCTTGCGGCGGTGATTCCGCCGGTCGTATGTCCCGCTCCGTCGCTAACAATCAGAAAGTTCAACAGCCGCCATTACACCGTCGATGACCTTATTGCTCGCGGAACATTGACTCGGCCTCTCGCGGATTTCTTGGCTGAGCAGATTCGCAGCGGAAAGACGCTGCTCATCAGCGGCGGAACGGGGACCGGAAAGACGACGCTCTTGCGGACACTCGCTGACTTCATTCCAAACCAGGAGCGCCTCGTCATCATCGAGGACACCTCCGAGCTTCAGATCCGGAAGCCAAACATTGTGGCCGCCGAATGCCAGACCGATACTTTCAAGGCCAACATATCGTTCGATAAGCTTCTAAAGTCCGCTCTCCGCTGGCGACCGGACCGAATCATCCTGGGCGAAGTGCGTGGAATCGAGGCCCGGACCCTACTCGATTCCTTCAACACGGGCCATGCGGGTTCGCTAGCGACGATTCACGCCAATTCGGCAGAGAAAGCCCTCCGACGTTTTGCCAATCTGGTCATGCGCGACCACGCGCAAACCACCTTCTCCGACACCGAGGCTGAGATCGGAGAAGCCGTCGATTTTGTCGTCCATGTCGAGCGTCGACCACCGCGCCGCATCCTCCGCGAAGTGCTGGCGCTTCGCGGGTACGACCGCGATGCGAAACGCTTCCTGATCGAGCCGGTGTTCGAGGTACAACGTGGGGAGCCTAGCGCCCTTGATCACAGAAAAATTGCTTGATTTCACTGCCTATAAAAGGAGAACAAACATGCCGCTACTAGAGATCAACCAAGTCCGTCACATCTGTGCTTCTGTTCGGCTCGATGAGGTCACCGCCGCACAGGTCGATCAGTACGCCGCCTTCATCCAGGCATCCGCCGACGATGTTGTCGATAAGGCGCTCAATTATGTCTTCTCGAAAGACCGTGACTTCCAGGACTTTCTCAAGACGCCGCAGGCCAAACAGGTAGCTTCGACTTTGCGTGTTCGTAAGGGCCCGAACAATGGTGCGGCCGAGCAGCCAGCAAGGAAGGTTGTAGCCGGGGTGGAGTCCACGCCTTCTGTGCGGGCTGTGAAGGCGTGATCCTACCGACAATTTCGTGGTGCTGCGAAAACGGTGCTTCGCACCGGAAGAATTTTGACACTCCACCCCTGAAAGGGTCGTGCCGGTGCACCACGGTGCACCTACAACAGTTTCAAGGACATGACGATTTCCGGTGCACTTGGGTGCACCTCTTAAATCCGAGGGAACATGGCAATCTTGAAAGCCAAGCCAACCCCGATCTGTGACCGCGACCATGCCCTAAATCGCGTCTTCCCCGTGACAGCGAAACTAACGAAAGAGGAGCTGGGGAGGATCACCGAATTTGCAAGGTCGCAGGGACTCGCACGCGGGGAATGGATACGAGATGTGATTCTCCGGGAGATGCGCGGAGCGTCAGCCAGCGACCCATCGCTGGCCGAGATTCTTGGCGTTCGTTTACTGCTGGTAAACGTGTTGCGCCCTCTGGCCGCAGGCCAGAGACTCACGCCGGAGGCGTTTGACAGACTGCTCGATGAAATCAGCGAGGCGAAGCACCAGCTAGCCGCCAAGTTAGCTGCTCCCGCCGAAAGGAAATAGGCGATGGCAATGACAAAGTGGGGACGCAAAGAAACAATCATCTGGCCGCCACACAGCCCGATTTACACCTATGGCGCGGTGTTCATGGCGGTCGTTCTTACCGGACTTTTTCTTTACTGCCGGTTCAGCTTCGGCAACAGCCCGCTGCAGCGTTTCTATACGCCGATCTACATCCGGTCGAGCGTTGCGGGTGCAATCGGAGCGACCCGCAGAGACAACTACCGGCTGCTCATGGTGGGCGCCCGTGGAATTCCACCACGTCTGGCGGCGAACGCCGACGTGACAGACGGCAACACGCCGCAACCGGGTGGCAAGCCAATTCCGGTCGCGCTGTCGCAATCTGCCCTTCGACACGGCTATGTTCTTCTTTACCAGGAACCGGCGCGCAGCTATATCGATGCACCCTTAAATGCCTACCTCAAAACTGCGGTTTATGGTGGCGACAGCCTTTTCGAGATCTACAAGCTCCCACTGCTTTTCGGTCTGGTATCACTGGTCATCCAGTTCCCGCTTTCCGTCGCCAAGGACGTTCGACGCCGCAAGGCGCTGAGATACGGACGACGACTGAAGGGCCCCGAGATGATGACGCCGAGGGAGTTCAATAACAGGGTTGTAGGAGATGGCATAGGTATCAAGACAGACGGCATGAAAGCGATGATCCGCATACCGCGGCGTGCAGAGGCACAGCACCTGCAGATCATCGGAGATACTGGCGCGGGCAAGACCATGATCATGCTCCAGATCCTTCGGCAGATAAAACACCGTGGCGATTCCGCGATCGTCTACGACCCAGCACGGGAGTTCGTTAAGCGCTTTTACGACCCCAAGAACGGCGACGTGATCCTGAATCCGCTCGATAAGCGGTGCCCCTATTGGGGACCATCGGAAGAGCTGCGCCGCCGCTCCGAGGCGAAGGCTCTGGCAGTGTCCCTATTCCAGCCGCCACAGGACAAGAAGGGTGAGTTTTTCATCGAATCCCCCCAGAAGATCTTCGCCTTCCTCATGGCCTATGGCCCAACACCAGAGGAGTTGGTGAAATGGATGTCAGACCCGCAGGAGATCGACCGAAGGCTAAAAGGAACGGAACATGCCCACCTGATCGACCCGAAAGCGGAGCATCAACGGGCAGGTGTTCTTGGCTCGCTTGGACTCGTCGCTGACAGCCTGCGTCTCCTCCCTAAGAAGGGCGAGGGGAATGGCGAGTGGTCGGCCACGGAGTGGGCCGAGACGCGACAAGGTTGGATCTTCATCACTTCGCTGCCGGCAGAACGTGAAGCACTTCGACCGCTGCAAAGTTTATGGATCGACCTACTCGTGTTGCGTCTCCTAAACGAGCCCAAGGAAGGACAAAAGCGGGCATGGTTCGTGATCGACGAGTTGGCAAGTTTGCAGAAGCTCCCCCAGCTCCATACCGCCATTACAGAAAATCGAAAGAGCAACAACCCAGTCATTCTGGGCTTCCAGGGTAAGGCCCAACTGGAATACCTCTACGGGCACCTGGCCGAGGTCATGCTCTCCCAACCTGCGACCAGCATTTGGCTAAAGACTAAAGAGCCGACCGCTGGCGAGTGGGTCAGCAAGTTCATTGGGAAGGTCGAGATCGAGCGACTACGTGAGACCCACTTCGACGGCTCCCGCGCTGGCCGGAACTTCGCGCTGGACCGGCAGATTGAACCGCTGGTAATGGAGTCGGAAATCTCCGGACTGCCGGACCTCCATGCCTATATGAAGTACGAGAACTATGTGACGCGCTTCTCGTTCCCATACTTCGATATGCCAGTTGTGGCCAGCGATTTCGTGCTCCGCGATACTCCCGACGACAAGCTGCCGTACGATCCCAAAAACATAGGATCGGCCAAACCCCAAGTCCGCCCAGCCGAACTAAAGCAAGAACCAGATGCGCCCACACTGCTGCAGCGAAAATCGCCACGCACAGCAACACAGATACCGCAGCAGGAGACCGAGCCTGAGATGAACGTCAACGCCCAACAGACCCTTAATCTTCGTGGATAGTGACCGCGATGCTGACCATTTCCAAGCCACTCTCCGCTGGCCAGGCACAGACTTATCACCAGAAGGAATTCACCGCGAAGGAGCAGAACTATTGGTCGCAACGCGGCGTCATCGCGGGCGAATGGCAAGGGCGATTGGCTGAGCAGTTCGGCCTTACGGGGAGCGTTTCTGCCGACGACTTCGCGAAACTCAGCCAGGGCCAGCATCCACAGACCGGAGCGGAGCTTGTGCGGCAAAGAGCGTCATATGAATATCAGGATGCCGACGGCAAGACCGTCAAAACGATGGAGCACCGAGCCGGGTGGGATGCGACCTTTTCCGCACCTAAGTCTGTCTCGCTGACCGCGCTTGTCGGCGGCGACGAGCGCGTCCGCGAGGCCCACCGCGAGAGCGTCCGTGTTGCCCTGGACCAGCTTGAAAGTTATACACAAGCCCGCATCGGCGGCAATCATCCACCCGAAACCACGGGAAAGTTCATCGCCGCCAAGTTTGAGCACGATACCGCCCGCCCGGTCGATGGCTATGTCGCGCCGCAACTGCACACACATGCCGTCGTTTTCAACGTCACCGAGCGCGACAATGGCCAGCCTCGCGCCATTCAGCCGCAGAGCCTCTTCGCCTCGCAGCAGTTTGCAACGGCCATCTATCAATCGGAGTTGACCTACAAACTACGTCAACTCGGTTACGAACTTACGACAGGCCGCAGCGGTGCCCCCGAGATCAAAGGCTACACGCAGGAATACCTCGACACATCCAGTCCCCGCAGCCAACAGATTCGTGAATACCTCGAACGAACGGGCCGGTCCGGGAAAGAAGCTGCCGAGATCGCTGCGCACTCGACGCGGGACCGGAAGGAGATTCATTCGCCCGGAGAGGTGATGGCCGCACACCGGAGACTGGCGGCAGACTTTGGACACCAAGCCGAGGCCGTTGTTCGGGCTGCGCGGGAACGGTCTCAACATCAGGAAAAACCAATCAATTCGCTTGAGCGTGTTCGAGAATCTCTCACCTTTTCACGCGATAAGAACTTCGAGCGCGAGGCGGTTGTGGATGAACGTGCGTTGATCCGTGATGGTCTTCGCCGAGGCATGGGCGAAATCACCCATGCGCAAGTCCGCGCCAATCTTGACGCCCGCGTAGCTTCAGGAGAATTCCAAATCGTCCAGAGACCTCAGACCGTTCCGGGCCGTCAGTTCACAACCGCGAAAACTATCGAAGCGGAACGTGAGATTCTCCGCCGGATGGGTGAGGGACAAAACGATGTCGAGCCGGTTCTCTCTCGTGCGCAGGCCATCACTGTTGCCGACCATCACCATCATCTCAACCGGGCACAAAAGAGTGTGGTCGAAGATGTACTCAGCGCGCCGGATCGCATCCACGGAATCCAAGGCTTCGCGGGCGCGGGCAAGACGACCACGCTCACGGCCATCCGCACCGCTGCTGAATCACACGGTTATGAGGTCGACGGTCTTGCCCCGACCTCCCGCGCCGCGCGACAACTAAATGAGGCCGGCATCGAGGCCGGAACCCTGCAAGCCTTCCTCATGCGTGGACAAAACACCGACCGCAATCCAGAACAGAAACGGCTTTTCTTTATTGATGAATCAAGCCTTGCCAGTACCAACCAGATGCGCGAGTTCCTCGCGCGGCTTGGTGCGCATGACCGCGTGCTTCTGATCGGCGATATCCGCCAGCATCAAGGCGTCGAAGCAGGCCGCCCTTTCCAGCAACTGCAGGAAGCCGGAATGCGCACGGCCAAGCTAGATGAGATCGTACGCCAGCAGGACCCGGCGCTAAAATCTGCGGTCGAACTGCTGGCCACAGGCCAAGTCTCCGCCGCGCTCGACGCACTCCAACGCCAGGACCGTGTGAAGGAAATTCCCAACCAGGAAGAGCGAATTCGGGCCATCGCCAAGAGCTACATCGAATCGCCCCAGAACACTCTTATCGTTTCACCGGACAATGCTTCCCGCCGCGAACTGAATCTCGCGGTTCGCCAGGAGTTGAAGGCCACGGGCGCCGTTGCCCCAGAAGATCGTAATTTCCGTGTGTTGGTTCAGCGTCAGGACATGACCGGAGCCGAACGATCCTGGGCTAGCCACTATGAGATCGACGACGTAGTTCGCTACGCACGCGGCAGCAAAGCCATCGGAATCGAAGCGGCCGCCTACGCATCGGTTGTCGCGATCAACCCATCCGCAAACGAACTCACGGTCAACAAAGCGAACGGAGAGCTTGCGACCTACGATCCCCGCCGCCTTACAGGCGTCAGCGTCTACCAAGAGATCCAACGCGAGTTTGCCGTAGGCGACCGCATCCAGTTTACTGCCCCCGACAAGTTACTCGGCGTTGCGAATCGCGACATGGCCGCGATCGAGACGATCCACCCCGATGGTCGCCTATTCGTTCGCCTCGACAACAACCGCCTGATCGAATTCAACCCCAGCGAGTATCGTCATTTTGACCACGGTTACGCCGTCACCAGTCATAGCTCCCAGGGACTCACTGCAGAACGCGTCCTCGTTCACGGCGATACTAGCGTCCACCCAGACCTGCTCAACTCCCGCTTCGCCTACGTTTCCATCTCGCGCGCAAGCCTCGACGCTAAGATCTATACCAATGACGCTGCCGATCTTGGCCAAAGGCTGACTGGCGAGGTTTCCAAGAGTTCTGCTGTTGAGTTTTCTCACTCGACAGCTAACGCGATGACAGATCTCAGTCTGGGGCACGGTATATGAGGTAAGACCCTATGGTGTGTTGCAAAACGTCATTAGATATGATTAAGTAATGACATATTGAGAAATGCGTTATGGCAAAACCTCTCCAGAAGATTATGCAGTATGTCGGCCAACACGGGATCGTTAGGCCCCGCGACATTGAGGCCATCGGCCTTCCACGGGAGTATCTCGTTCGTCTCCACCGCCAAGGCCGGCTCAGTCGGCCTGGACGTGGAATTTACACACTGCCCGACGCCAACGTAACGGAACGCCACTCTTACGCTGAAGTGGCGAAGCGTGTTCCGGAAGCTGTTGTTTGCCTGCTCTCTGCGCTTGCCTTCCACGAGATCACGACTCAGAGCCCTCCTGCCATCTGGATTGCCCTCCGCAAGGGGGCAAGAAGACCCGCCCTCACATCACCCTCACTTCGGATCGTCCGCCTTTCTGGACCATCACTAACAGAGGGAACTGAGAATCACCAGGTCGAAGGAGTTCCGATTCGCGTCTATTCAGCAGCGAAAACCGTTGCCGATTGCTTTAAATTCAGAAACAAAATCGGACTCGATGTCGCGATCGAAGCCCTGAAGGATTGTCTTCGCCAAAAGAAGGCTAACGTCAACGAAATCTACCGCTACGCCAAAATCTGCCGGGTTAGCAATGTCATTCGTCCCTACATGGAGGCGCTGTGACAAGCGAGAAGGGCAAGAACACAGCAGCATCCATCCGCGCGCGCCTTCTTGCGCTTGCGCAGACCAAAGGTGAAGACTACCAACGGGTGCTTGGCAGATACGCCGTTGAACGCTTCTTGTATCGCCTCGGCCAGTCGCCATATCGGGACAAATTTGCCCTCAAGGGAGCCACACTCTTTACGCTGTGGACAGGCCACACTCACCGGCCCACAAAGGACCTGGATCTACTCGGGCGCGGCTCATCTTCTGCCATCGCAGAAGTTGAAATGACAATTGGGGCGATCTGCGAGATTCAGGACGAAGACGGCATTGTGTTCCACAGAAACTCGGTCAAAGGTGCAAAAATCAAAGAGGATGACGAGTACGATGGCGTGCGCATCAAGCTCCTTGCCGAACTGGCCGGAGCGCGCATTCCGATGCAGATCGACATCGGATTTGGCGATGCCGTCTACCCAGAACCCGAACTTGCTTCTTTTCCCGTTCTTCTACCAATGCAAGCCCCTCTTATTCGCGCGTATCCGCGGGAATCGGCCGTCGCCGAAAAATTCCATGCGATGGTCGTGCTCGATATTCGCAACAGTCGTATGAAGGACTTCTACGATGTCTGGCTTATGGCAAAAACTTGGACATTCGACATGGCGTCCTTGCGCAACGCGATTCTTACTTCATTTGAACGACGCGGCTCGCCCATACCTGAAACTATCCCCTTTGCGCTAACGGAAGCATTTCTGAATGATCCGCAAAAGAACCTCCAATGGAACGCATTCGTGAGCCGACTGAACCCAGGAGAAAAAACTCCATCCCTTGAAGAAGTGGGCGCCCTTCTACGCAGTTTTCTTCTCCCGTGTGTCTCCGGCGAGCCGCGGACACAAGCCAAAACGCGTCTCTGGACTCCAACGCTGAATTGGAACAAAGAATCAGATGGCACTGAAAACTGAGTCCGAACTGACGTTCGAGCGTTACCTAGACGCCCAGAATGTTGGATGGACTCGCGTTCCAACTTCGACCCAGAAGCAGCCAGATTACAGAGTTGACCACAACTCGGGGAAATGCCTATTTGAAGTGAAGGAGTTCGATGACCCCGCGATAGCGCCCTCGGGCGGATTCAGCCCTTGTCCACCAATTAAAGCGAAAATTCGAGCAGCCGCAAAGCAATTCAAACAGCATCGAAACGATTGCTGTACATTGGTGCTCTGGAGCAGCAATTTTCACCGCAGCGTTCAGCCACAGGTCGTCCTTTCGGCAGCCTTTGGAGAGTACGTTCGCCAGACGAGCAGTCCTCTCGGAGCCGAGCCAAGCAGTTATCACTACTCTGGACGCGCGGAGCTGAGACCTGACTGCAACACTACGTTCAGCGCAATTGCGATTTTGGCTCCCTACCAACTCAATCACTTATGGCTGGAGGTCTGGAGAAGACTGGACGCCAGGAGGCAGCAAGGGGAAGAGATCAAGACATCCGACCACTTCGAACTGCTCCATCAGCTTTCGCCCGAGGGCACGACGAGCTATTCGTATCAAGGGACGATCCGAACCATAGTGCTGGAGAATCCTTATGCGAGAATTGCCTTCCCGCCCGACTTGTTCACCGGCCCATTCGATCAACGATGGCGTATGCAGTCCGGTTGGTTCAAGTTGGCTTTCATTGGTTCCGAACTTGAACGCCTCAAGAGTGATGGAGTGCCATTCATTTACTTGTGAGCGCCTGCCCGGAATTCCCGCCACTGGCTTTTGGAACTCTTGCAGCTTAGAATTCAGCGTTCCCCCAAACACTGTCCATGCGAAGAGGTAACAAATAGATGCCGCGAGGGAAAACGAGCGGCGGCAAGCCGCCGAAGCGCCCGATCGAGCGCTATGAGCACAGCGACAAGAAGCGCACTAATAACCCACCTGTCGGTTTAGTGACGCCGGAGACCGATCCGGTTGCGCCCACGCACAAGACCTACGATTACATCGCCCCTGTGCCTTCGGTGAAACCCCGCCAGGAACTGGATTACGATTCGCACCTTGATCCTCAGTTGGTGTGGGCGGGCAAGAAAGAGCACAGCTCGTTTGAAGTGCCGACCGTTTCCTTGCATGTGCATGAGCGGATCGATCCTCACACCATCATCAATGCCGTGCGTAAGCGAAACGGCACTCCTTTACCCGTTCAGGCGTCACTCTTCGAGCGCCGCGAGGAAAATCCGCCCTTGGTGGAGGCCATCGACTTTTATCGCCATGCTCACGGTTGGTCAAACCGTCTGATCGCCGGAGATTCTCTACTGGTAATGAACTCCCTGCTGGAAAAGGAAGGGATGGCGGGACAGGTACAGATGGTTTATATCGACCCGCCCTACGGGATTAAGTATGGATCGAACTTTCAACCGTTCGTGAACAACCGCGACGTAAAAGACGGAAAGGATGAAGATCTAACTCAAGAGCCCGAAATGATTCGTGCGTTTCGCGATACATGGGAACTCGGGATCCATTCTTATCTGAGTTACCTACGCGATCGTCTACTACTGGCAAAAGAACTTCTGCATGACTCGGGCTCTTGTTTCGTACAGATCTCAGACCAAAACATTCATTTGGTTCGTTGCATCATGGATCAGATATTTGGCGCAACGAATGCTGTGTCAATGATCACATTTACAAAGACCACCGGGCAAACCGCCGAACTCCTGTCGGGCGTTGCGGACTATCTGCTGTGGTATGCCAAGGACCGAAGTCGGGTCAAGTACAGGCAACTGCTAAAAGAGCGCGAAGCCGGCGAGGAAGGAACAACTCAATACGTTTGGGCAGAATCGCCGGATGGCAAGGTCCAGCGACGACTAAATCCAGCAGAACTGGCGGACCACTCACTCCTACCAAAGGACTGGCGCGTATTTGCTTCTTATCACTGCACGTCTCAACGACCACCCGGCTCCTTTGAAGTTCCAGTCCTCGGGCGAGTGTTCACTCCCAGGACGGGATATTGGAAAACATCGCTAGAAGGTTTCAAGAAGCTAGAGACAGCCAATCGGTTGTTTTCCATTGGCACCACTCTGATGTACAAACGCTACTTCGACGATTTTCCTGCCTTCCCGATCTCGAACGTGTGGCGGGATGTTTTGATGACTGGCTTCAGCGAACCCAAGAAGTATGTGGTCCAGACTTCTCGAAAAGTCACAACAAGATGTCTCCTAATGACAACAGATCCCGGCGACCTGGTGCTGGATCCAACCTGCGGATCTGGCACGACAGCTCACGTGGCCGAACAGTGGGGCCGACGTTGGATCACCTGCGACACATCCCGTGTTGCTATAACTCTGGCCAAGCAACGTCTGATGGCCGCGGACTTTGACTACTACGAACTTGCGCATCCAGAAGAGGGCGTGGGCAGTGGATTCCATTACAGAACGATACCGCACATCATGCTCAAGTCCATCGCGAACAATCCCGAAATCCGCGAAGGGATGTCCCGAGAGCTTATTGACGCTACCATCACCCGCCATGCCGACCAGGAGACTCTTACTGACCAGCCTTACGTCGAGAAGAACCGCGTTCGCGTCACCGGCCCGTTTACCGTCGAGGCAGTACCTGCACCGACAGTCAAGTCTCTGGACGACATCAATATAGACGGAATCGAAGCTGAATCGGCATCGACCAAGACCCAGCAATCTTTGGCTGACTTCCGACATGCCGCAACGCCGCTGTTAGATGCTTCTGTCGCTCGCTCCGGCCCGACGCTCCGGCACACGGAGTGGCGCGACGAACTTCTCAAGACCGGCCTGCGAGGCAAGGGCGGCAACCATATCGACTTCTCGCGTGTCGAACCCCTCGCCGGCACTCGCTGGCTTCATGCCGACGCAGAGACGAAGGGCGTGAAGCCGGAGCGCGTCGTGATCTCGTTTGGGCCGGAACACAGCCTGCTTGATCCCCGACAGGTTGAGAGCGCATGGCAGGAAGCGAGAACCCTGATTCCGAGACCGGACATGATCGTTTTCGCGGCTTTTGAATTTGATCCACAAGCAGCCAAAGAGATTGACGAGCTAACTAAAGAAAAAACCGGCATGACGTTCTTGAGCGCGCAAATGAACGCCGATCTGCTCACGGCGGACCTGAAAAAGAAACGAGCGTCGAACCAAGGCTTTTGGTTGGTTGGCCGTCCCGATGTCGATCTGCGACAGATTGTGAAGGGTGACCATAAAGGCAAGTGGGAGATCGAGGTCAAAGGTTTCGACTACTACAACACGCGAACCGGAACCATCGATTCAGGCGATGTGTCAAGAATTGCCATGTGGCTGCTCGATACCGATTACGACAACCGCAGCCTCTTTCCGCGGCAAGTCTTTTTTCCCTTGGCCGACGCTGACGGCGGATGGGCGCGGCTAGCCAAGAATCTGAAGGCTGAGATCGATCCCGATTTGATAGAAGTCTATCGCGGTACCGTCTCTCTACCATTTGAGCCCGGTGACTATGTAGCAGTTAAAGTCATCGACGATAGAGGAATTGAAAGCCTCAAAGTCGTTGAGGTGAAGTAATGGCGACGCACGCGCCTTCGGCAACCATCGATCAGCTCATCATCAGCTCGCCCTACGAGGCACCTGCCGAACATTGGAAGTACGATCGCGAGACGCGCCGTTTTACTCGTGAACCCGGTCGGCGCCCTGCAGGCTACGTGCGCGCCTCCGATGCTTCTAAGTCTTTTGACGATCCGGGCGAATTTGTTGAGCTACCGTTGGTGAACAAAATTCGTCCTCGCGTGGATGCGTGGAGAGCCGCAGACTATCCCGGCGCCAGCGGCATCACGAGGCGTCTGATAAAGCATTGGCGAGACACCGAACAACGCGAGGGCAAGCGTTTCTTTTTCTGCCAGCTTGAGGCGATTGAAACGCTCATGTGGCTCGGCGAGGCTCCCGAATCTGACCGTGTAGGCATTAAAGTCCCCGGAGACGGCGGCGACTTTCGGCGCCTATGCTCCAAAATGGCTACAGGATCGGGTAAAACGATCTTGATGTCCATGCTTATCGCATGGCAGGTGCTCAACAAAGTCACCTACCCTCAAGACAAACGGTTCTCGAAAAACATTCTGGTCATCGCACCTGGCCTCACCGTCAGGAACCGGCTGGAAGTGCTGGTTCCGGGTAACGCCGGAAACTATTACCAGGAGTTCCAGATCCTTCCGTCTGGCCTCGAAGACAAGCTGCGCCAAGGGCAGACTTGCCGAGTGCAGGTGCGGAACTGGCACAAACTCGACTGGGAGAGCGAAGAACAGCACAGCAAGCGACGCAGCGTGGACAAACGCGGGCCACTGAGCGATGAAGCCTACGTGCGCGAGGTGCTGGGCGAGATGCAATCGGCGGAAAACATACTGGTCATCAACGACGAGGCCCACCACGCTTGGCGGGTTCCGCCCAAGGTGAAGATCGCCGGAATCTCCAAAGACGAATTGAAGGAAGCCACCAAGTGGGTTGGCGGCCTGGACCGCATTCATCGCGCCCGCAAGATTCTCATGTGCTACGACCTGACCGCGACGCCGTTCGCGCCCACCGGGCGCAAGAGCGGCGAGGAGACGCTGTTTGGATGGATCGTCAGTGACTTTGGTCTGAACGATGCCATTGAATCAGGGTTGGTGAAAACGCCCCGCGTGGTAGTGCGTGACGACGGCGAACAGACTAGCAAATACAAGTCGAAGTTCTACCATATCTATACCGACCCAGAAGTAAAACCTGATCTTAATCGAAAGGTGCAACCGCACATTCCTCTTCCCGATCTTGTCGGTATGGGCTACTACTTCCTGGGAAAAGACTGGCTGGAAACTGCGAAGAAGTGGAAAGAAGAAGGCAACGCTAAGACGCCACCCGTAATGATTACTGTCGCCAACCTAGTCAACACAGCGGCGCGCGTGCAGTACGCATTCGAACACAAACGGATACGCATTGAGGAACTTTGCGATCCGGAGAAAATTCTTCACATCGATTCCAAAGTTCTGGATGAAGCCGAAGCGCAAGAAGAACCGACCGATCTGGTCGTCGAAACCGAAGCTGTAGAGGAAAAAAACGAGGAAGCCGGCGAGGAATTGGAAGAAAACGGCGACGCGCCCAAAAAGAAGCTCACCAAAAAAGAGCGCGCCGAACGCCTGCGCAAGACGGTGGACACGATTGGGCGTGAAGGGCAGCCAGGTGAGCTGATTCAGAACGTGATTTCTGTGGGAATGCTCTCCGAGGGCTGGGATGCCAAGACGGTCACGCACATCATGGGACTGCGAGCCTTTACGTCCCAACTTTTGTGTGAACAGGTAGTGGGTCGCGGCCTGCGTAGAACCTCCTATGACGTGAACGAAAAGACGGGGCTGTTCGAGCCAGAGTACGTCAACATCTTCGGCGTACCGTTCACGTTCCTTCCTCACGAGGGTAGCGCCGACGCTCCGCCGCCACCACCCGCGACCGGCAAGACCAGAATCGAGCCTCTCCCTGAAAGACGTGCACAGTACGAGATGACGTGGCCCAACGTGATTCGGATCGATCATGAATATCGACCAAAGCTCACGCTGACGCCAGAAAAGGTCAACCGTCTGATTTTGGACGCATATAAAACTCCCAATATCGCGGAGCTCGCGCCCATGATCGATGGGAAGCCAGATTTCACCAAGCTCAAAGAAATTGATCTTGCTGGTCTCGCGCAACGCTTCCGAATGCAGCGCATTGTCTTTGAAACCGCAAGCGAGGTTTACGACCAGATGGCGCCCAAGTGGAAAGGCAGCCGTGAATATCTGCTCGCCCAACTCGTTCGTCTGGTAGAGCAGTACATCGATAGCGGCAGGGTGATTGTCGATCCACCGCTGTTCAACGAAGATGACAAACGCCGAAGAATCGTCATTACCCTGAACATGACTAAAGTGGTTCAGCATTTGTGGGAAGCGATTCGTTTTGAAAATGCTCTCACCTTGGAGCCTGTGTTCGACACAGAGCGGCCTATCCGTTCCACAAGTGACATGCTCCCCTGGTATACCGGAAAACCTTGCGAGCACACGAAACGCTCACACATAAACATGTGCGTTTACGACAGCCGATGGGAAGCGAATGAATCTCTCGAACTGGATCGCAATCAAAACGTGCGTGCTTGGGTGAAGAACGATCACATCAATTTTGAAATCACGTACTCGTTCAAAGGGATCATCCACAAGTTCAGGCCCGATTATCTTGTCCGCCTGACAAATGGAAAAACGCTCATTTTGGAAGTGAAGGGGCAGGATGACCAGCAAAACCAGACGAAGCGAGAGTTCCTATCCGAATGGGTCAGGGCGGTGAATGGGCACGGTGGATTCGGGGGCTGGGTCGCCGACGTCTCCCGCCATCCGAAAGACGTCCTGCAAATTTTGGAGAGGCAGAATAGGTAGGTTCTAACGCCTCGGCTACGTTCAAACACTTAGTCTCCCGCCCTTGCCCGGTCCCGCACCAACCGACTGTGCGCCACTCGCGCGTTTGACAAGAGTTGGTACCATGTGTGGATGTGTGAGAAACGGGAATCGGGTTTTAGGGGCAAGGGTTCTTACGCTGAGTGAAGGAGAAAAACCAAAATGAACGACCGACCCGCAGTGTTTGGCTTTCCCGATCTGTGGAACAACGCATTCAGGGACCTCGCCAATGTGTACACCGCGATTGATAAGGTCCAGCAGGTTGCTGCCGATCTCATAAAAGCAACACAGGACGACAAATCGGATGTGGTGGAAGTCCTCCGCACACTTGCATCCGCCAACAGCGTTAGCATGACCGATGTCATAATCCTCACCGGGAACCGGAGAGGCGTGGGAGCCATGAAAGTCGCACGCTCCATATTCGAGTTTTCGATCACTGCTGAGTATCTCGCACAGAATCCAGGAGACACTGACCTTTACTTGGATTTCGCGCACATCACTTCATTGAAGTACTTGCAGGCATACGAACGAATGAATCCAGGAAAGGTGTCTGCGGCGCACAAGACAGAAGCAGAGGCCCAATACAACCGAGTCAAGGGGAAATTCGAGAAAAACGGGAAGGTACGAAATAGCTGGTCAGGGAAGAACCTCAAGGAAATGGCTGAGGCGATTGGACCGGACCGCGCAAACCTTTACGAAGTGATCTATCGGCCATCATCTGACATGCACCACGGCAGTGTTATGGGGCTGATCGGCAGCGAATTGAATTGGGAGGCCGAAGCCCTTCGCGTCGGACACGGCGGCCTGCTGCACACGTTGGTGTCGCTCTACAATGCCTATCACAAGCCCGGAACGGAATTCCGCGACCGGATCAATGAGCTTGCGAAAGAATTTGAGAGAGTGTGGAAGGAACACGTCGCGGCTCGTGACAAGAAACCTTGAGCAAGCCACGTTCGTTCTTACCGACAAATTGACCTGAGCTTACGACAAATTGATCCGCGCTTGCGCTGCGGATTCGGATTGAGTCGCCATCTTTTATTCACGGAAGCGTTGTTCCGAAAGAGATCACCAAACGTCCGATCCAACAGGCATCGTTCGACCGTTTCCCTTAGCAGCGACTCCAGGCGTTCGTAGAGAGGCGTGTGCTCATTTTCAGGAAGGGTGTTGGTCATGCCAGACAGGAAACTCTCGCCGTGAACCAATTTAGAGCGTAGTTTGTAAGCGATCCGAAGCTCTTCATCTGTGAAAGGAAGATTGAATTCAGCCCCCAGTTGCCGAACCCTATCTCTGAACTGCCAAGTCACATCGTTGTCCTTCGTATTCAGCAACGCCTCGAAAGCCGAGACAATGAGCGTCCATCGTATGTCGAGATAATAGGATCGCATGGCGTTCTCGTGATTCCAATAGGCCCGATGAACCTTGCCATGCATAAGCTTGCTTGTCGAAATCCAGGGCATCAGCTTTTGCAGGACGTTGCCGTCATCCTCTGACAGCCAGTCCCGGTTCTTTCTCCCGAGAATCACGTCGGGACTCACTCCAACATAACGGATTGCAAAGATGGGCGAATTGTTGTCGCCATATCGGAAAACCTGCGCGCAATACCTATCTCCTGTGCTTGTCGGATTGACCAGGCGGGATAGCGCGATAGTCGCATGAAGATCGGTCATCCCTTCGTACTTCGACTTCTCGACAGCAGGAACCCGGCGAACGAACGCATACAGATGTCTGTCGAAGCCAACATCCTGGATATTGTGGTGCGGCGGCTGGCACGCTTTCTGAATGTTCTTTGCAAGCTGCTCATCCAGCCTCTCAACCCATATCTCATTGGTTAGGTTAAACCGCTGCTGGCTGTCGCGCACAATCATCGGCGAAAAGCCGGATTGCTGTTCCTGAAGTCGGGATGGCCCGTTACCGACGTGCAACACGACGTAGTGGGCTTCGTAAGGCATAGTGAACCGACGCAGACGGATTCTAGCACCTACGAAACCAACCTCGCTTCGATGAACTTATGGGCTAACTTTCCTCTTGACTCGCTCTCGAAAGCAGCGGTTACACTATCTGGTGAGCAGCTTCTTCGCTCGGGGTGACTCGTATGTACGCAATCACGCTGACGCCGGGTTCGGTCGTTAAAGTATGGAGCAGGCAGTATCACTTTTGGCACAAGGGCATGGTGGATTGGCCTGATCCGCTGACGGGCGAGCAGCAAGTCATCCACAGCGACAAGGGTAACTTCGTGCGTACCACGTCCTTGTCGGAGTTTGCGGCCGGGGAAATGGTTCACATTCTCTGGGTGCCACAGACATGGGATCAGCAGAACTCCACGCTACAGAGAATGCACAGTCTGGATGGGAAGCCCTATGACCTGTTCGTTGCGAACTGCGAACACGTGGTCAATTGGGCAGTGACCGGCAAATCCTACAGCGAGCAACTGGGATTGGCCGCTGTTCTGGCGGCGGGCTTAACCGTCGTCGCCCTGGCTGCCAGCGCGCGCGGCTAAGAAAGAAGTTTCGAGCCCCGGTTCGGGGTTAAGTCCCGGATTAAGCATCGTGGGCTTTTTGCTGCGCTCTTGGCAAGCCGGATCGAATAACGGCGTTCCGCGATTTGAAGGTCATCACTCGGGTTTGGCGAAAATCTCCGCAACCCAGCGGGTCAACTCTTGGCTCTGTTTCTCCGGTTTGGACAGGCGGATTAGATGCAGGCCATGAGTTCCTACCGTGAACGGCGAATAATCCATCGGCTGCGTGAAGTCCAAAAGTGCTAACCCCACACGCTCATCCAACGGCTGCGTCGTCACCGCAGAGTACACGAGGTTCTTTAGTTTCGAGGACAACCCTTTGTAGGTGTTTTTGCCCGCATTCTGTTCTCTAGCGTCCACGACCACGACGACATAAGCATAGACTTGCCAGAATCCCATGCGTGCAACGAGGTTGGCCTGCCGCGCGGCTTTGCTATATTCGCGCAGCTTAGTTGGCGTGCCATTGCGAATCTGGTCCATCCCGAACTTAATTCTCTTCAACTGGTAGGCGACAGCCTGGTCGGGATGGTCCGGCGCGCAACGCAATACGTCTATATCGCCTTTGACTTTACCGGGCGCGCCATCTAAGGGCACCCGCTGTTTCCCGAGCATCCCCCTCGGCATCCCTGCCAGCTCGAAAAATTCGGTGCCCCAAAGCGGATCGGCAAACAAACGCTCAACCAACTTGTCTTCAGCGATATCGGCTATCGAGGGTTGAGTGAACGCGCTGCTCATTTTAGATCACTGTAGGGTTTAACGCCGCGTTGCCGCAAGTCCAGAAAAGTTACGGAGTAGGAGAGTGTCTCGTGATTTTCCTGGGCACTTCAAACGCCCGAGTCTTATCCAGAGGGCTTAGAAGGATCAAGCGATCCAGATCGTGCTCGATGTCGAGGTGCTGCCGGTATACCTCTTCATCGCAAGCATCAACTCCCAACCCGATGTGATCCACAAAAACCAACCACCATTCGGGATACTTGTGCCGGACGCCGGCAATTCTCCGTATCTTGTCTTCGACGCAAAGGCGCAGGTTCCATTCAATGTCGCCAAACACAAAACCGCCCATGTCTCTGTCGTTACAACCGGCGAAGACAAAGCACGTTGGGTGAGGACTACTAGCTTGGTGGATAATGTGCGCCTCGAAGCCCTCTGCGATCCTCAGCACGGAGAGCTTTTGGCGATCCTGATTGTCTCTAAAGTCTTCAAGTTCCCGACGCAAATCATCTTCGATTTCTTTCCAACGCGGAATCGGTCGCTTGAGCTTGCATCCTATGAACCAACTGGTGCCCGATTGTGCTGGACCGAGAGAGCGCAGTAGCGCCCGAAACTTGCGCCCCGTTGAAATGCGGTCGGTTTCCATGCCGCGAAATCTACCTGATTCCGTCAGTTCATTCTCATTCAATCGGCGCACTTCGACAGCGATTCTGCCGCCCACTAAGAAATCCGGGGGGACGTTGCCGTCAGGCTGATAGACGATGCGTCCCAGGCCCAGATGCTCAAGATAGTCCCGAACATGACTTTCCGATTCGTCCATACGTTGAGCGTATTACAGTTGCTTTCCGCAGAAAAGTAACAGCAGTAATAGAAACGGTGTATTCTCAACCTTCGGTTTTCAGTTCCTCATCGAATCTCGTGTAGCGTTCCTTGTCAATTTCGGCAATGATCCTAAGCAGAGTAGTCGCCATTGTAACGCAGGCTTCTGCTTCGAGATTGCCGAACTCAGTGTGTCCTGAATGCAGGATCTTATTTCTCTTGCGAAAAAGCTCTTCCACGAAAAAGTTGCTCGCGGACCCGTTTCCTATGTTCGGATGGTTCAGCTTAAGCCGAGAGGCCAGGTCTGCTCTCCGCATTAAGAAACCGTCGAACGTTTCACCCGTCATTAGCAGAGTCGCGGCGTCGAGCTTCCCGCTTACACCTTTCAACTTGCGAAACTCCTGCTCCCACAAATTGGTATGGGCCTGGGTTACCTCCTTTGGGAGTAGACGTGCTTCTAGCTGTTTCCACTTAGAAAACAGAAAGGCCAACTCGCACTCAACCGCCATCGCACTCAAAATGATTGCTAGGGAAAAATCTTCATCGCTCAGTTCGACTTCGGCTCGGCAGAATACGCGGCGGCTGACGCGCATGTCAGACTGCAAAAGATAGATCGTTGCGCCGCACGCACACCGAGGGTTCGGATAAGGCTTGCTTCCCTCCGCCTCTACGACAAGGCGCTTCTTGCAGCTAGGACATGTCACCACCATCGGAAACTTCATGCCTTGAAGTGTAACCGACCTCCGAAGACGTTAAAGGTGGCTGCGCGTCTTCCTTCCACTGCGCCCTCTTCCGGGTGGACGCCGCTTGGCGCGGCTCGGGCGGGCGTTTCGGACTGCGCCGGTTTCGCGCCAAACTAACCCCAACCCCGTTTGGCACTCACCGCGCTTTCACTCACGCCCTCCCACCCTCCTTCGGCCTCCGTTCTGTCCCTTTCACCGTTCCGTCTTGTTTCTTCCCGCTGCCGCTCAAGTGAAGAAAGAAACAAGCCGGAAACGGCGGAAAGGGAAAAACAATGAAATTAGAAGAAGTCAACACACGAACCAAAGAGGCCGTGGATTTCCTCGTCGCAGCGTTGGAATCCGGTCACAGTGAAGTCCTCACCGCATACCTCGGAGCAATGGCGAAGTTTCACACCTACAGCTTCGGCAACATCATGCTCATCGCACGTCAGAAGCCCGATGCTACCAACGTTGCCGGACTTCGGACATGGAACTCGCTTGGCCGCTTCGTTAAACGGGGAGAAAAAGGCATTTTCATTCTCGCCCCGATGGTCGGAAGACGAAGCACGAAGGATGTAGCAACCGACGAGCCGAGTGAAGACGCAACAACCGAAGGTCAGCGAACGCTGTACGGATTCCGAGCCGTCTACGTTTTCGATGTCAGCCAAACCGAAGGCAAGGAACTCCCAACCCTGACGGAAGTAAACGGCGATGTGAGCGGATACCGCGAACGCTTGTTCAAGTTCGTGGAATCGCAAAGCGTCGAGATTAGTTTCTCCGAGAGAATTGCTCCCGCGAAGGGTCTCTCGCATGGCGGGAAAATCACGCTCCTATCTGGGATGCAGCCCGCCGAGGAATTTTCCACGCTAACGCATGAGATTGCCCACGAAATGCTGCATCGCGGTGACCGCCGCACCCTGACCACCAAACAAGTCCGCGAGACCGAGGCCGAAGCCGTGGCCTTTGTGGTCTGCCAATCGGTCGGACTTCAGAACGGAACTTCATCCCAGGATTATGTTGTCTTCGCATTTATGTTGGGGTGGCGCGCGTCGTGGCATGGTTGCGGGGTTGTTGAGTTTTCAACACAACATAAGTGCGGACAAGAGAATTTACTGGTACCCGAAGCGTTTTTCTTGCGATCATTTCAGTGTCCTATGCGCATTCTTCTAATTGGCGGGAATGGCTTCATCGGGCGGTTCGCCGCGAGCACACTAACGCAGCAAGGACACGCAGTGGCGGTGTTTCACCGCGGCACGACGGCTGCGCCAGCCGGCGTGGAGGAGATCCGTGGCAATCGCAACCAACTCAGCGGCAGCGCTCAGGAACTGAGGCGCTTTGTTCCGGATGTGGTGATCGACCTTGTCATCAGTTCGGGGGCGCAGGCAGAAGAGCTGATGAACATCTTTCGTGGCGCGACCCAACGGGTCGTCATGCTCAGCAGCATCGACGTGTACCGTGCAGTGGGCATTTCGCACGGTACAGAAAGCGGACCGCTGCAGGAAGTGCCCCTTACGGAAGAGTCGGAACTGCGGCGCTGTTTGCATCCTTACCCACCCGAGGGCTTGCAGCTCATGCGCAAGATCTTCCCTTGGGTGACGGACGATTATGACAAGATTCCAGCCGAGCGCGTTGTCATGAACGACCGTGAACTGCCCGGCACGGTACTCCGGCTGCCTATGGTGTATGGACCCGGCGATCCACTGCGTCGTTTTTATCCCGTAGTGAAGCGCATCACCGACGGACGGCGCCACATCATCTTTCCGGAGACTCTGGCCCCCTGGCGCTCGCCGCGGGGCAACGTGGAGAACGTGGCCGCAGCCATTGCGCTGGCTGCGACTGATGGTCGCGCAGCACGACGTATCTATAACGTGTGCGAGGAACCATCGTTTAGCGAACTCGAATGGGCGCGAAGGATCGCCGCCGCGATGCGGTGGGATGGGGAGTTCGTCGTCCTGCCCACTGAGCGCACGCCGCGACACTTGCTAAAGCCCGGCAACGCCGCGCAGCATTGGACGGCAAGTTCGACGCGCATCCGTCAGGAACTAGGGTACGAGGAATCGGTGACGATTGAGGAGGCAATCCGGCGAACGATACGCTGGGAGCGGGAAAATCCTCCAGCCGCCGCGCTCCTGGCTCAGTTTGATTATGCGGCAGAGGATGCGGCGGTAGCGGGACAACAACCTATGAGTTGATGACTGGTCTTCCTCCCACTAGCAAATCAAAATCAGGGTTTTCAGCAGCTTGCTAGCATCGGTCGCGGGCGTGGAGGCCCGCACAAATGCTAGATGCGTTTCTCGAACATCCTTTTTTCCTAAATCGTCACCGGCAGGCACCGCTGCTGAAAGAACGAGAGTCATTCCTCAACCACCTGCAGCAACAAGGTACCAGCCGCAAGGCGCTGAGGAACCTTTCCGCCGAATTACTGCAAGTGGTGCGCCTTCTGAAGCTGACGGAAATGCGAGATGTGACGCTGGAGGAAATCCGGCGAGCGGCGCGCTGCTGGGCGCGTCAGCAGCGCATGAATCCAAAGGCGCATTCATACGGCAACTCCGCGTCATCCTTTATATATGCGGCGAAGAAGTGGCTGCGATTCCATGGACGGCTCAAGCTGCCGAGCGCGCCGCCTATGCGGTTTGCCGATCAACTTCGCGACTTCGCGCGCTACATGACAGACGAACAGGGGCTTTCACCGTATTCGGTGAGGTCTCATTGCGCGAAGACAGCGAAGTTTCTGGAGTGGTTCGGGGAGGGGCATCGTTTGTTGATGAGGGTGAGGATCGAACATGTGGACGAGTTCCTTGCGATGAAGGGTGCTAGTGGATGGAATCGCAGGTCAGTCTCGGTAGCTGCTCAAGCGCTGCGCGCCTTCTTTCGCTATGCCGAGACGCGTGGATGGTGCGCGACAGGTTTCGCAAAGGGCATTGAAGCGCCCAAGATCTATAAATACGAGGGGCTGCCCGAAGGGCCAAGCTGGGAAGAAGTGCGGAGGCTCCTGAAATCGTTGAAGGGTTCAGGTCCGGCTGTGCTGCGAGCACGGGCAATCCTCTCGTTGCTCGCTTTTTATGGACTGCGGAGTGGCGAAGTGTCACGACTCATGCTGAGCGATTTCGATTGGCGTGAAGAAGTGTTCCAGGTGAATCATTCGAAACGAGGAGGGCCACAACGCTATCCACTCCAGCGTAAGGTTGGCGACGCTATCCTGCAATACCTCAAAAGAGGCCGCCCACGATGCGCCTGCCGGCACCTGTTCGTGACGCTCAATCCTCCCTATCGGGTGCTTGGACCATACGGTCTGTGGGCGCTGACGAGCAGACGACTCGGAGCAGTTGGAATACAGTGCCGAAAAAGAGGGCCACACACACTGCGGCACGCATGCGCCACACGCTGGTTACAACAGGGCGCGTCGTTCAAAGAGATCGGTGACTTGCTCGGGCATCGAAGCCTTGAGTCCGTCGGAATCTATGCGAAGGTCGATCTCCCGGCGCTGCGCGCTGTGGCAGCCGTTGACCTGGGAGGGCTGGCATGAAGCTCTCCCAGGCGGTTGACCTCTACATCCAGCGCAAGCGTGACGCCGGCATGCGGTTCGACAGTCCCACGAACATACTGCGATCGTTTCTTCGACACGGTGGCGACGTCGATCTCCACCACATTACCGTCCAGCAAGTCACCGCATTCCTCGACGGCTCGGGCGTAATGCCCAGCACCTGGAGCGGCAAACGCGGCACACTGCGAACCTTTTTCGATTACTGGACAGCCCGCGGTCGGCTGAAATCCCCGCCGCTGCCGCCCTGCGCTCCCAAAACTACGCAAAGCTTCGTTCCGTATATCTACTCGCGATCCGACTTACGCTCACTTCTCGACGCCGTGCGGCGCTGCCAACGGAGGTCCGCTTGTGTCATGTCGGAAGCTACATTCCGTACCCTGTTGCTGTTTCTGTACGCAACTGGGATGCGGCTCGGCGAGGCGCTTCGGCTCGGGCTCATGGATGTGGATCTGACGCTCGGCCTCGTTACGATACGCGATACGAAATTTTACAAGTCACGCCTTGTGCCGCTCGGACCGGATCTCGCGAGGCTGGTCCGGCAATACCTCGGGCAGCCGGGACGACGAAACCAACACTGTCGACCATTGTTTCAGACGAAGAGCGGTAACCCAATCCCGGCTCAGGTTGCCAGTACAAGCTTCTCGCGCTTGCGACGGATCGCACGCATCGAGCGCCGCGACGATTCCTACTTTCAGCCCAGGCTTCATGATCTGCGACACACATTCGCGGTTCATCGACTGGCGGAATGGTACCGACAGAATGCGGACGTGCAGCGTTTGCTTCCTGCGCTGTCCACTTATCTCGGCCATGTTGATCTGAGTGCAACGCAGAGATACCTCACCATGACCCCGGAGCTGCTCCAGCAGGCAAATCGTCGCTTCGAGCAGTACGCATGCGGAGGCGCCGATGAAAGATAAGCGCGCTCTGGCGCCATGGATCAAGCGTTTTCTGCTGGAATATCTTCCTACGGATCGCAACTTCGCCCGGAACACGCAGCACAGTTATCGTGATGCACTACGGCTGTTCATCATCTTCGCCAGCGGAACCCTACACAGGAAGCCGGATGAGCTGCTGGTGGAGGACCTCAGCGCTGATCTGGTGAGAAGATTCATGTGCTACATCGAGGAAAGACGGGGCTGCTCGGTCGCAACGCGCAACCAGCGATTAGCCGCATTACGCACGCTGGCCGCGTTTATCGGCGAGCGCAGCCCGGAACATCTGTCCTGGTGCGCGCAGATCCGCAGCATCCCTTTTAAGAAATCAGGGCACAGGCCAATCGGATATCTGGAAAAAGACGAGATGGATGCGCTGCTCGCGGCTCCTGACCGTACCAGACGGCTCGGATCAAGGGATCACGCCCTGTTGTTGTTCCTGTACAACACTGGGGCCCGAGCTGACGAAGTGGCCCAACTGACAGTCGGCGACCTGCGATTGCACGGGCCACAGGAGAAATCCCAGTCGTTCGTGCAACTGCGCGGTAAAGGAAACAAGGTCCGCTTCTGCCCGCTGTGGGCATCTACTACGGCGGTCCTGAAGGAGTTGGTCACGAGACGGGCCGAGCAGGAACGAGTGTTTCTTGGCCGTTCTACACGAGCGATGACACGATTCGGCGTGCACGACATCGTCACTCGTTACGCCAGAATAGCCAGAGGCAATCGGGCAGGGTTGCGACATAAACGAATCGGGCCGCACACGATTCGGCACACCACGGCCACCCACCTGTTGCGGGCCGGAGTGGATATCAACACGATCCGCGCATGGCTCGGACACGTCTCAATCGACACGACGAATATCTACGCGGAAAGCGATCTGGAGATGAAGGCGAAGGCGCTCGGTATGTGTGAAACCAAACTGCGGCAACCGCGAACGCGTTGGCGCGACAATCCTGACTTGCTGAAGTTCCTGGCTCAACTCTAACCAACTTATGTGACGTTCGGTCAGTTGGAACCTGCGGTCTATCGGCCGACGGATGCTGAACGTCACATAAATCTGAGGACAACATAATCCGTCAGCGACTTGGCGTAGCCAATCTTTGGATTGCCGGACCACCCGCTTGGCTCAAACCGTGTGTGGCTGAATTTGTCGCACAGGACCCGCAACGGAACGCCATACTGCAGCGCCAGGGACACGGCTGTTGCGAAAGAATCCATGAGCCCGGAAACCGTCGAGCCTTCCTTCGCTATCCTGATGAACAGTTCGCCCGGCAGACCATCCTCGTATAAACCAACTGTGACGTAGCCTTCCTGCCCGCCCACTGAGAAGTGATGGGTCAAGCTGTGGCGCTCGTCCGGCAGACGTCGCCTCACCGCTGGGGGGTCATCCGCGCCCGCGGTATGCGTGCCGGTGAGGTCGCCTGACCCGTTGCTCCCCGCTTCCTTGCTTGCCTTCAGGGAAAGCTCTTTGCTGTGCTCGATGATAAAGATTTCCTTTGCTGCTGACATCACGAACCCTAACCTTCCTGCCCGCCGTCTTCTTCGGAACCGCAGGCCGATTGAGACTCCGTGTTCGCGTCTGTCTCATCGCCTGCATCGTGCCTTTTGTAGGTTCCTCTCACCGACAGTAGTTCTGCGTGGCTTGGAGGGAACACATAGTTCTGGACGAACCAAAGTGCCTCATAAGTAAGCCGGCGGCTCGCGACCGCACGCCCATGCTCCTTGACGAATTCGCAGAAATCATCGGCATGAATGATGTTAGCTTTCGTTCCGGCAGTGGTGAGCGCGCTCGACTTGAGCCAACCCAGGTCGATCCATTTTTGTATTTCGTCGGGGCGGGTGTGCAATGCCCGAGAGAGTGAGAACTTGGTGAACCATTCTCGTCCTGTTTTGCCGCCGATGCCGAGCCGGTGCAACATCGAGCGCACGGACCCCGCGGGACGCCGCAGAATTTTCGCGGCCTCTTCTACCGGCATCGCGGTGATCAGATCCAGAAGCCGTTGTTGCTCAGGCTTTGTCCATTCGCGATACGCTCGTTTTTGATTTACGCCAAGCTCGCGCAGGAAACGGAGACAGGCGTCTCGTGGGTTCCCAGAAATCGCAGCCAGCTTTGTGACCAGCATTCGCCGGCGGGTCTCAGTGTGCTCCTGGCTTCTGCTGGTTCGTTCCTTGTATTCGCTGACCAGTTCTCTTGCTTCTTTAGGCCAGCGGAACATACGGCGCTTATGGACACCGTCGGCTTCGCCCATACTGCTGCCTTCCGGGGCTGGATCCTGATGGCAGTTAATGTCCCAGGTCCGTCTACACACACTTGTCTCTGCGCCTCCGGAATACCTCCTCTCCTGCTGCAAAGGCGCATGCGCCGATTTGCTTCGGAACATGCTGCGCGACGAAGGTGGCGGGTGGAGCTTAGCCCCACATGAGCCAAGTGGTAGCGGGGAGCCTACATCTATAGTCAAGCCGCTTTCCAAAAACTTTTTTGCTGCAGGAATTCGTGCAGGTGGCCACTTCCGGTGCACAAAATCGGCCTGCGTGGCCGAGCCTTGACCGAAGGGCGAAACGTGCTGAGTACCAATCACTTGACCCAACTGTCGACCCAATTCCAGGGCGATGTGGGCCGAATCCAGCTATGGACAAGGAGGCTCGGGCTGCGTAGAAGAGAGGTTTCTTTGCACAAAAAGTGACATTTTCCGCAACTAAGGTGCTCGCTGCCGGGTTTAACCCTGTAAGAGCAGTTCCAGTCCTGGGCGCTGCAGCCGTGCGGACTGAGGACTGCTAGCCCCCGGGCGGTTGTTATGCCAGCCATCCCCGAACCGCGCCCCCAACGAGAGAAAGTTGTATCCCTGTGTGGCGACTATTGCTCTCGTCTGAGTATCCCACCTTCGTCTGAACTGTTTGGTCGGCCCACACATTTGACGTTGTGCGATGAAATTTCGTGGCTCGTAGTTCACCAACCGGAGTTTGGAGAAACCTGGTCGCAAGCTTTCTCAAGAGAGTCGAACCCATGTTTGGCGCGCATCACAGAGGATTTGCTTGGAAGGAAATTGCCAAGGTGCTCCACATAACCCGAGCGGCGGCCCGGGCGACCTTCTGGCGGGAAATCAAACGCTCGAGGTCGAAAAGTGTCAAAGCCCAGCCTCCTGCGATTGTCATCCAGGATGAGAGTGATCCGGATGCCCGGAAGCTTGGCAAGCCAACTGGATCGCGCTAAACGCTGCCTTCAGGATCTTTATGGCAGGATTTGATGCCTCTAGTTCTGCCATGCGTCTGGGTACAGTCGCGACAAGGTTCGTGCTGATGAGACTTCGCATCGCGGCTGTGTGATAGGGCACCCAGATGGGGCAGCGGCGCTCCCAATAGAAACAGAACGAGACTGTTGAAGGTCCCGTCTGCGGGGTTCAACATGCATCGATGTAGAACAACAATTCCCCGTGTTTTCCGATGGAAGTCCGCCATTGTTTGGACAGGCTCCGCATATTGTCGATCAAAGTGATCAGGTCATTCCTGTTAACAGCTATCCCTTGTTCTTCCATACTGTCGTGGAAACTGGCCGCACTGAAGCGCTCGTCTGCTTCCATATAGTCCAGAACCTTTCTGCCATTTTCAAGCCAGACAGCCTGCTTATCCCCGTATTCGTGCTCGTCGCTCGCCGTCCCTACTCTGGCGGCAAGGTCGTGCAGCAGCACGATCAACTTCTCCGGTTCAATGAAGCAGGACGAGTGTACATTCCATATTTCTTTCACTGCCCGAAAGCTTTGGCTCATTGCCTGACCACCTTCCTTCTCTTGCGTCTGGGTAATTCGGAATCTGCCGGCTGCGTCCTCATCCGCTGCCATAGGACTGGATCGACAGCGAGCGAGGTTGTGCGGCCCGTTCGCAGGTTCACGAACCCGCCGTGGTACGAAAGCCGCCCATATCGGAATAGCCGCGCAAGCATCGCCAGCGCCTGGTATGCGAGTGTCTGGTTCACGAACGGCTCCTGCCGCTCCAACGCTTCTAACGCGCTGCACGGCGGAAGTTTGTCCTTCTTGTCAAGCTTCGCGTTGATGAGTTCAGGGAAGAGTTCCGGAGCCGTCGGCAAGCGCAAGTCTCGCGCTTTGTTTCTCTGGTTTTCGGGCTGGCCCAGCACGAACTGGCCGCTATCCGCGTTGTTGCCCAGATCCAGCCAATAGTGGCAGTTCCAGTAGGTTTGAGTGCGGGTCATTGCGTTGCGGGCGGCACGAGAATCCACGCAGCCAATCAGAATGTCGGTGTCCTGCCCCCAACTTTCATTCACGAAGTGCGGCACGCCTTTCCACCCCAACCCCCAAAACAGATTGATCCGGGTGGCGAGCACCGTCGCCTTGTGCAGTCCGATCTCACTCTCACTGAAGGGTTGGCGGACGCAGTTGGTGCGGGAAATCCGGTCGCCGTCGACCAAGGTGACATTCATCCCATGCGGATGCCCCAAGGCAACCATGGCTTGGTGCAGATACGGCAATCCAGCGGCAATGGCGCTGCCCGTCCCGCCGCAACCGACTACCGTGACCTGAACTTTCTTCTGCAGCAGTGCACCAGGAATCTGGTGTTCAGTCTTCGTTGCGATTGTCGTTTCGATAGCTGTGGTCATCGTTCCTCACGAATTCCGCGAGCTTCTGCGGCAATTTCACCAGATACTTCTCCGGAAACGCTTTTTGTCCCGCCAGGGATTGCCACATCGCCAGGAAGCCGCCGCGAAAACGGACGTGCTTGCGAACGCCGGAGGCGTGCGTGAATTCGCTTTGGAAGAACGCCTCCTCCCACAAGTCAATGGCAGCCACCGACTTGTCTTGCGGAATCTTCATGCTCCCGGTGCAACACACGCCGTTGTCGTAGCAGTTCCAGTAGGGCGCCATGCACAGCTTGGTTTCTGCCGTCGGCCGCTCGTCTTTAGCAAGAGCGCGAACCAACAAGTGAGTCCCGCACGCTTTGAACAGCAACGCCGGATGGGG
>Ga0326727_10007295_pt1 | contig 29362 bp, 25 predicted proteins | sample MB2enrmetagenome_FD_207643 | JGI IMG/M metagenome (GOLD analysis project Ga0326727, IMG submission 207643) | Lab enriched peat soil microbial communities from McLean, Ithaca, NY, United States - MB29MY | ecosystem: Environmental > Terrestrial > Soil > Wetlands > Peat | place: USA: New York... | reverse complement strand
TCACGCCGATCTTCGCGATCAGCCGCATCGCCGGGTGGACCGCGCATGTGATCGAGCAACTGGACGACAACCGGCTGATTCGTCCGCGCGCGGACTACATCGGCCCGCCCTATCCGCAGCCTTACATCCCGATTGAGAAACGGTAGGGCAGGTTGGCGCGGTGTTGTATGCTGGTCTTGTTCGTCTAGATTTGTTGTGTTCCTCAGAGGAGTGCCTCCTTGTTAATCTCGCGGGCCAGTCGCAGTATGTCTTCGCCACTCTCCGCCGGACTCTTTTTCTTCGCAGTCCTCATTTTCGTAGTCGCCCCGGTTTACTCAGGCCGGGCGCAGGCAACCCAGGCGCAGGCGGGTCAGGCGCATGTGACCCAGGCGCAGGCGGGTCACACGGCCCAGGCAAGCGATCTGGACGAACTGGGCGGTCTCAGCGCCGCTGCGATGACCAACGACAGCGGGCCGGCGGGCATCATCCCCGTGGCAAAGGGCTTCAATGTTTCAATGGGCACGACTTCGCAGCATGATTCAAGCAGCGGCTGGTCTTCGCTGCTGACTCCCAACGTCGCCTACCGGCTGAACCGGTACATCAGCATGGACGCGGGCGTGCCGGTGTATATGTACATCAACACCGACGATAACGTCGGCACCAAGACCAAGCCGGTCTATTTATACAAGACAAAGAACAATGTCTTCGGGGACACGTCGCTCTCCTTCCACGGCGATGCAAGCGCGTTGACGGTCGATTACAACGGAACCGTTTCGCTGGGCCTGCCTTCGGGCAATACGGATTACGGACTGGGCGCGGGGCAGGTGACGTACAACATCAACAATCATTTCGAGAGGAACTTCGACCTGTTTACGCCCGACATCGAGTTCGGGTTTGGCGACACCAGCACCCTGGTGAACCAGCGCGTTGTGAAGAGCTACGTCGCGGTGGGGCCGATGGCGCACTTCCAGGCCGGGACGTCGGTCGATCTGCCGTTGCGCATGAGCTTCGAGGCGGATGCGTACGAGGAGCTGCCGCTGGACAAGAACCTGGTGTACTCGACCACCGGCAGCGGTAAGAAGAAGGTGACGACCGCGACCAACACAGACCCGGCCGAAGACAACGGCTTCATCACGTCGCTGGACATTCCGCTGAACCGTCACGTCACGATGTCGGGGTTCTACAGCAGGAGCCTGCGCGACCACGATGACACCGGCGGATTCTCGTTCACGTTCTTGCTGAAGGCTCCGCCGCGGCCGCCGGAGGTCGCGTTCTAGAGCGCTTGCGAGGGAATGCGGCTACATCCCCCGCCTGCCTTCGCTGGCCGGAGGCACGATCCCATTCATGCGCAGATACTCGACCGCCTGGCCGTACTCATCGTTGGCGTGACCGACGGCGCTGGCGAGGATGCTGGCGCGGGTCTGTGTGCCGCGCACGCTGTCAAAGGCGTTGGCGGCGGTGACGTTGGCGACGGCCTTGTGCGCGAAGGCGAAGGTATCAGCCAGCGCCTTGACGATGTCGTCCTTGGAGGTAAGCTTGGCGATGGCCGCGGTGTCCACGTCGGGCTTGATGCCGCCGATGGCTGCGAACAATCCGTAGTTGACCTGGATGGTGTGGGTGACGATCTGGGCGAAGGTGCGGACGCCGTCGTACTTGACGGTCTGGCCGGGCACGAAGATTGCGGCGCTGGGCGCAAAGCCGTACTTCTCCGCGGGCATTGCCTGGGCCGCGCCCGTCCACAAACGTTCGATCTGACTCACCGAGGCGTCGAAGGACTTTGCGGGATCGACCGTGGAAGCAGGCGCGGCTGCGGGAGTCGCTGCTGCCGGGCCGGAAGCCGTGCCGCCCGTCTGGCCGCTCATCTGGGCCTGAACTGCCGCGACGCTACAGATTGCCAATGTCACCACTGCTGCAATGCGCTTCATCGTCATCTCCGGATCCTCCTTCACAACGATGCAAGCCTAGCATATTTTGCGGTGAGCTTTCGCGGGAGGCTGTGGGAGAGATTTCGTGGAACGGGCCGCGCCGGGTTAGTGCCAACGCGAATCTGCCAAGTAAACTTAGGTGATGCGCCGCATTTATATGGACGCCAACGCCACAACGCCTGTGCTGCCCGAGGTGGTGGAGGCGATGCGTTTGTTCTGGACGGAGGCGTTCGGCAACGCCAGCTCCATCCATCAGCCGGGCCAGCGGGCACGGGCCGCGGTGGAACGGGCGCGCGAGTCGGTGGCCGGGCTGATTGGGTGCCGCGCGGCGGAGGTGGTGTTCACGTCGGGCGGAACGGAGAGCGACAACCTGGCGCTGTTCGGGACTCTCGCGCCGGGCGACCACCTGATCGCCAGCAGCATGGAGCACTCGGCTGTGATGCAGGCGGCCGAGGCGCTGGCCGGGCGCGGCGTGGAGGTCAGCTTCCTCCCCGCCACGGGGCAGGGATTGGTCGAGCCGAGCGCGCTGGAGGCCGCGCTGCGTCCCAACACGCGGCTGGTGAGCGTGATGCTGGCCAACAATGAGACGGGCGTGATCCAGCCGGTGCGCGCGCTTGCCGACCTGAGCCACGCGGCCGGCGCTCTCTTCCACAGCGATGCGGTGCAGGCGGCGGGCAAGTTGGCGATCGATGTCAAGGCGCTGGGATGCGATCTGCTGAGCATCTCCGGACACAAGATGTACGCGCCGCAGGGTGTGGGCGCGCTCTATGTGCGGCGCAACGTGCACCTGCGGCCGATCTTCTTCGGCGGCAACCACGAGCGCGGACGAAGACCCGGCACGGAGAACGTCGCGGGGATCGCCGGCCTGGGCAAAGCCGCGGAGCTGGCGCGCGTGTGGCTTGCGAGCGGCGAGCAGCAGGCGCTGGCGGCGTTGCGCGACCGCCTGGAGCAGGGAATCCTGGCGCAGGTGGAGAAGGCGGGCGTCAACGGCGCGGGTGCGGCGCGCGTGGCAAACACGAGCAACCTCTACTTCGACCACGTGGAGGCGGAGGCGCTGGTGATCGCCCTCGACCTGAAGGGGCTGGCGGTGTCGGGCGGGTCGGCGTGCCAGTCGGGATCGACCGAGCCATCGCACGTGTTGACGGCGATGGAGCTGAGCGTGGCGCGCGCGCGGGCCAGCGTGCGCTTCTCGCTGAGCCGGATGACGACCGGGGATGAGGTGGAGTGCGCGCTGGCGCTGGTGCCGGCCGCCGTGGCGAGGCTGCGCATGCTGGCACCAGGTTCGCGGTAAAAGGCAGAAGGTTCGAGTCCCTCGAACCTCGCACCTGCCAACTAGGCGTTTAGTCCCGGGAGGGGCATTAATTAGCCGCCTTTAAGTCCTAAGATCTTCCATCCAACATTTTGAACGCAAGAAAATCCGCTAGGCGGGGGAGTCGGCGGGCTGGTTTTTGCGGGGGCGGCGGTTGGATTGGAGGACCTGTTTGCGCAGGCGGAGGGACTTGGGGGTGACCTCGACGAGCTCGTCCTCGGCGATGAACTCGATGGACTGCTCGAGGGTGAGGCTGCGGAAGGGGACGAGGCGGGTGGCTTCGTCGGCGGTGCTGGCGCGCATGTTGGTGAGGCGCTTCTCGCGCACGCAGTTGACGTCGATGTCGTTGTCGCGGGAGTGCTCGCCGATGATCATGCCCTCGTAGACCTCGGTGCCCTCGGGGACGAAGAGCATTCCGCGCTCCTGAATGCCTTCCAGGGCGTAGGGGGTGGTGACGCCCTGGCGGTCGGAGACGATGGCCCCGGTGGTGCGCTGGGGAATCTCACCCTGGTAGGCGATGTGGCCGTCGAGGATGGCGTTCATGACGATGGTGCCGCGCGTCTCGGTCAACATCTCAGAGCGCAGGCCGATGAGGCCGCGGCTGGGAATGCGGAACTCCATGCGGACGCGGCCGGAGCCGTGGTTGGTCATCTTCGTCATCTCGCCGCGGCGCGGGCCGAGGCGCTCGATGACGGTGCCGACGAAGTTTTCGGGGATGTCGATCATGAGCTGCTCGACCGGCTCCATGAGCTGGCCGTCGATTCGCTTGGTGACGATCTCCGGGCGGGAGACCATCATCTCGAATCCCTCGCGGCGCATCATCTCGATGAGGATGGCGAGTTGCAGTTCGCCGCGGCCGAGGACCTTGAATGCGTCGGGCGAGCCGGTCTCCAGCATCTTGAGCGAGACGTTGGTGAGCAGCTCTTTTTCGAGGCGGTCGCGCAGGTTGCGCGATGTGACCCAGCGGCCCTCGCGGCCTGCGAAGGGCGAGTTGTTGACGTTGAACTGGATGGCGATGGTGGGCTCGTCGATGGTGATGCGGGGCAGGGGCTGCGGGTCTTCGAGGTCGCAGAAGCTCTCGCCGATGGTGATGCCGGGGATGCCGGCGATGGCAACGATGTCGCCGGTCTGCGTCTCGTCGATGTCGACGCGCTTGAGGCCGGAGAAGCTGAAGAGCTTGGTGATCTTGTGCTTGCTGAATGTGCCGTCGACGCGGGCGACGTTGTACTCCTGGCCGGTGCGCATGGTGCCGTTGAAGACGCGGCCGATGGCGAGGCGGCCGAGATAATCCGAGTAGTCGAGGTTGGTGACGAGGATTTGCAGGGGGCCTTCGGGATCGCCGGTGGCGACGGGAATGGTGCGGACGATCTGTTCGAAGAGCGGCTGCAGGTCTGCGCCGGGCGTGGCGAGGTCGAGGGTCGCGGTGCCCAGCTTGCCGTTGGTGTAGAGGACGGGGAAGTCGAGCATGGACTCGTCGGCGTCGAGATCGATGAAGAGGTCGTAGACCTCGTTGAGGACCTCCTGCACGCGGGCGTCGGGGCGGTCGATCTTATTGATGACAACCAGCGGCGTGAGGCGGGCTTCGAGCGCCTTGGAGAGGACGTAGCGCGTCTGCGGCAGCGGGCCCTCGGATGCATCGACCAACAGCAGGACGCCATCGACCATCTTGAGCGCGCGCTCGACTTCGCCGCCGAAGTCGGCGTGGCCGGGCGTGTCGACGATGTTGATCTTGTTGCCGTGGTAGTAGAGCGCGGTGTTCTTGGCCATGATGGTGATGCCGCGCTCACGCTCCAGGTCGTTGGAGTCCATGACGCGCTCGGCGACGGCCTCGTTGGCGCGGAATGTGCCGGACTGGCGCAGCATGGCGTCGACCAGCGTGGTCTTGCCGTGATCGACGTGGGAGATGATGGCAATGTTGAAGATGGGCTTCAGGGCCGGCTGCGCGGCGGGCTTGGCGATGGACTGTTCGCTGGCCTGTTCGGTCGCTGGGACGGAAGTCTCGGGATTCGGGATGGTCTGGGGGCTGCTCAATGCGGGGGATTTTCCTGTCTGGCGTTCGGTTTGGGGCACGTTGGAAGAATGCCGAATGGCGAAAATGCGCGTCAACTCTAGTTTACCGCACTGCGGAGCAGGAATGGCCGCAGCGCGCGCGGAGTTAAGCGCGACGGTTCGAGCAAAACGATGCGGCGAGATTAAAGACCGACGCGGTCCCCATGAAGAGGACCGCGCACAGTTCATTCATCTGCAAAGACCGGATGCATCGAACGAGTACAACAACCTCCGATTGGAGGTCCTGAGGAACTTTGAGAAGACCTCAGAACCTCCTCCGTCGGGTGCGGATTGGCTTGCGGGCATTGGCCCTGCCACGCAAACCATGGATCGGTGAGCATTGGCCCTGCTTCACCAACCTTGAATCGGTGCGCATTGGCCCTGCGACACCAACCTGGGAACTGTGACTATCTTCCCTGAATTGAGTGGGCGGCGCTGTGATTCTTATCACACAACCTCGCGCTGTCGTGGCACTCTGCTGCGCAACGATTCGGCGGGGCTTCGCGGGTTACTTCGTCTCCAGAACGAGCACGGTTGCGATGGGATCGAGCGGCTTTGCGGGGAGCTGAATATCGAGGCTGCCCCCTTCCTGAGTCATCTTCAGCGGCGTTTGCGCGGAGTCGGCCAGCAGATACGCGCGGGTGATATTTCGAGGCGAATGCGGAATGTGGAAGGTATGATCTCCGGGCCAGTTGAATATCTCGATATAAATTTTGTTGGACGCGGTGGTGGAGCGCCAGTCCCACGCGGGGACGAAGCGCGGATCGCCGCGACTGTCTTTCTCGGTGGGGCTGAACGAGCCGGCCTCCGCGCCGAAGAGCGTGGGCTGGGTGCCGTAGATGGCCTCGCCATTGACGGCGAGCCAGCGGCCCATCTCGCGCAGGCGTTCCACCTCGGGCGCGGGGACGAGGCCGTGCGAGTCGGGACCGATGTTGAGCAGATAGTTGCCGCCCTTGCTGGCGATGTCGATGAGGTTGCGCAGGAGGGTTGCGGTGGATTTGAAGTTGGTGTCGTAGGACTTGAAGCCCCAGGTGTCGTTCATCGTCATGCAGGACTCCCAGTCGCGGCCGGGGAAGCCCTGCGGCGGGATGTACTGCTCCGGCGTCTCGGTGTCGCCCTTGTATCCGCCGCCGAGGCGGTTGTTCCAGATGAGGTTGGGGTGCTGGTTGAGCAGGGCGACGATCTCAGCCGCGCGCGCGGGCGTCATGTTGGCGGTGGGCGTGTCGAACCAGAGGACGGCGGGGAAGTCGCCGTAGTTGCTGAGCAGCTCCTTGATCTGCGGGATGGCCTTGGTGCGGAGATAGGCATCGAAGTCGCCGTCCTGCGCTGGGTCCCAGTGATAGGTGGGAGACGGATGGTTGCCGGTCTTGAGAGCGGAGGCTCCGGGCGCGGTCCAATCCTGATCCTGCGAGTAGTAGAAGCCGAGCTTGATGCCCTGCTTGCGGGCTTCGCCGGCCAGCTCGCGCAGCGGATCGCGATGGAAGGGCGTGGCGGCGACGATGTTGAACGCATTTGCTTTTGAATCGAACATCGCAAAGCCGTCGTGGTGCTTGGCGGTGATGACGATGTACTTCATGCCGGCGGATTTGGCCAGGGCGACGATGTCGTGCGCGCTGAAGCCGGTGGGGTTGAACTGCGCGGCGAGGGATTTGTAGCCGGCGACGGGGATGGATGCGTTGTTCATGATCCACTCGCCGATGCTGGGAATTTGCTTGCCGTCCCACGTGCCTGCGGGGATGGAGTAGAGGCCCCAGTGGATGAACATGCCGAAGCGCGCCTCGCGCCACCAGGCCATGCGCGCGTCCTTCTGCGCGGCGGTCTCGGTGTCCTGGATGGAAGGGATTGGGTGGGGCGGCGCGGCGGGAGTGTCGAAGGTGCTGCCCTGCATCTGCGCGCGGCTGGATGCGGCGGCGGTGAAGATGGCGGCAACGGCGAGCAGGTGAATCAGCTTCAAGGCAGTGCTCCAACGTGGAAAGGCGGCGTAGAGATTGTAATCGCGGCCACATTCAAGCGGTACTGACCTGATTTCCATGTGCCGGGGGAACAAGAGACAGGATAATGAAGGCACTATGGGAACGCGGAACGGGCCATACAAGGCAGACTTTCCAAAGGGTTCGATCGTTCGCGTCAAGTCACGCGAGTTCTTGGAAGATTATCTGCACACTTGGAAATACCATCACCCGCTTGAGGATTTCCAACTTAGTTTTGCGGGCCGAATCGCAACGGTTAGTTCGGTGGGGTATTACCACGCGGGAGATGAACTCTACACGCTTGACGGTATTCTCGGCATTTGGAACGAATCCTGCCTTGAACTACCTGAAGACTCGAACTGAGATGCTGGCCGGTGATGTGTTGCTTTACCAGAGGCCGCGGGCGCGGCTGATGCAGCCGGAGAGGGTCATGGTGAGGAGGACAAGGAAGAGGAAGAAGCCGAAGAGGGCAATCGCAACGGAGGAGAACGCTACCGCCGTGCAGCCGAAGACGCGCTTGCGGCTGAAGATGCCGACCGCCTCGGAGACGAAGCAGTGAAAAAACTAAATCAGCTTTTATATTATGTTGGAGCACCGAGCGGGAATTGAACCCGCGAATACTGATTTTGCAGACCAGCGCGTTAGCCACTTCGCCATCGGTGCTCATCTCCACCGCGCCCGGAGCCTGGATGCGCGGCGGTGCAACTGTTGGGGAGGGTGTGAACAACGGTTCGACATTCCCTCGGGGGCTAAAACCCCATTAATCTGGCGGTACGCACGGCGGGACTGAAGTCCCGCCCCTTCAAAACGACGACTCGTTCAGAACTTTCCAGGCCAACCGCTTACTTCGGTTGCGCGGTGGTCCGCAGATACGGCTTCACGGTCTTGTAGCCGGGGAAGATTCTGTCGGCGTCCTCGTTGCTGACGGCGCCGGTGATGATGACGTCTCCGCCCTGCTTCCAGTCGGCCGGGGTTGCCACCTTGTGCCTAGCCGTGAGCTGGATGGAATCGAGCACACGGAGGACCTCGTCGAAGTTGCGGCCGGTGGTCGTGGGATAGGCCATCGTCAGCTTGATGCGCTTGTCCGGCCCGATGACGAAGACGGTGCGCACCGTCGCGTGGTTGGTTGGGGTGTGGCCCACTGCGCTTGCGCCATCGTCGGCGGCGAGCATGCCGTAGAGCTTGGCGACCTTCAGCTCGGGATCGCCGATCAGCGGGAAGTTCACCTTGGCGCCGCCAACGTCCTCGATGTCCGCGGCCCACTTCTCGTGGTTGCCGACCGGGTCCACGCTGAGGCCGATCACCTTGGCTCCGCGCTGGGCAAACTGGGGCTCCAGCTTGGCGACGGCGCCCAGTTCCGTGGTGCAGACCGGCGTGAAGTCCTTGGGGTGCGAGAACAGCACCGCCCAGTGGTCGCCAATCCACTCGTGAAAGTGGATGGCGCCCTGGGTCGTTTCAGCAGTGAAGTCGGGAGCAATGTCATTGATGCGGAGTGACATGTGTTCCTCCTCGAATTCTTCGAATTTCTTCCCGTGAATTGGATGCGCTGAACGCCGCATTGGATGAAAATCCAAGCCAGATTGAAAGATGACACGAACCGCTGGCCCTCAGTTTGAGTGCGCGCGGCGGCGATCGGTGGTGACCGGGTCACGGATGTGCGCGTGGGCGGCCGCACCATTCCCATTGCAAGCGGACGCGTTTTCCTGCCGCGTTGCACTTAATTTCAACAGGCCGACCATGGGAATCGCCAGCAGGGGCGCACTGTTTGAAAAATCGGTGAATGCGCAAGGGAAATTTCCCTTGGTTTTCGTCTTCTGTTCGCAGTTGCCAAGATGGGTAACCCTCCGTAGTGTGGGGAGGCTTGAGGAACGAAATCAACTCCGGCCCTTGGACAACTTCGATCGACCGGGAGAATTCGATCACCCGACAAGATTCGGTTCAAGCAATGGTTCCCTGTTGTGTTTGACGACAATTTGAGTTGAGAGAAGCCAACGGCCACGCGGTCGCGGCCCTCCGGCGCAATGTTCCTGGCGCAACACCCCGGTCGAGCGGGATCTTCAGACACATTGTCTGGCGAAACTCCGATCCACTCGGTCCGCGGCAGCCCGGACACATGCCATCCCGGAGTTCCGCGAGGCAACGCGCGAACCTGCATCGGCTCTCTCTCACACCCGCGGTCTGTCGCGCCGGAATACGCTCGTACGGCGGCCGGGAAGCTGTCTCCTCACGGAGCAGACAGGAGAGCTTTGCCCCCGAGGGCAGGGTTCAGGGGTCCTTCCTCCTGCCGGCTTCGTCGAAGCTGCTCCCAAAGCCGCCGCAGCCGAGTTCCCCGGCCCGGACCGCGGGCCACCTTAGCCGAGCCCGCCAGGCGCGTCCGCCAAACGGCAGACGCGCCGGGCGGCACAATTCGCCAGGCTGCACCGCTCGACCCGGTAGGGATGCCGGTCAGCGGTGTCAGCGGGCAGAAGCGAGAAGCCATGCGCCCCAAGAAGACCATTCTCTGCGTCGACGATAACGAACAGATTCTCTCCGTCCGGACTTTTCTGCTGGAGACGCGAGGCTATCGCGTCATCGCCCTCACCGACCCGCACCAGGCGCTGGAAGTCATCGCCAACTCCCTGCCTGGATCGCTCGATCTGCTGCTGTCGGACCTCGTCATGCCACAGATGGACGGCAATGAGCTGGTGCGCCGCGCCAAAGACATGCACCCGCAACTGCCCGCCCTGATCGTCTCCGGCACCGTCACGGCGTACGACCGCGCCGGTCGCGCGGACGTCTTCCTGCCCAAGGGCGCATGCACGCCCGCCGAACTGCTGGAACGCATCCGGATTCTGGTGGCCCGCAAGCGCGGCCCCAAGAAGTACTCGCTGCCCTCGGCCCCGCCCATGGCCCACAGCCACAGCATCGCCGCCGTCTCCGCATAGATGGGTGGTTTCATTCTGTTACATCTCGATTCTGGATATGGTGGGCCGCTCCTGTTCTGTGCCTGAGGCAGATCCCCTCTTGACTACATACCGACTGGTTGGTACTATACCGGATAGTATTAATGTGGAGAGGGCCATGGCTGACCGAAAGCAACTCAACTCCCCGGAAAAGCACAACTCCAGAACCAGGCTGCTGGATGCGGCGCTCGATCTGGTCCGCGCCAAAGGCTATGCCGCCACAACCGTCGACGAGATATGCCACCGGGCGGGAGTGACCAAGGGCAGCTTCTTCCACCACTTCAGGAGCAAGGACGATCTGGCGCTGGCCGCCATCGCGCACTGGGAGGCGAAGACAGCCAGCTTCTTTGCGGCAGCGCCGTACCACTTGGCCCAGGGCCCGCTGGACCGACTGCTTGGCTACGTGGACTTTCGCGCGGCGATCCTCACCGGCGAACTGGCGGAGTACACCTGTCCGCTTGGAGTGTTGCTGCAGGAGACCTATGCGACCCACCCGGAGATTCGCGCCGCCTGCGAGCGGGCATTGTCGTCCCACACTGCCGAGCTGACGCGCGATGTGGAGGCCGCCCGGCAACTCTACGCGCCGGATGCTTCGTGGAGCGCGGAGAGCGTGGGCAACTTCATCCAGGCCGTGCTGCAAGGCTCCTTCATCCTAGCCAAGGCAAAGCAGGGCCCCGAGGTTGTGCGCGAGAACCTGGAATATCTGCGCCGCACGCTGCGCGTTCTCTTTCAGCCAAACTCGTACTCCGAGCCAAAGAAGAAAGAGCGCCACCCGCCGGCCCCTCATCCCAAGCCAGTGGAGGCGCCGGAGGCAGAACCCGAAGTGGAGGAGGAGTACGACAGCCAGCGAAGCCACTTCGTCGACTGAGACCGGAGCCTCAATCTTGCAGCGCATCCCGATTCCAGCGCGCCGTTCATGCGCCGCTAAAGCGTAGCGCGGAGTCCTACTGCGCCAGAGCTTCGCGCGCGGCTTCAAGGACCTGCTCGACCTCGGAGGGGCCGTGCGCCATGCTGACGAAGGCGGCCTCGAACTGGCTGGGCGGCAGCCAGACTCCGGCCTGCATCATGCGCCGGTGGAAGCGCGCAAAGGCGGCGGTGTCGGATGCGCTGGCCGAGGCGAAGTCCGTTACTGGGCCGGCGGTGAAGAACCAGGTGAACATCGAGCCCACGCGGTTGGCGGTCAACGGCACTCCGGCCTCGCACGCCAGCTCTGCCACTCCCTCGGCGATGCTATGCGTTACGCGCTCCAGTTGCGGATAGACCTCGCCCTCGTGCTCTATGAGGTGGGTGAGGGTCGCAATCCCGGCGGCCATGGCGAGCGGATTTCCGCTGAGCGTTCCGGCCTGGTATACGGGGCCGAGAGGCGCGAGATGGTCCATCACTTTGGCGCGTCCGCCGAAGGCCCCGCAGGGCAGGCCGCCGCCCAGAACCTTGCCCAGCGTGGTGAGGTCGGGATTGATGCCGTAGAGCTGCTGCGCGCCGCCCAGCGAGAGGCGAAAGCCGGTCATCACCTCGTCCAGAATCAGCAGCGCGCCTTGCTCCGTCGCGATTCGCCGCAGACCTTCAAGATAGCCCGGCGCGGGCGGAATCGTCCCCGCGTTGCCCACCACCGGCTCGACCAGGATGCAGGCGATCTCGGCGGGATGGGCGGCGAAGGCTGCCTCCACCGCGGCAAGGTTGTTGTAGGGCAGCGCGAGCGTGTGCTGCGCGGTCTCCGCCGGAACGCCTGCCGAGCCGGGAATGCCGAAGGTCGCAACGCCGGAGCCGGCCTTGACCAGCAGCGCGTCGGCGTGACCGTGGTAGCAGCCCTCGAACTTGATAATGAAGTTTCGACTGGTGAATCCGCGCGCCAGGCGGATGGCCGACATGCAGGCCTCGGTGCCGGAGCTGACGAAGCGCATCTTCTGGACAGACGGGAAACATCGTCGGACTAATTCTGCTAACGCCGCCTCGCCGGCGTGGGATGCGCCAAAGCTCGTGCCGCGCCTGGCCGCCTCGCGGATGGCGGCAACAACTGGCTCAAACGCGTGGCCGAGAATCATCGGGCCCCAGGAGCCGAAGAGGTCGACATAGCGGTTGCCGTCGGCGTCGAAGAGAGTTGCGCCCTCGGTCCGCGCCACAAACGGCGGATGGCCGCCCACGGCGCGGAAGGCACGCACCGGCGAGTTCACTCCGCCGGGGAAGTACTCCTCCGCGCGGCGTTCGAGGTTGAGCGATTGCAAAAGAGCCTTGAACTTGATGGTTTCAGACTGCATCGAATCAGTATAGGAGAGAGGCCGGTCCCGCCGCAGCCAAACTCGCCTGCTTCGCCGGCGTCCGACAAAAACTGCCGGCGAGCGGAGGCCGGGTGCTGCATATATCCTCATGCTCGGCTGATAGACTGGAACTTCGCCGCAGTGCCCGACGAAGTGCAGCTCTGTAGACGGCAGCGTTCCGACCCGTTTGCACGATCTGCTGCAGAGCTGGTCCCGCGCAAAGAGCCAAAGAGAACCCGAGTGCCTGAAGAGTCTTCCAATCCGCCCGCCCCGCCTTTTGCAGACCAACCGATTCACACCGCGCACGAATCTGCTCTCCACGCCACGCACGCAGATGAGAAACACGCACCGGCGAGGGTGCATGCCACCTACGCCGACGCCGGGGTGGACATTACCTCGGGCGACCGCTCCAAGCAGCGCATCAAGATGCTGGCGCGCAAGACATTCAACAAGTATGTGCTCTCGGAGATCGGCGGCTTTGGCGGCCTCTTTGCGCTGGACCTGGAGAAATTTCCCCAGCCGGTGCTGGTATCGTCGACCGACGGCGTGGGCACCAAGCTGAAGGTCGCGTTTGAGTTGGGCATCCACCACACCATCGGCGCGGACCTGGTGAACCACTGCGTCAACGACATTGCCGTGCAGGGCGCGACGCCGCTCTTCTTCCTCGACTACCTGGCGACGGGCCGGCTGCGCCCCGAGGACAGCGATACGGTGGAGACGGTGGTGCGCGGGCTCTCCGAGGCATGCCGCGCCAACGGTTGCGCGCTGATCGGCGGAGAGACGGCGCAGATGCCCGGCTTTTACGCCGACGGCGAGTACGACCTGGCGGGAACGATCGTCGGCTGCGTCAACCGGCCGGAGATCATTACCGGCGAGAACATTGAGGCGGGCGATGTGCTGATCGGGCTGCCCTCGAACGGGCTGCACACCAACGGCTACTCGCTGGCGCGCAAGCTGCTCTTCGAGGTCGCGGGATACTCGCCCGACCACTACGTCAACGAGTTGAAGGACAAGACCGGAGCGGCGCTGATGCGCACCCATCGCAGCTATTTGGCGATTCTGAAGAAGCTCATCGGCGCGGGGATTGTGCGCGGAATGGCGCACATCACCGGCGGAGGTATTACGGAGAACCTGCCGCGCATTCTGCCGCGCGGAACGGCGGCGGTGGTCGATCTGGCAAACTGGACCGTGCCGCCGCTCTTCGAGCATCTGCAGCAGCTCGGCAACGTCACTCAGGACGAGATGATGCGCACCTTCAACATGGGGATCGGGATGATCGTGGTGGTTCCGGCCGAGCAGGTGAAGAAGGCCAAGGCCGTGCTCAACCGGGCGAATGAGCGCTTCCACATCATCGGGCGGATCACGCGCGGGGACCGGCGCGTCAGCTACAACTGAATCATCGCTTGACTCAGTGCGTGGGAGTCGCAGCGGCAGATGCAACCTGCCCTGCATCCACATCAAGCGGGCTGGTGAGAGCCATCTGGAACTGCCAGCCAACGTCGAAGAGGACGTAATCGGCATTTGCCTGATGGTGACGGCCAAAGATAATTCCCGTTACGAGCAGCGCAGCAATAACGCCCCAAGTAATGCCTAATACCTTTGCCATCGACGGCCCCGGGAGCGGCGGCAGCGTTGGCATAGTAGAGAGGTCTGCTCACGCGACACAAAGCCCTCGCCGCCATAGAAGGCGATTCGCGTTCGGCCCGGGCCATAGCTGATTGGACCAGAGGCATCACTCAGGACTGTGGGCAATGCCGCGCCTGGAATCTCATTTTTCGCCTGCGTGTTCGCGGCGTCCAGCGTCGCCGTGTAGCCGTTGGCATACAGCAGGCGGGTGAAGTGGATCTGCACCTCCGGTTGATGCGTCCCCTTTGCCTGCGCGGTCAGCGAAGTCACCACTCCCTCCACGTACGTCCCTGCGGGAATCGCCACCTGTGCGCCTGCAGTGATGGGAAACGCCACCACCGCGCGCACCGCATCGCCCACCTTCGTCGACTTGCTCTTGATCGGACTGACCAGCGTCAACGGAACCAGTGTCCCCGCAGGCACGCGGACCGTCTCTGTCACGGCCTCGGATGACGACGTTGTCTGCGGCGGCGTTTGAACCTGTTCTCCGGCAGCGAATGCCGTCTGTTCCGCACAGACGCAGCAGATCAAGAGCGCCACAAGTGCTTGAAGCGCCATCAAAACCAATGTCCCTCTGCGTTCGGCATCTCTGCTCATTGCTGGCCCCTTTGTTGGATTCTGGTTTTCTTTGCAGGTGGAGTTGGCGTTTGTTTCACCGTTACACCGCCCGGCGTGCTGGAGAGAACGAGTGGAGGAGCAGGACAGGCGATGCCGGGTGTAGACGGCGTACCAGGAATTCCCGGTGTCGCCGGTGTCCCGGGAATCACGATGTCGGGTGTGCCCGGCGTCCCCGGCGAGTCCGCTGTACCCGGCGTCCCTGGCGTGCCCGGAATTACCGTGTCCGGCGTTCCGGGAGTTCCGGGAGTGTCCGGTGTCCCAGGATCGCCCGGCGTGGGACGACACAGCGTCGCCGGTTTGAACGAACCAGGCGCGGGCGCACGGGAGAGCGGGACAGCCTGCGCGACCTTCGCCGCATCCAACACCAGCGGCGCCTCCAGCGTCATCTCGATCTGCGAGCCATTGTCCAGCAGAATGTCGTTGTTTTTGCTCACCTGCACGGTCACCATGCTGAGCGTCGCGCCAAGGCTGTCGGCGGAAGGGGGAGAAGTCGCCGCCGGGCCGGACGCATTCTGCGCCTCCGCTCCGGAGAGCACCACCGTGTAGCCGTCGGCGAAGATGATCTGGTTGAAGTGAACGTCGATCTCGGCGCGGTCGACTTTGCGCGTTGGCGCGACGATCGAGTCGATGGTACCTTCCACATAAGTGCCAGCCGGGATGCCGATTCGATTGCCGACCGTCACCGGAAAGACGGTCTGCAGGTAGAGCGCGTCGCCCGCTTTCGCCTTGGCCGCCCATACCGGACGAGTCAGCGCCATCTCCACCTTGCTCCCTGCGGGAAGCACCACCGTCGGCCCCGCTCCAGGTGTCTGCGCCGTCGCACCTCCCGGTGGCTGGAGGGCTGAGCTGTTCTCAACAGCAGCACCTAATAATAGGATCGCGAAGAGCATCGGCGACAGTAATTGGCCCATTGCGTCACCTGCAGGACAGTTACGGACTGTCCCTATCCCTGTTTCAAAATACTCTACAAAACTCTACAAACGTAGAACCCATGCCAACCTGAATAGTTTCAACCACACCTCATTCCGCGGTCCATGGCCTGGTTGGCGAGGCGGTCGGCGTCCTTGTTCTTGTGGCGCAGGGCGTGGGTGATCTCAAAGGCTTCGAGCTGGGAGATTTTTTTCTTCGCTTGATCGAAGAGCGGGCGCAGGAGCGGGCTCTTCACCTTGTACCTGCCCTGGATCTGCTTGACCATCAGCTCCGAGTCGGAGACGACGCGCAGGCAGGGGTGGTTGTGGGTGAGCGCGAAGTCGAGCGCGGCCAGCAGGCCGCAATACTCGGCGAAGTTGTTGGTCTGGATGCCGAGGAACTCCGAGAGCTCGGCCAGCACCGCGCCGCCGGCGTCCTGAATCAGCGCGCCAAAGCCGGAGGGGCCGGGATTGCCGCGCGCTCCGCCGTCGCAGTGGGCGGATATCCAGCCATGGGAGACTGGATTGGTTGCCCGTTTCGTGGCTGGTTTGGAGGCTGGGGCTGGGAAGAGGTTGGGCTGGGCCGGACTTGAGGGCATGGGTTGAGTTTATACGTTGACCGTTCTCCGTTGACCGTTGTTCGTTCAAACCAACTCACCTGACAACGAAGAACCTCTTTTCCGCTCACCTTTTGGCGGCGCGGCGGTCTATTGAAGTGATCCATTTCCTGGCTCCGGAGTCAGAGACGATGAATGCAGATGCGATGAGACTGGAAGGCGGCGGCGGGATTTCGCCGGTGCTTTCGGCGATGGTTGGCGGCGGTCGCGCGCGAGGCTCGAACGCGTTCGCACCGGCGCTGCGCCTCTCCGCGCTGCTGGATGCGGCAGCCCGTGTGGGCGCAAGTCGCTGTGGAGCGATAGAATCGTCCCCAGCGATGGCCAAACCCGCGGCGCAATTCGGAACCAGGACCGAGAGGAACGGCGGCAAGCTGACTCAGGCGCAGCTCGACGCGCGCGCCCAGCAGCGTGCTGAAGACGACGACCTGATCCGCGAGGCGCAACGCGGCGACCGGAGCGCCTTCGACTCGCTGGTGCGGCGCTACGACCAGCCTGTGCTGCGGCTTGCACTGCACATGCTGAGCAACGAGCAGGACGCCCAGGACGTGCATCAGGAGGCGTTCCTGAAGGCGTATCGCCACCTGGGGAACTTCCGCTTCGAGTGTTCGTTCTACACCTGGCTCTACCGGATTGTGACCAATCTTTGCCTGGACCATCTGCGGCGGCGCAAGAGCCGGCGCGAGGACCCGGCCACGGTGCTGGACGCGCGCGGCGACGAGATGGACCTGCTGTCGAACATCACGGACACCCGCGCCATGGCCAACCCCGCGCGCGAGCTCGACCGCAAGCGCATGGGCGAGTGCATCCACCAGGCGCTGGACAAACTGACGCCGCGCGAACGCACCGTCTTCGAGCTGAAGCACTACCAGGGACTGAAGCTGCGCACCATCGGCGAGATGCTGAGCACCACCGAGGAGACGGCGAAGAACACGCTCTTCCGCGCGACCCGCAAGCTGCGAATCGAGCTGGCGGAGTTGAGAGGTTAGGGTCGAGGTTCAATGTTCGAGGTTCGAGTTGTTAGGCAGAAGGCACGACAGACGGGCGGATGGCATAGACCCGGGACGGCATTTTGAAGTGGCAGTTTTTGAGGCCGGTTGAGGTAGAGCGATGAAGTGCGAAAAGGCGCAGCAAAATATAATTCTTGTCACCTACGGCGAGCTGCCGGATGAGCAGATGGCCTCGCTGGAGGAGCATCTGGCCGGCTGCGAGGCGTGCAGTCGCGAGTTGCAGGCACAACTTGCCCTGCACGAGGCGCTGGCCTCGAACCCCGTGGCCGATCCCTCGCCGAACCTGCTGGCAAGCGCGCGCATGAGGCTGGACGAGGCGCTGGACACAATTCCGCCGCATGGATTCCTGACGCGGCTGCGCACGAATCTCTTCGCCTGGATGGGCCACATGCAGGGCGCACCGGCCTTGATGACGCTGCTGGTCGGGGTGGGCTTTCTGGCGGGCAACTTCACCAACCGCTACCAGGTGGCGCACCAGCCCAAGCTGCCCTCGCCGGTGGTGCTGAGCAATACAACCAACGGGACGATTGCCAACGTCAGCGGCATTGTGCAGACGCCCAACTCGGCGATCGTGCAGGTGACCTACAACCGCGTGGTTCCGGAGACGGTGCAGGGCTCGCTGGACGACCCGCAGATTCGCCAGTTGCTGCTGATCGGGACCAAGGCCCCGGCGACCAATGGAGTGCGGATGGACTCGGTGGCACTGCTGGCCAATGAGTGCCGCGCCGGACACCAGTGCGTCGGCGGGCCGGATGGCGGCGGCATTCGCAGCGCGCTTCTGGTGAGCCTGCGCTACGACAAGAGCCCGGACGTGCGGATGAATGCGCTGGATGGGTTGCAGCCCTACGTCGTCGAGGACCAGAGCGTGCGAGACGCGGTTCTGGAGGCCCTGATGCACGACTCCAGCCCGCAGGTGCGCACGCGCGCGATCAGCCTGCTGGAGCCGGTCGAGTCGGATTCCAGCGTGCGCAAGGTGATGCGCACCGTCTCCACCACGGACGTGAATCCATACATCCGCACCGTCAGCACGCACGCGCTGGCGGGAACGGCGGACATTCAATAGGGACGAGGTACAAGGTTCGAGGTTCGAGGGGATGAAGAGGGCGCTGGGATACGCGATGGTTCTGCTGGCGGCTTTGGCTGCGGCGACGCAGTGCGCCCATGCCAGCGGCCCGGCGCCCAAGCCGGGCGGCGGAGTTGTGCTCTTCTTCCTGAGCGGCGCGGGTGCGCCCCCGGCGCGCGCAGGGCAGGGCTATCTCGGCGTCGATGTGCGCGACGTGACCGAGGACCAGCTCGCGGCGCTGAAGCTGAAGGAGGCTCGCGGCGCGGAGATCGTCCTGGTGGACCACGATGCTCCGGCCGGCAAGGCGGGCCTGCGCGAGCACGACGTCATCCTGCGCATGAACGGCCAGGCCATCGATGGCGAGGAGCAGATCCGCCGGATGCTGCGCGAGTCGCCTCCGGGAACGCCGCTCACGCTGCTGGTCAGCCGCGACGGGCAGCAGATGACCGTGACCACGCAGACCGCCAATCGCGAAGCGGTCGAACGACAGGCGTGGGAGCAGCACCTCACCGTCCCCGAACCGCTGCCGCCCGCTGAGATCGATGGCAGCATCTACTTCGCCGCTCCCGACTCTGCCGCCCCGCCCGTGCGCGGCGGCAACAGCTTCCTCGGCCCCACGCTGATGAACCCCTCCTACACCGGCGCCATGCTGGAGACGATGAGTACGCAACTCGCCGAGTACTTCGGCGTGCACGGCGGCGCGGGGCTGCTGGTGCGCAGCGTCGAGGCCAACTCTCCGGCGTCGCTGGCCGGAATGCGCGCAGGCGATGTGGTGGTGCGGGCCAACGCGAAGTCCGTGGCCAGTTCCGCCGACTGGACCAAGGCGATCCGGGACAGCCACGGACGGCCACTGACCGTCGTGGTGCTGCGCGACAAGAAGGAGCTGACCCTCACCCTGACTCCCGACAACAAGCGGCGCTCCAGCCTGCAGCAGCCGTCGCAAAACTCCGACCGCGCGGTGCTGGCTCCGATTGGATTCTTCTGGCTTCCGCTCCCCTAACCGGCGATATGGAACAGGGTCGCCGCAATCGGTCCCGAATACACTGGATTTGAGGGATCGAACCATGAGGCGCCACGCAGCACTTGCGCTCACCTGCATTCTTTGGGCAATCCTCTGGGCAATGCACGCGACGCCTGCAACCGCGCAGGGCCCGGCGCGGGCTGCACTCGCGCCGACCGCAGACTCTCCAGCCCCGCCAATCTCCACTCTCACCGCGCGCTCCACCCTGGTGCTGGTTCCCGCGCTCGTTCGCAACAAGGCCAGGCAGCTCGTCTTCACGCTGAAGGCCGACGATTTTGTTCTCACCGACGACGGCGTCCCGCAGAAGCTCAGGCTGGAACAAGACACCGGCGGCGAGCCTCTGGCGCTGGCCGTCGTGCTGGAGGGCGGAGGCACGGGCGCCAGCAAGCTGGACAAGTACCGCGCGCTGACCTCGATGCTCGGCGCGGTGGTGGGCGGTGTTCCGCACAAGATTGCCGTGGTCGGCTTCGACAGCTCGCCGGTGCTGGTCGAGGACTTTACGCCGAATACGAATGCGGCAGAGCACGCGATTCAGGAGCTGATCGCCGACGACAGCGGAGACAATGGGGCGGCGATTCTGGACAGCATTGGCTTCGCGGTCGACCTGCTGCGCAAGCAGCCCGCCGAGTACCGCCGCGCCATTCTCCTGTTCAGCGAGAGCAACGACCACGGCAGCAAGCTCCGGCTGGACGACGCCCTGCGCGAGATCAGCGACACCAATACGGTGATCTACAGCTTTGGATTCTCCAGCGGCAGGGACGAGTTGGTGAACGGCTCCGCCAAGGCCCTCAGCGACCCAACCCCCGGGCCGGCCCACGGATGCATGAGCCGCGATCCCAACGATCCCAACGTCGACCTGAGCAAGAACCCCGCGGCCCAGGCGTACGGCTGTCTGGAACTGCTGGCGCCTCCACTGGCGCTGGCCCGGGCTGCCGCCATCGCCTTCATCGCCGCACTGCAGAAGAACATTCCGGAGACGGTGGCGCGGCTGACCGGCGGCGAGTACTTCAAGCTGGGCGGCGAGAAGGGCTTCGAACGCAACCTGCAGACCATCTCCAACCACATTCCGAACCGCTACGTGCTCAGCTTCCAGCCGCAGGCACCGCACGCGGGCTTTCATGCGATCGAGCTGCGCGCACCGGAGTATCCGGGGCTGACGATTGCCGCGCGCAACGGCTACTGGGCGGAGAACGAAGCCCCGCCTGCGATTCCATCTCCCGCACCGAAGTAAGCAGTTTGATGCGCTCTACGCCTTGCGGTCGGCGAGGGCGGTGCGCATGGCGCTGGCGTCGTTCCAGGCCAGGCGCAGTCCGCTGGAGACCGGCGCTGCGCCCAGCAGGCGAACGAATGCCAGTACCGCACTCAGGTAGACCGGCGCGTGGCCGCTCCTCCATAGCTCCGAGAGCTGTCGCGAATTTCCCTCCGCGTCGGGGTGGAAGACGCGATCGTCCCAGCGCCGCGAGCCCTCGGGGAAGTCCGGGTAGTTGCGGATGGCGGCCAGCGTCGAGTTGAGGATGCGGTGCTTCCAGGGCTCGGCGTACTGCGGCATGAAGAGGACATGGCTCTGGCGGTCGCGGCGAACCTCGTGCACAAACTCGGTGAAGCTGCGCGCGCACGTCAGGTTGAGGTTGGCGTTGGGCTCCACGCCGTGCCGGTCGCCACCGCTGATCAGCACCTGGTTCCACTGCGCGGCGAGGGTCGCCGCCTCGCGGTTTTCGTCCCAGTTGCGCAGGCCGTTCAGTTCGACGGCGTGGCAGAACTGTCCGTAGACGGCGAGAAAATCATTCACCAGGAAGCGGTGCCGCTCCTGGCCGATGCGGTAGAGGTCCCATAGCGGATGGTTGAAGACAATCAGCACGCCGGGCAGCTCATCCAGCTCGGCCAGCATCTCGGTCAGCAACTTTGCCGGGCGCTCGGCCACCGGGATGGCCGTGAACGCCTCCATGCGCCGCATCCACTCCGCTCCGGTGGCGCTGGGCAGGTTGTGGATGCCCAGATGGAAGGCCGACTGCGCCGCGTACGAGCCGTATGGCACCGTCCACTCCAGCGAGACGGGAATCTGCCGCGCGGACGCGAGCGAGCGCAGCAGCATGGGCGCCTGAATGTCGTCGTGGTCGGTGAGCGAGACCATGGCCGGCATCTGCAGCTTCTCTTCGATCTGCATGCGTTCCAGGTCGAAGGCGAGGCGCGGCGTCAGCGGCGGGGTCCAGTAGCTGCGCGCGTAGTCGGGCCGGATGCCGGTGGTGCGCCGGCAGCGCCGCTCGGCCCAGCGCATCAGCGGCTGCAGCACGCCCCAGTCGGTGGAGAGCTCGGCGATAAAGTCCAGCGTCTCCTTGGACTGGTTGGTGTGGCTGTGCAGCGACACTCCAGCGGTGAATCCCTCGGCGGCCTTCGGCTCGCGCCATAGATAGGAGACGCTTTGGTTCATGGTCGTCACTCCGGCTTTCGGTCAACTCCCTGCTCCTACAGTCTCCTGAAGCCATGTGACGGGAAGATGACTGCACCGAGAATTGTGCGCGAAGCCGTACCAAATTGGGCACGGGGATGGAGTGCGTGATTCAGAGGCGCAGGATGCACATCCTGTCGGGTGCCCCATCCTTCGCGCTCTTTGCGAAGGGTGGGATGGTAATCCCTAGCGCGTCTTGGCGATGTCGGGGCCGAGGAGTTCCTGGGCGCTGGGCGCGGGAGTCTCCGGCACGCCGACGCCGGGCAGCGCGTGTTCGTGCTCGGCCGCGGCCTGCAACTGGAGGTCTTCGGTCAGGCCCGCCTTCAGCAGATCGAACGCCTCCTGCGGCGTGTCGGCGAACTGGAAGAGATCGAGGTCCTTCCTCGCAATAACGCCCTTCTGGGCGAAGACATCCAGGTTGATCACGCTCTTCCAGTAGCTCGGTCCGTAGATGACGACGGTGATCTTCTTGGCCAGCTTCTGCGTCTGCGCAAGGGTCAGCAGCTCGAACATCTCGTCCATTGTGCCGAATCCGCCGGGAAAGACAACCAGCGCCTTGGCCAGATACGCGAACCAGAACTTGCGCATGAAGAAGTAGTGGAACTCGAAGTTCAGATCGGGCGTGATGTAGGGGTTGGGCATCTGCTCGAAGGGCAGCTTGATATTAAGCCCGATGGTCTTGGCGCCGGCCTCGTATGCGCCGCGGTTGGCCGCCTCCATAATCCCCGGCCCGCCGCCCGAGGTAATCACATAGCGGCGGCGGCGGCCGGGCAGCGTCATCGCCCAGCGCGAAACCAACCCAGCCAGGGTTCGCGCGTCCTCGTAGTAGCGCGACATCTCGACGGCGGCTTCGGCCAGGCGCAGCCTCTGCTCCGAGGCCTCGCCGCGTGCCACCTCGTGCGCGCGCGCGGGCTGCTCGTCGGCGGGCGCGGGCGTGATCGAGCCGGTATTCTCCAGCAGCTCCAGCTCATGGCTTGCGACATCCAGCGCGCGGAAGCGCGCCGAGCCGAAGAAGACCACCGTGTCCTGGATGCGTTCACGGCGGAAGCGCGTCATCGGCTCGTAGTACTCGGCTATGATGCGCAGCATCCGGCCGTCGGGCGAGTTCAAAAACTCCGGGTTCTCGTACGCCAGCGGCGCGGCGGCAAGCGGTTCAGGGCTTTTTCGTTGCATGGTGTCTTCGTTTCCTCCTGCGGAAGACCTCTGGGCCATCTCCCGTCGAGCGAGCGCTGTCTATCAACGGTGTTCGCGGTAGTGGATCGCCTCCGAGACGCCGATCCATATATCCAGCAGACCCAGCCCCGAGATGAGCCCGCGCACCGCCCCGTTGCGCAGCACCGCGGCCAGGGCAGGGCGCGACTGGATGAAGAGGTTGTGGTCCCAGACCTTGGTCCACCAGGGCAGGACCATCACCAGCAGCCCAAGGTAGACGCAGAAGAGCACCAGCACAAACAGCGAGGTGCGCTGCAGCCAGATGGGCGCAACGGCGCCTGGTTCCGGCCCTGCCGCGTCCTGTGGGGGCGCGGCCTCCGCGTTCGGCAACGGCGGCGGCCCAAGCGGCGGCGCGCCCAAACCATCGGAAGGTACGTGTGCGTCGAAAGGCATCTAGCTCCCAGTGATGACAGTAGCAGAGCCAGTTGCCGGTTTCTACTCCACGCCGTTTCTCATGTGCTCCATCCTGCTTCGCGAGTTTGAAATGCGAAAATAGAAGACGATGCTTCAACTCTCCGCCGCCGGCAAGCGATTCGGCCCCAAACTCCTGTTTGAAGACGCCAACTGGCTGATCACGCCGGACGAGCGCACCGGCCTGGTCGGCGGCAACGGCACCGGCAAATCCACGCTGCTCAAGGTCCTCGCCGGCCTGGAGACGCTGGACTACGGCGAACTGACGCGCGTCAAGGGAAGCACCATCGGCTATCTGCCGCAGGACGGCCTCGCCCTCAGCGGCAAGACCGTATTTGCCGAGTGCCTCTCTGTCTTCGACCATCTCCACGCGCTGGAGCGCGAGGCCGAAGAGATCACCCACACGCTCTCGACCGCCGACCCCGGCTCGCGCGAGTACCGCGCCGCCGCCGACCGCTACTCCGACATCGCCAACCACCTCCACGTCCACGACATCTACACGCTGGATTCGCAGGTCGGTGCCGTGCTGGGCGGCCTCGGCTTCAGCAAGGAGGATTGGGAGCGCCCCACCGAGGAGTTCTCCGGCGGCTGGCAGATGCGCATCTCCCTGGCCAAGCTGCTGCTGCAAAAGCCAAGCCTGCTGCTGCTCGACGAGCCCACCAATCACCTCGATCTGGAGTCGCGCAACTGGCTGGAGAACTATCTCCACGACTATCCCTACGCCTACATCCTCGTCTCTCACGACCGCTACTTCCTCGATGTCACCGTCTCGAAGACCATCGAGATATGGAACAAGCGGCTGCACACCTACCACGGCAACTACGAAAAATACCTCGCGCAGAAGGAGGAGCGCCGGGCGACCTTGATGGCCGCGTACAAGAACCAGCGCGAGCGCATCGAGCAGTTGGAGGCCTTCATCAACCGCTTCCGTTACCAGGCCACCAAGGCCAAGCAGGTGCAGTCGCGCATCAAGGAGTTGGAGAAGATCGAGCGCATCGAGGTGCCGGAAGAGGAGGCGACGATCCACTTCACCATCCCGCAGCCGCCCGCCTCCGGCCGCACGGTGATCGAGGTCTCGCACCTGTCGAAGGATTACCCGCTGCCGCCCGTCGATGGTGGACCGGCCGGCGTGAATCACGTCCTCAAGGACGTCAGCTTCCAGATCAATCGCGGCGACCGCATCGCACTGGTGGGAGCCAACGGCGCGGGCAAATCCACGCTCATCCGCCTGCTCAGTGGCCTCGAACCGCCGACCAGCGGCAAGGTGCGCCTCGGCCACAACGTCCTGGCGGACGACTTCGCGCAGGACCAGTACAAGGTGCTCGACCCCAGCGCAGTTATGCTCGACGACATCAGCGGCATCGCGCCCAAAGTCCCGGTTGTCGAGCTGCGCTCGCTGCTGGGCTGCTTCATGTTCTCCGGCGACGACGTATTCAAACCGCTCGGCGTTCTCTCCGGCGGCGAGCGCAACCGCTACGCCATGGCCAAGATGCTGGTCTCGCCCGCCAACATGCTGCTGCTTGACGAGCCCACCAACCACCTCGACCTGCGGGCGAAAGATGTATTACTCGAGGCCATCGCCAACTTCACCGGGACGGTGCTCTTCGTCAGCCACGACCGCTACTTCATCGACGGCCTGGCCACGCGCGTCTTCGAGGTGGAAGACCACCGCGTCCACATCTTCCCCGGCAACTACGAGGACTACCTCTGGCGCAAGTCCGGCGGCCCGGAAAAAGTCGCCGTCTCCCTCGCCACCAGCCTCAAGCCCACCCCCACCGCACAGCCGTCCTCAGAATCTGTCATCCTGAGCGGAGCTGCTCACACCGTGAGCGGCGCAGTCGAAGGACCTGCGGTGGGTGCGGCCACAGAATCACTCCAAGCCCCCAAGCCCCCCGTCAAGCGCCTCAACCCCATCAAGCTGAAGAAGCTGGAAGACCGCGTCGCAGCCATCGATCAGGAACTCGCCAGCATCGACTCGCGCATCGCCGCAGCCGAGGAGGGTCTCGGCCACTACGTCTCCGCGGAAGAGTCGCAGCGCACCGCCGGCTCGCTCGAAGCACTCCGCACCCAGCGCGCCGCTCTGCTCGTCGAGTGGGAATCGCTCGCCTCCACCCTGGAAGAGCAATCCTCCACCACCGTCTGACTGACCACTTACCACTGGCCACTGACCACTGTTTTATCGCCCCTCGCGCAGCCGCGCTGCCAGCCGCTCCGGCAGCTTTGTCTTCCGTATCCGCGCCTGCGCCCTGTCCACGTCGTACGGCACGCGGTGGAACGCCACCTCATTCGCCTCGCTGTCGTAGATGGCAAACGCCGCCCGCCAGTCGAAGTCGCGCGGCTGTCCCACCGCCCCCGGATTGATCAGGCAGCGCATGCCCGGCGCAATCGCCAGCGTCCACATCTCGCTGCCCGCGCGGCTCGCGTAGCGCGGCCGCAGCTCGTGCCAGTCGTGCTCCTTCTGCGCGAAGCCGCCCTGGATGTGGGTGTGCCCCACAAACGTGATCGCCGTCGTCATCTGCCGCAGCGGGGCCCACGCGTCCCGCATGTTCTGGATGTACCGGTCCTCGTTCAGGGGCGATCCGTGCGCCAGGGCCACGCGCGCCTCACCGGGCGTCCGCGGCTCCGGCTCCAGCGGCCCCTGCGGCAGCCCGCGCAGCCACTCTAGGTTCTCCGCGCTCAGGGCCTCCATCGTCCACTTCGCCGCCGCCCGCGCCGTCGGATTGAAGTTCCGCGTCGAGGCAAGCCCACAGCAGACTCGGTCGTGGTTGCCGCGCACCGTCAGCGTCGCCAGCGACCGGACCGTCTCCACAACTTCATTCGGACAGGCCCCATAGCCCACCATATCGCCCAGGTTCCATAGCGCGTCCCACTGGCCTGCCGCGTCCAGCACCGCAGTCAGGGCCTCCAGGTTTCCGTGGATGTCGGAGAGAATCAGGGCGCGCATAGAAGGGAACGATTCGCACGATTCCGCACGAATCTTCAGTTTATCGCATAGAGCCTCAGCCTTCAGAGCAGCCCTCAGCATTCCTTCGCCAGCCAGGCCAGCGGGCGCGTCCGGTCGGAGGCCATCGTGGGCGCAGACGCCAGCAGCCGCCGCGTGTACGCGTGCCGCGGTCTGGCGAATAGATCGCGTGTGCCGGCCTGCTCCACGATCCTCCCCTGCTGCATCACCGCGACGCGATCGCCCGGCTGGTCGCAGGCCTCGGCCACCACCGCAAGATCGTGCGAGATGAATAGCATCGATAGCCCATGCGCGCGGCGCAGTTCCTTCAGCAGCGCCAGAATCTGCGCCTGCACGGTGACGTCGAGGGCCGTCGTCGGCTCGTCGGCAATCAACAGCCGAGGGCGGTTCACAATCGCCATCGCAATCAGGATGCGCTGCCGCTGGCCGCCGGAGAACTGGTGCGGATAGTCGCGCGCCCGCCGCTCCGGCTCCGGCAGCGCCACCTCGCGCATCGCGTCGAGCACCCGCCGCTCGACCTCCTTCGACGACAGCCCCGGATGGTGCGCCTTCACCGCCTCCGCAATCTGCGCTCCGACCCGCATCACCGGATTCAGCGCCGTCATCGGCTCCTGAAAGACCATCGCCACGTCGCTGCCGCGCCGCCGCCGCATCTCGCGCTCCGGCAGCGCCAGCAGATCGACCGTAGCCGCATCGCCCGCCGTGAACAGAATCCTGCCCGAGACGCTCGTCTGGACCGGCAGCAACCGCAGCACAGACAACGCGGTCACGGACTTGCCCGACCCCGACTCGCCCACCAGACCCAGCGTCTGGCCCGCCGCGATCTCGAACCCGATCCCGTGCACCACCTCGTGCCCGCTAAATCCAATTGACAGCCCCTCGACCCGCAGAATCGGCGATGCGCCATCGCCAGACGCTGCACCGTACCCGGAAGCTGTCGTTGTACTCACACCCTAGATGGTAGAGCATCTATCGATTTCCCATGGAGTTGGAAACAGTGTGCGAGCCCGCGCCCACCCGCTCAAGATACTCTGGGATGAGACGCCGCACATTCCGATCGCGTCTAACAGGGAGCAGGAAGGAGAGCATGAACCAGCCTCGCACCGAGCGCAGCCCGCATCCCCTCACCCGAGCACCGGGCGCGCTGCTGTTCTGCGCCCTCCTGATTGCGTCTCTCAACGCTCCCCTGCAAGCGCAGACCCACAAGGTCGCCGCAACGCAGAACGTCGTACGCGCGGTCGGCGTCTACGAGTGGACGGGCGATATGGCCAAGCCCGCCGCCAGCCGCCTCATCCCGGTCTCGCTCTTCATCGGCAGCAAGTTCGAAGACGCCGCCGTCTACCTGGCGCGGCCCGTCCCGTTCGCGCTCGCCGCTGGCAATGTCTACGAGCTGGACCAGGCTGGGACTATGCTCGGCACGCTGGACCTGGCCTTCGCGCGCCACCTGGTCGCCAGCGAGACGGCGACTACCACCTACGACGACGGCTGGTTCGGCTACGGCAAGTTCGTCCCGCCAACGCCGCCCAAACCTTCGACCCTGAAGCCGGCCAAGACGCTCGGCGTCATCAACGGCCTCGACGACGATGACGACCGCCCGCACTTCTCCGCCCGCTCTGCCCAACCTGGCTCCGGCGACGCGGCAACTCCCACGCCAGGAAGCTCCGCGCCCTCCGGCACGCCCGCGGACGATCCCAATCGCCCCACGCTGCACCGCAGCACCTCCGACCAGACCGCCTCCGGCAGTTCAGGCGAGACGCCCGCCAACGATCCCGACCGCCCCACCCTGCGCCGCCACAGCCCGCAGGACGCCGGCAAGAACAGCGCCAACGCAACCGACGGCGTCGCCTCGCTGAACGACGACCCCAACCGTCCGCTGCTGCATCGCGGCAAGCCCGTCAGCGCGCTGAACGAGGAGGACATTCCCAAGCTGGCCGGACTTCCCGCCGACCAGGACCTCCATCAACTGGTCGCCGTATCGGACGCGGCAAACCGCCCGCCGCACGACTTCTCCCGCGCCTGGGAGGATGAGGCCGAACACCAGGCCATTCTTGCCAAGATGCAGGCCGCCGCGCGCGCGCAGATTGCCGCCTACGAGGCCGCCAACGCGATTGTGCCAGCAGCAGCCGCGCCGCCCGCTCCCGCGCCCGCCAAGCCCGCCGTGCCGTCACCGCCGGACACGCGCAATCCCAACAGCAAGCTCCGCCACGCCGTGGCCCAGGAGACTCCGCCGCCGCCTACGCCCGTGCCACTGCTCGACGAGCAGTTGAACGGCTACACGCTGAGCTACGGAGGCGCGGCGACTTATGTTTACTCGGCGCACACCGGCGGCCTCGGCCCCGCGCTCTGCTTCGTCACTCTGGTGGCACAGGTTGACATGCAGGGCGAACCTCAGATTGCGATCAGGAGTGTCACCGACGCCGCCCATCTGGACCGCGCGCCGCGCATGAAGCTGGTCGACGCGGTGGACGCCGAGGCCTCCAACCGCGCCAGCCTGCTCTTCGAGCTGCGCGCGCAGAACTCCCGCCAGTTCGCCCTCTACCGCGTCATCGGGGCACACGCCGAGCAGACCTTCCTCACCGGCTCCACGCAGTAGTCAAAGCTGATCGGACGAATCGCCTACAGCGCAACGCCCTTCAGCCACTCGCGGAAGGCCGGTCCCAGGTCCTGGCGCTTCAGTCCCAGCTCCACGGTGGCCTTCAGGAAGCCCAGCTTTTCGCCCGCGTCGTAGCGCGTGCCTTCGAACCGATACCCGTAGACCTTCTCGTGCTGGAGCAGCGCCTGGATGGCGTCGGTGAGTTGCAGCTCGCCACCCGTGCCGGGCTTCACGCCCTCGATCATCTGGAAGATGCGCGGCGTCAGGATGTACCGCCCAATAATGGCGTTCGCCGACGGCGCGTCCTCGAACTTCGGCTTCTCCACCAGGTTCCTGATCTTCAGCAGCCGCGGATTGCGCGCATCCGGTGTGCAGTCCAGGCAGCCGTAGTTGGAGATCGCAGGGCCCTCGATGACCTCCGACGCAAGAATGCTCGCCTGCGTCTGGTC
>Ga0326727_10007294_pt1 | contig 29366 bp, 29 predicted proteins | sample MB2enrmetagenome_FD_207643 | JGI IMG/M metagenome (GOLD analysis project Ga0326727, IMG submission 207643) | Lab enriched peat soil microbial communities from McLean, Ithaca, NY, United States - MB29MY | ecosystem: Environmental > Terrestrial > Soil > Wetlands > Peat | place: USA: New York... | reverse complement strand
GCTTCGTAGTGATTCCCGGCAACGCAGAATCCTTACCGGCTGCTATCAGAAGACTTCATGCGAATAAAGTGGTGGTAGGTACGAATCGAGTGGCAATTGTCATTGGATCACCAAGACTTGGCTTTGGGATTGTGTGGCAACCGACTGAGTACTCCGTGACCAGTGTCCGATGGGATTTGGCGACCAGCGCCGAAAGTTTGAGCAGAGTCGTTTACTCCACAAACAAGGACTTCCACCCAGAGATATTGAAGTCCTTTGGGAACAAGTAGCTAAAACAACTCGTTCTCCTTCGCGTCGGCTTTCACACCGAGTTTCTTGTACGCCAACTCCGTCGGCACGCGGCCTTGCGGGGTGCGTTTGAGGTAGCCTTCCTGGATCAGGAACGGTTCGTACACTTCTTCAAGCGTGTCAGGTTCTTCGCCGACCGCCACCGCCAGCGAACCGATGCCGACCGGTTTGCCGCCGAACTTGTGCACCAGCGTTTCGAGGATGCGCTTGTCCATCTCATCGAGGCCGTGCTCGTCGATGTCGAGCATCGCCAGCGCCTTGTCGGCGATGTCTTCAGTGATTTGCTTCGACTTGGCCTTCACCTGCGCGTAATCGCGGACGCGTTTGAGCAAATTGTTGGCGATGCGCGGCGTGCCGCGCGAACGACCGGCGACCTCCACCGCTCCGCCATCGTCAATGTCCACGTTCAGGATGCGCGAAGATCGGTGGATGATGGAGGTCAATTCCCCGGCACTGTAATAATCGAGTCGTTCCGTGATCGGAAACCGCGAACGCAACGGCGCGGTGAGCAGTCCGCTGCGCGTGGTCGCGCCGATGAGCGTAAACCGCGGCAAATTCAGGCGGACGCTGTGCGCGTTCGGTCCCTGGTCGATCACAATATCCAACCGGAAGTCTTCCATCGCGGGATACAGGTATTCTTCGACGACCTTTTGCAGGCGATGGATCTCGTCGATGAACAGCACGTCGCCCTTGTCGAGCTTGGTCAGCAACCCGGCGAGGTTGGCGGCCTTTTCGAGCGCAGGACCGCTGGTGACGACTATATTCACGCCCATCGCCTTGGCGAGGATATGGGCCAGCGTGGTCTTGCCCAAACCCGGCGGGCCGCTCAGCAGAATGTGGTCGAGCGATTCCTTGCGTTGCCGCGCCGCCTCGACGGCCAGTTCCAGCCGTTCCTTCACCTTGCCCTGTCCCTGGAAATCGGCGAACAGCCCGGGACGCAACGACACGTCCAGTGTCTTGTCGTGAATGGTCTCCGTGACGAACCGCTCGGCCATGCGGGCAAGATGCGAAACGCCACCCCAAACCGCAAGACGAAAAGGCCGGGGTGGGCCGCCATTCAAGACGGGAAGATGTAGCCACGGCGCTCTGTCGCCGTGCCGGGATGCGCCCCGACGGAGCGGGGCGGCTACAACTCGGATGCGCCCGGTGCCCGTTTCATTGTGACGGAAACAGCAGTTGGTGCTACGTTAGCGCTCGACGTGAGATTTTCGTCCAAAAATCTGGCGGCGTTTTACTATCAGTTGGGCACGCTGGTGCAGGCGGGCCTGCCGATCCAGAACGCGCTGCTGTCCACCCGGAAGACAGCGCCCCGGGCGATGCGATCCACCGTGGCGGTGTTGTCCGATCGCGTCAACGAAGGCGTGCCGGTGCACGAGGCGATGGAACGCTGCGGCCAGCGGTTCGCCCCGCTCGACAAACACGCCCTCGACGTGAGCGGGCGGAGCGGCGCGCTGGACGTCGGCCTGTTGTCGTTGAGCAAGTATTACGAGACCCGCGCGGCGGCGCGCAACAAGCTCATCGCGGGGTCCATGTACCCGGTGTTGCTGTTAACCGTGGCGGTGTTCGGATGTCGTTTCCCCGCGTTTTTCCTCGGCGCCGCCAATGGGAAGCCGTACACCATGCTCGATTACGTGCGGGACACGGCCGGGTTTCTCGGGGTGCTGGTGCTGATTGGCGGGGGCGCCCTGTGGTTGCTGCGCTGGTCGCTACGGGTGCCGGGGTTGAACGTGACGGTGGACCGCCTGCTGCGGGCGGTGCCGGTGCTGGGCCGACTGCGATTTGATTACGCGCTGGTCCGGTGGGTGTCATCGATTCGCCTGATGCTGCGCGCGGGGATTGGCATTGTGCCCGCGCTGGAGTACGCCAGCCGCACGGTGGACAGCCCGTTGATCGCGTATGGTTACCAGAAGGCCGCGCCGCTGATCGGGAGCGAGCTCCAGGTCAGCCAGGCCCTCGCGACAACCGACGTGTTTCCCGAATACCTCATTCAATTTTGGGCCACGGGCGAACAGAGCGGTCGCATGGACGACATGCTCGATCGGTTGGAGGCGTACTACGAGGACCGCTGGCGCCGCAGTCTCGACCAGACCGTGACCTGGCTGCCGCGCATCGCCTACCTGTTTGTCGTGTTGTACACAGCGTATCAAATTTTCAGCATGTATAGTTCGTACTTCAACCAGTACAACGAGCTCCTGAAATGAGCCGGCAGTGAGATGACATCGCGCAGATTATTCCTGGTCGTCGCCCTGATGCTCGACGTTTCGGCCTGCCGAACCACCACGTCGCCGGACCTGGTGGTTGTCGCGCCGCCGCCCGTCGCGCGCCAGGTCGCGCACGTGACCGAACTTCACGGCGAGCACTTGGTGGACGATTACTACTGGCTGCGCGAGAAGGACAATCCCGCCGTTCTCGACTACTTGCGCGCGGAAGACGCGTACACGGACTTGGTTATGAAGCCGACGGAGCCGTTGCAGGAGAAAATTTATGGGGAAATGCTGGCTCGGGTCCAGGAGCCGGATGACACGGTGCCGTACCGTGATGGCGATTGGTTGTATTATCGCCGCACCGAGCCCGGTAAACAGTATCCTACGTACCTGCGCAAACGCGTGTCCACGAATGCCGTCGAGGAAATCGTGCTCGACCTGAACGCCATGGCCGCCGGCAAAGAGTTCCTCGACGTCGGCGTGACCGAAGTCAGCGACGACGGCAATTTGCTGGCGTTCAGCACGGACGAGACCGGGTTTCGCGAATACTCGCTGTATGTGAAAGACCTGCGGACGGGCGCGTTGTTGAGCGAGAAGATTCCGCGGGTCGACAGCGTCGCGTGGGCGACGGACAACCAGACGTTCTTCTATGTCACGGAGGACAACGCGAAGCGGGCCTATCGGGTCTGGCGGCACAAACTTGGCGAGAAAGAGGACACGCTGGTGTACGAGGAGAAGGACGCGCTGTTCTCGGTCGACGTCGACCGGTCGCACAGCAAACGGTTCGTGTACGTCGCCATTGGCAGCAAGACGACGGACGAAGTCCGCTATCTGCGGGCGGATCATCCCGACGAGCCGTTGATGACCCTGACCCCGCGGGAGCAGGACCACGAATACAGCGCGGATGACGGCGGCGATTTGTTTTACATTCGCACGAACGACAAGGGGCGGAACTTCCGGCTCGTGACCGCGCCCATCGCCGATCCGCGGCACGAGAATTGGAAGGAAATCGTGCCGGTCCGCGACGACGTATCGCTCGATGATTTCGGCGTGTTTTCGCATCACATCGCGCTGATCGAACGGGCCAACGGTTTGCCGCAAATCCGCGTGTACGACGTCGACTCGGGTTCGTCGCAGGCGATCGCGTGGCCCGAATCGGCCTACGCGGTCGAGGCGGGTGACAATGCCGTGTTCGACACGAATGTGCTGCGGATTACCTACGAATCCCTGACGACACCACTTTCCGTTTACGACTACGACATGACTACGCACGAACGGACATTGCTGAAGCGACAAATCGTGAAAGGCGGATACGACCCCAACCGTTACCAGACCGAGCGGATTTTCGCCACCGCTGCTGACGGGGTCCAGATCCCCATCTCGCTTGTCTATCGGAAGGACCTCAAGCGCGCGACGGGCAATCCGTTGTGGCTATACGAGTACGGTTCGTATGGGTTGCCCACCGATGTCTGGTTCTCGTCGGGCCGGCTGAGCGTAGTGGACCGGGGAGTGACTTTTGCGATCGCGCACGTCCGTGGCGGCGGCGAATACGGCAAGCGCTGGCACGATCAGGGGCGGATGCTGACCAAGCGCAATACGTTTACCGATTTCATCGCCTGCGCCGAGACGCTCGTGGCGCAGCATTACACCGATTCGCAGCATCTGGCCATCGAGGGCGGCAGTGCGGGCGGTCTGCTGGTCGGCGCCGTGCTGAACATGCGGCCACGGTTGTTCAAGGCGGCGCTGCTGGAAATGCCGTTTGTTGACGTGATCAACACGATGCTCGACGAATCGTTGCCGCTGACAGTCGGGGAATTCGAGGAATGGGGCAACCCGAAGATTCCGGATCAGTTCGCGTACATGAAGACGTACAGTCCGTACGACAACATCCAGCCGCAAGCCTACCCGGCGATGTTGGTGGAGTCATCGCTCAACGACAGCCAGGTGATGTACTGGGAACCCGCGAAGTACGTGGCCAAACTTCGGGCCACCAAGACCGATTCCCATCCGCTCCTGCTCAAGATGAATTTGCAACCGTCCGGCCACAACGGCAAGAGCGGCCGTTACGATGCCCTGCACAATACCGCGTTCGAATACGCGTTCATCCTGACGCAATTGGGAATCGAGGAATAGAAATCAAAGGGGCGTAGCTTCCACCAACGCGGATGGCTCCTCCAGCACCTCGCGTACGCGCTGGGCAAGCTGTTTCGGGGAGAATGGCTTCTCCAGGAACGAGATTCCGGGCCCCAGCGCACCATGGTCCGCGAGGGCGTCATCCGTGTAACCCGATACCAACAAGACTTTGACCTCCGGCAGCTTCATCCGAACGCGTTCGAGTAGTTCCTTGCCGCCCATCCGGGGCATGATCATGTCAGAAATGATCAAATCGAGTTTCGGACTATGGTCGCTCGAGAGTAACTGCAGCGCCTCCACACCATCGCCCGCTTCATGCACGATGTACCCGTATTTGCGCAAGACGGACGCGGCCAGACGACGCACCGATATTTCGTCCTCAACCAACAGCACGGTCTCCGATCCATGGCTGAGGGACGTGTTCGGGGACGGCGCAGATTCAGTCGCCGCGCGTTGATCGATCCGGGGAAAATAGATCTTGAAGGCGGTTCCCCGGTCGGGCTCGCTATACACGCGGATGTCTCCACCGCTCTGACGGACGATGCCGAAGCAGGTCGCCAGGCCCAAACCGGTCCCCTTTCCGTGTTCTTTGGTCGTAAAGAACGGCTCGAACAAATGTTCCTTGACGGAATCGGTCATGCCGACACCCGTATCTGTGATCGCCAGCATTACGTACTGGCCCGGGTTGAGTTCGTGATGCTTGTAGCCGGTCTTTTGATCCAACGTGACATTGTCCGTTTCGATCAGAATTCGGCCCCCGCGTGGCATGGCGTCACGAGCATTCACGACCAGATTCAAGATCACCTGTTCGATTTGTCCGGGGTCAGCCATGATCTGCCCCAGTGACTCGTTAAGAATCGTGCGCAATTCGATGTCTTCCCCGATCAACCGCCGCGTCATTTTCTCAATGCCGACGACAACGCCATTCAATTGCAGCGCCTTGGGCTGCAACACCTGCTTCCGGCTGAACGCCAGCAGCTGGCGAGTTAATTGCGAAGCCCGTTGCGCGGCATTTTGAACCTCTTCCACACTCTCCCGCGAGAGATTCCCCGTCTTGACTTGTTCAATCAACAACTCACAGTGGCCCGAGATCACGGTCAGGAGGTTGTTGAAATCATGCGCAACGCCCCCGGCCAATCGCCCGACCGCCTCCATTTTCTGCGCCTGCCGCAGTTGTTCCTCGCTCATACGCAAGGCTTCTTCCGCCTGCTTTCTCTGGGTGATGTTTCGCACAATCACGAGAATCTGGTTTTCCGGCAATGGCAGAAGCCGGGCTTCGAAATACTTCTGTTCGCCACGCAATTTCATCGCGTACTCAATGCTGACGAGAGATTGTGTCCGCCGGATCCGCGCGATGGCTTCCGCGAATTCCTCCCCGACCCGCTTGCTGGGGTCGTCCTGAATCCGTTTGCCAAGCAATTGCGAGGACGGGACATGGAGATCGGCATCCGACCCCGTTTTCACGTCCAGGATCTTACCCGAAGCGTCGACACGAAAATACAGATCGGGAAACGCCTGCAGCAGCCCGCGCATTTCCAACATGGCGGCATACACTTCCTGCGAACTCAGTTGCAGGGAACGTTCGAGCATCGTGCGGTCGTTGTCCGATTGCCCGTACGCCTCGTTGACCGCGTTCAACAAGTCGCTCATCTTGGCGGAGCAGGTTCCCGCACAACCGAATGCGGCCTTCAACTCTTCCGCGCTAGTGCCCAGACAGCCGAGGTATTGCCGGAGTTGACGCCCCAGCAAGTTGTGATGTGACGCCATGATCTAGTCCTCGGAAGACGCTGTCGAACATCCCAGGATCAGCGCGTTGGGATTCACCTGCTGCAACGAAGCGGTGGAGGCCCGTTCCTTGAGAACCGCCGTGCTCCCAAAGAGCAAAACCAAATCGGCGGATTCCCCCAAGTCGCCGGGCGCGCGTGGTTCCCACCCGCTGGATCGAGTCCATCTGTTTTGTTCGATTCTCACATGCAAGACCCACCAGATAGTATATCGACAGGCTCCGCCAAAGCCTGTAGGGGCTTTTGGGGGGGTGGAGGCAGGGAAGCGCAACACCTGCATCGGCAAGAAAGTCGACACAACCGGCTGGCTGGCAGGACCTTAGCTATTGATTACGAAGGGCGGCACGGACGAGTTCTTCAACATTTGCTGTCGCGTCCAGCTTTGCCATGACGGCCAGAACGGCCTTGTGGGCGTCGACCTGCTTGTAGCCGAGCGAGACGAGGGCCAGGACGGCATCGGTGAGCTTCTGTTCTTCGGGTGTGGCGGCGCGGCCCTTCGTCTCGAACGCCGCCGCCCCGCCGATCTTGTCCTTCAGCTCGACCACGAGGCGCTCGGCGGTCTTTTTGCCAATGCCGCGCAGGGTGGAAAGCGTTTTGGTGTCGCCGCTGGCGATCGCGCCGCGCAACGCTGAGATCGACGTGCTGCTGAGGATGTTGATGGCCAGTTTCGGGCCGATCCCGCTGATGCTGATCAGCAACAGGAACATCTCGCGCTCGTCGGGCGTGACGAACCCGAATAATTGCTGCGTGCCATCCTGGGAAACGACGTGATGGTATGTGAGCAATTTCACGTACGCGCCCCGGGCCGGCAGCTTGTCGTAGCTCGACAGCGGGATGAACACGGCATAGCCCACGCCGTGGCAGTCCACGACCACATGGGTCGGCGTGGATTCCGCCAGCTTGCCGTGGAGATACGCGATCACAGGCACGAATTACCACGAATCCGACACGAATGACACGAAGTTTTTCGGAGGGCCAGTGGAACCGCGAATACACTCGAATCAACGCGAATTGAACGCGCCCTAAATTTGTTTGGCCGGTTTGATCTGGACGCCGCGGCAGTTGTGGGCGTGGCAGATGGCGAGGGCGAGGGCGTCGCCGGCGTCGGCTTGGGGAATCTCCGCGAGCCCGAGCATGGCCTTGACCATGTTGCCGACCTGTGTCTTACCGGCGCCGCCGAGGCCGGTGACCGCCTGCTTCACTTTGCGCGGGGCGTACTCGTAGATCGGGAGATCGTTCGCGGCGGCGGCGGCGATGACGACGCCGCGGACCTGGCCGAGCGTGAACGCGATGCGCGTGTTCTGAACATAGACCAATCCTTCGATCGCCACCGCGTCGGGTTTATGGTCGTCGATGAGTTTCCTGACCGCGTCGCCGATCCGCACCAGACAGCGGGATGGAAGGAGGCTCGGCGGGTTCTGGATCTGCCCATGACAAAGCGCGGACATCTGGTTGCCGCGAACTTCGACGACGCCGAAGCCGGTGCTGCGGAGGCTGGGGTCAATGCCGAGGATTTTCATGGTCTTACCCGGAGCGGCGCGCCCAGCGGTCGCGCCCTACCGTTATGCGGCGGGGGCGGTTGCCCGCTCCATGATGTCGTCGGGGATATCGTAATTGGAATAAACGTTCTGGACGTCGTCGTTGTCTTCGAGCGCGTCAATCAGCCCCAACACCGCGCGGGCGGTCTTTTCGTCGGTGACGGACACCGGCGTGAGCGGCAATTGCGCGATCTCGGCCAACTGCGGCTTGATGTTTTTCGCTTCGAGCGCCTTGTGGACGGCCTCGAACTGATGCGGGTCGGTGAGGATTTCATACGTGTCCGGATGCGTGATCATGTCTTCGGCGCCCGCGTCGAGGGCGAGACTCATGAGGTCGTCTTCCGAGATCTGTTCTTTCGGAACCACGATCTGGCCCTTGCGATGAAACAGGTGCTTGACGGCTCCCACGCCGGCCATGTTGCCGCCGTGCTTGGTGAAGATCATCCGAATTTCGGAAGCCGTGCGGTTTTTGCTGTCGGTGAGCAACTCCACCAGCAGGGCGACGCCACCGTGCGCGTAGCCTTCATAGGTGATTTCTTCGTATGTGACACCGGGGAGTTCGCCCGTACCCTTCTTGATGGCGCGGTCGATGTTGTCAGCGGGCATGTTGACGGCGCGGGCTTTCATCAGGATGGTGCGCAATCGGGGATTGAAGCCGGGGTCGCCGCCGCCGTGTTTGGCGGCCACGGTCATTTCCTTGCCGAGCTTGGCGAAGACCTTGCCGCGTTTGGAGTCAACCACGCCCTTGGTGTGCTTGATCTTCGACCACTTGGAATGACCAGACATGATGCCGAAATCTTAGCTTGCCGACGGTCGGTTTTCCATATAATTTATGCTTGTTTTGACGGTCGTGCAGAAGCACGACCCTTCGTGCGCGCGGGTGGTGGAATTGGCAGACACGTACGTTTGAGGGGCGTATGGCGAAAGCCGTGCAGGTTCAAGTCCTGTCCCGCGCACCACTTCACAAGCACCAATAAAAGCGCCGTTTTTTGCAACTCCTGTTGCCGGCAACCTATTCGCATAACTATCTGGCATAACAAATCCCCCCATATCCACCCGCGTCCCTGTGCCGATTTAAGGGGTTATGGCGGGCGATTTAGAAGGGGCGTGGCGATTTATGCTGTGGTGGTCAAGTCTCTGGAGAACACGAGGCGCGCGCACTGGTCGCTGGCGGGGAGGCGGCTGAGGTGCTCTCTCGGCAGGACGAGCTTACCACCCCATTGTCCCCTCGTCGGCGCACGAAAACCCGCGTTGCTGACGCTGAACGAGTCAATCAGCTCGCGGACGCAACCGCCTTGGAGATAGCGGTGCGCAGCGTGTTGATCGTCACGGGCTTTCCGACGATGAAGTCCACGCCTATGGGTTTCTCGTCAGCGGCGTTCATCATCGAACCAAAACCGGTGAGCATGACGACCGGTACTTTGGGTGCGGTGGATTTGATTACGGCGGCGACTTGATCCCCGCTCATGCCCGGCATGGCGCGATCTACCAGCACAAGGTCAAACCGACTGTTACGGAATTTCTCCAGACCGTCGTGGCCACTATCGGCAGCCTCCACGATGTGTCCGTCAATCTTCAGATACTCGCCAACGATATTGCGCACCACGGCTTCGTCATCAACCACGAGGATGTGAAGGTGCTGGGTCACACTCGCTGGTGTTGCCGAAGGCCCGACCTGCAGCCTGGCCGACTGCACCGGCAAGTGGATGATGAAGGTCGTGCCCTTGCTGATTTCGCTCTCAACATCAATTGTTCCTTGGTGGCGCTGGATGATGCCGTAGACCATGGACAGGCCAAGTCCCGTGCCGTGCTCGCCTTTGGTGGTGAAAAACGGCTCGAGGCAGCGGCGACGGACTTCCTCGGTCATGCCGGTGCCGGTGTCGCCGATTTCCAGCACCACATAGCCGTCGTCGCGGTAGGTGCGGATGGTGATGGTGCCGCCGCGTGGCATGGCATCCACGGCGTTGAATAGCAAGTTGGTCAACGCTGCGCGCAGTTCGGCGGCGTTGCCGGCGACAAGTGGAACCTCTTGCATGTCGGTGCGCACATTCACTGCGATGCATCGAGCTTGGGCTTCGACTTTCCACTTGGGCTCTGTCAGCGTGACGGCCTCGCCAACAATATCGTTGATATTCACGGGAATATGGGCTTCCTGTTCCTCACGGCGGCGATAAAACTCGCGGAGGCGGTCGACGACCCTGCTGGCGTCTTGCGCGGCGGTGTTCATCATCATAATGTGGCGAATGGCTTTTTCCTTGTCGTCGAGTTGTCCAGGCAGATGGAGCAGCAGTTCGGTGCTGCCGAGGATGGCGGTCAGCGAGTTGTTGAAATCGTGGGCGATGCCACTGGCCATCGTCCCCAACGCGCTCAGGCGTTCCTGTTGCATGATCCGTTCTTGAGCGGCTTGCAAGTCTTCCAAGGCCTCTTGCAGTTGGCGGTTGCTTTCCCGCAGCGCTTCATCGGCGCACTTGCGCTCGGTGACGTCGCGAAGGACCCCCACAGCATGCCAGCCCCCCCCGATCCGAACGGCGGACAGCGACAGTTCGACGGTAACCTCACGGCCATCTTTGCGTCGCGCCTCCAATTCCATCTGCTTCCCAATGGCATTCCCGTGTCCCGTCCGCTGAAACTCCGGGAACGCCTTCTGGTGCGCGTCTTGATAACGCGGGGGGGCGATCAGTTCGTGCAGGTTCCGACCGATGGCCTCATTCTGTGCGTACCCCAGAATGCGCTCAGCCGACGGATTCCAGAAAGTCACGAGCCCCTGCGGGTCCATCATCAGGATGGCCTCCTGTGCCGAGTTCGTGATGGCGTCCAAAACGTCTTGTCGCCTCTGTGCTTCGTCCGCCGTCCGACTGCGTGCAGTGACATCCTGCTTGATGGCAATGAAGTGGCTGATCTCGCCGCGGTCATTGCGCACGGGGGTGATCGTCATCTCCTCGGTGTACTCCGTGCCATCTTTGCGACAGTTGATGAGTTCGCCGTGCCAGACGTTGCCCGCCTTGATGGTGCGCCACAACCCGGTGTAGAACGCCGCGTCGTGCTTGCCGGATTTGAGGATCCGCTGGTTCCTGCCGAAGGCCTCCTCGCGTGTGTAGCCGGTCAACGCGGTGAACGCAGAATTGAACCAGAGGATGGTGCCGTCGGCGTCGGTGATGGTGATGGCGTTGGCCGCTGCTTCCAAGGCGGCACCCTGCAACCGCAGGCTGTGTTCGGAGCGCTTGCGTTCGGTGATGTCGCGAACGATCTCCTGGTATCGGCCATCGCCCAGATCTCCGACCATCACTTCCACGGGGAAACAAGAGCCGTCCTTCTTGCGGATGGCGCGCTCGTAGCGCACGATTGATCCATCGCGAACCGCCTGCCGCTCTCGCGCAACCTTATTGCGTTCTTCCGGGATACCGGTCTCTGCGATGTTTAGCTGGCACAACTCTTCCGACGTATAGCCAAGCATGCGGCAGATGGCGGGATTGACGAATCGGATGTTCCATCGCTGGTCAGCAATCATGATCCCATCGACGGATTGCTCGACCAGAAGGCGATACTTCTTCTCGCTCTCTTCAAGGGCAGTCACCGCCTTTTTGCGCTCGGTGATGTCCCTGACCGTTGCCAGGTGAAACACCTTTCCATCCCGCTCCATCCTGGTCAGGAGCACCTCGGCAGAGAACTCCTCGCCGCTCAAGCGTCGGTGCGTCCATTCAAAGAAATGGGAGCCCTCGCGGATGGCCGTCGCAATCATTTCCCTGGCTTTCTCGGCGGAATCGCGCCCGTCCGGCTGCCGCTCGGGAGACAGTTCCCACGGCATGCGAGAAAGCAACTCTTCCTTGTTCTTCGCCCCATATATCTTCACTGCCGCCAGGTTTACGGAGGTGATCCTCCCCAAAGGCGGCTCCGCGATCATGAGAGCGTCACGGGAGCTTTCGAAGAGGTCCCTGTACTTTTCCTCGCCTTTGCGCAGTGCCTCCTCAGTGCGCTTGCGCGCGGTGATGTCCTGACCGATGCCACGGAGCTTCGTGACCTTGCCGCTACTGTCTCGTATGGGAATGCCGATGCTGAGCAGGTAACCTTCCTTGCCGTTGGGCGTTACGAAGTGCGAGTCGACTTCGAATCTTTCACCGGTCTCAACGGCTTGCTGAACGAGTTGCTGCAATCGCGCAGAGTCTTCCGGCGCGAAGTAGGTCAGGAATGTTTCGAGCGCCGGAGGTCCGTTGGCCGGGTCCAAGCCAAAGAGCGCGAAGGTCTGTCGCGACCACTGGATTTGCTGGGTCGCCACGTCGAATTCCCAGTCACCGATCCTGCCGAGGGCTTGCGCCTCGTTGAGCCGCTCCTCGCTGACGCTCAGGAATCCTTGCATCTCTTGGTGCTCGGTAAGACCTTGGTTCGTTGCTAGTGAATAACGTCGCTCACGTTCGCCGCAACCAGCCCCCGGAGCACGCGGACCCAACACAAGGCGATTTCTTCCAGCAAAGCGCTCACGAGATTCCGTCTTCCCTCGGATAACATTCGCGACAGCTCGGCAAAACCGGCCTCAGCCCGCGCACAGAAGAATCCAGCCAGTTCCCGCCGCTGTTGTTCGCGCACAGTGCGGGCGACCCGAATGATGGCCGCCTGCTTATGAATCGCGATTAACCAATCCGTCACGCCGGAGCGGCTGTGCCCACTCCCTGATCTCGGCTGTTCGTCCAGGAGCGCAAGCATTTCCCCGTGTTCGAGCAATTCCTCCCGCAAAGCGCAAATGAGTTTCTCGGTCGCATCTCCAATCCTGAGGTTTTCATTGTTCATTCTCGTCTCCTTCCGTTTTCTGCTTGCCGTACGCGGCGGGTTAGGATAAAGAAGTCAACCCTGCATTTGTGACTGGGGGTCTCGTATAGAATTTTCTATGCCAGAGACTGATAATTTATAGATAAACCATTTTTGCCCATGTTTGGTAAGAATCTACGGCGGGCGCTCGAAAGACGGGCGGTTTCACAGACTGCGGCAGCGGAGTTGCTCCAGATTCGGCAGCCGTCGTTCAATTACTATTGCAATCTTGTCGAACCTCCCCGTGACAAAACTGTCCGGTGGTTGTCCTTTCATTTGGGCATCCCGTGTGACGAGTTGCTAGGCGGCCCGCCGTCATGGCTGGCCAAGGGTGCCGCAGGTAAGTACGGCGGGGCCGATCCGCTGTGGTGGAATAGTCTGAAGCGGCGCTGGCGGCGCCGCAACAATCGATCTGAATTGGAATTGTCGATCCGTGTCTTGTTCCCGGACAATGCCGACGCGATCGTTGCCTGGCTCAATGGCAACAATCCAGCTTGTCCGGATTCGCTCCACACGTCGAAGCCGGTGATCTGTAAGGCGGCCACGCGACCAATGGCTGGGGTCGATGTTGAGGCGACGAAAGGCGGAGAATCCAATGGGGGAAGCCAACCAGCAGGATCTGCGGCTGATTCTTGACGGTCGTTTGAAGTGAGGGTTACACGGTGTCAAGTTCACGTCCGATGCCGGGCTATTGGCTTACCGGGAACTCGATGGGGCGCTGGGATTGATTGTCCCAGGGAGAATCTGCTGAGTCGGTTGGCATACCGGATTCAGTTGTTCTGGTGAGAGGGTCGCTCGACTCTCCACTGCAGGTAAGCCTGATCTTGGGAATAGCAACCGATCGTTTCCTGGCAACTTTGGCGGCGGGAAATAGGGCGGCACGGATTTTCATCGGTTGGCAAAGATGCAGAATAGTAGGGTGATTTCCCGGTCGGAAATAGGGAATCTAGTAATTTCCGGTTCTCCATGAATGCCATTAGCGTCTGGTGTTATGAAACAGACGTCGATTACGCCGCCCGTTCCCGACAGCTTTCCCCACCGGATCTCGCTGCTTGTGGTGGAATTGCTCGGGCCGGACTTGGTCATGTTGTAATTCCATGAAAGACAAGTGGCTCCGCTTGATTCTGCGTCGGTTTATGATAGCTTACATGGTACGCAGGTCGCATGAAGAGGAAGCTCAAGCGTAAGGTCGCCGCTGGGCTCGTCACGGTTGCTACTGTTGTGTCTGGTGATGCCGAGATCACCGCTAAAGCAGCGTTGTGTCGAGCGCTTGGCCACCCCGTTGCGATCGGGCAGATCTGTTGTGAATGCTGCGAACATCATCGCCTGTGTAGCCAAATCTTCTGGTTGTCGCAGTTGAAAGCCACCTGGGGCGATCCAGGTTCCGACAAGGCAAAGATGGCGCAGGCAATCAAAACCTGTTTCGGCAAAGATTCAACCGCCATTATTGCCTGGTTGAATCAGCCTTAAAAAGATTTGCCCCGCAGCATCGTCCGCGCGAAACGCAGAGGAGTGTGGGCCTCAATGCGTATCAGACACCCGGTTCTCTCTCAAAATGGGTTCACCGATGGTTCCCCTGTCCCGCGCACCAATTTTTGACTGGTTCCCACGCCATCGCGACTGTTGTTTTCCCGCAAGAAATCTCTACACGAGCCGGACCGGCTGTGCTAGGGTGGGGGAAGAAAGGCAGGAGGCCCTATGCGAGCGCGGTTTCTGTTTCGTTCGGTAATCGTCACGGCAACGCTGGCGTTTTTCGGTGGTTGCGCTCCCATAAAGCCATCCGGAACGGTCGAGCCGCAACCCGCGATGCAGGCGCCGGGGCAACCGGTTGCCGCGCCCGCGCCATCGCCGGCGTCGGACACTCAATCCGGCGACCAACCCACCGACGACTGGATCGGCATTGAAATCCGACGGTTGGTGAATACCGACCCCACCACGGGCGCCGGTATTATCGTCGAGGTGGATGGCGGTAATGTCACCTTGCGAGGAACGGCGGTTACTCGGGCCGGGGCGTGGCGCGCAGAAGCCGCCGCGCGCTCCGTCAAGGGCGTCAAATCCGTGGTCAACCAGATCATCGTCAACGCCCCCAGCATTACGCAGTGACACGTGGGGCCTGATTCCCCGCCTTACGGCGTGGCGTGGACGGGGGCCGGCGGTCGGGCGGTTTGCAACACAACCACGCCGTATTTCCACACGAACCAAACAACCCCGGCGCAGAGGATCAGCGTGCCCAGCAGGTACAACGGGGCGAACCGCCTGTGTCCGGAAGCTGCGATCGGCGTGACACGCTGCTGGTTCAGGGAATCCCGGGCCTCCATGAGGTCCTGGATGATTTCATCGTATGCCCCATATCGCTCGGCGGGGTCTTGCGCGAGCATGTGGGTGATGATCCGGATGGTGCACGGTTGGGCCGCCGGGGCGTCCATCGCGAGGGCGGCGGCCGGGTCCACGGGATGTTTGGCGGCCGCGTCGGTGGCGGACGCCGGGTCGACTGGCGGTCGGCCCGTCAGTGCATGGAACAGCGTCGCGCCGAGCGAATAAATGTCGCTGCGCTCGTCGTCGGGTTTGCCGCGGAGTTTCTCCGGCGCCACGTAGTAGGGGGTGCCCCAGATTTGTTCGGTATCCGGCGTGTGACCGCCTTCAAGATCGCTCTCCGGGGCGCTGGCCAGGCTGAAATCGATGAGTTTGGGAACGCCATCCTCGTTGAACAGGATATTGCCGGGTTTCACGTCGCGATGGAGCACGCCATGCTGCCACGCGGCACGCAGGGCGGAGGCAATTTGGAGGCCAAGGGACAGCGCGTCGGGCTCGGGGAGACGTCCGACTCGGGTAATCTGGCTATCGAGGCTTCCCTGGTCGCAAAGCTCCATGGCGGTGTAGTACCAGTGGTCAATCTCGCCAAAGGAATAGACCTGGGCAATATTCGGGTGATTGACGGTGGCGGTGGCGCGCGCCTCGCCGGAGAACCTGGCGACGAACGCGGCGTCGGAGGCGAGGTTCGGGCGCAGGACCTTGAGGGCGAGGTAGCGGTTGAGCGGGACGTCGATGGCTTTGTAGACCGTGCCGGTGCCACCGGTGCCGATCACGTTGAGCAGCAGGAAATCACCAAATTTCAGAGGAACAACGGAGGGCGCCCCGCAGCGCTGACACTCGATGTGAGTGAAGCCGGTCTGGCCGGTGAGGTCGACAATCGCCCCGCAGGAATGGCAATTGATCGAGTCGGGCACATTGCCTGGCGCGTCCATCACGGGGCGACGTTAGCACGCGCTGGAAAGCGGCAGCAACAGCAAATCGCCGGCTCGTTTTGTTTTGACCATGCTGAGCAAATCGCCGCAGTGCGAGGGAAGCTTCCCGGGGGTGTCATCAGGTTCCGGCACATGCGCAAGAGATTGTTTAACAATTAGATGCGGATGGAATTTGATTAAGACGAGACGGCGGTGGCATATGGGCTGCTGGGTCTACGCGCGCACGGTTGTACATGCCCTTGGTGTGATTATCGCGAGGAATCGGCGAGGCGCTTTTTCTGTTTACATGCCGGAGCCGCTTCTCTAGTATTCGCACTCGCACTTGGGGAGGAAATTAATGAAAAAGATCGAGGCCATAATCAAGCCGTTCAAGCTCGAAGACGTCAAGGAAGCCCTGGCCGGCGTGGGCGTCGAAGGTATGACGGTCACTGAAGTCAAGGGTTTTGGACGACAGAAGGGCCATACCGAAATCTATCGCGGGAGTGAGTACACCGTGGATTTCTTGCCCAAGCTGAAGTTGGAGATTGTGCTGGCCGACAGCGCCGTGGAGGCCGCGGTCAGCGCGATTCTGAAGACAGCGAAGACGGGCAAAATCGGCGATGGCAAGATTTTCGTCCTGCCCATTGACGAGGCCGTGCGCATCCGTACCGAGGAACGCGGCGACCAAGCCGTGTAACGCCGTCCAAAACTGGATCAACGAGTAACCAAAATTCAGCTAATCCGGTGAACCATCCACCGGTTGGCCAGGAGGACAGTTATGACACCAAAAGAAGTTCTGGCGTTGTGCAAAAGCAAGAACGTACAACTGGTAGACGTCAAATTCTGCGATTTTCTGGGAACCTGGCAGCATTTCTGTGCGCCGATTTCCGAGCTGGAAGAGGACGTTTTCGAGGCGGGTCTGGGCTTCGACGGCTCGTCCATTCGTGGATGGAGATCCATCGAATCCAGCGACATGCTGCTGCTGATGGACCCGGCCACGGCGATCATCGACCCATTCCCACAGGTCACCACGCTCAGCATCGTGGCGGACGCGATCGACACGATCACCCGTGAGCCCTATACGCGCGACCCGCGTAACATCGCCCGCAAATCCGAGGCGTATTTGAAGCAAACGGGCATCGCGGACACGGCATTCTTTGGACCAGAAGCCGAATTCTTCATCTTTGACGATGTTCGCTTCGGTCAGACATCCAACAGCAGCTACTACTACATCGATAGCAACGAGGGCATATGGAACAGCGGCCGTGAAGAGTTTCCCAACCTCGGCAACAAGATCCGCCACAAAGAGGGGTATTTCCCTGTTCCCCCGCAGGACACACAAGCCGACATTCGCAACGAAATGATCATGGTCATGAAGGATTGCGGCCTGAAAGTGGAGCGCGAGCACCACGAAGTGGCCACCGCCGGCCAGGCCGAGATCGACCTGCGCTTTAACTCGCTGGTCTGCATGGCCGACGACATGATGCTCTACAAGTACATCACCAAGAATGTCGCCAAGCGCCACAACAAGACCGTGACGTTCATGCCGAAGCCGCTGTTCGGCGACAACGGCAGCGGGATGCACACGCACCAGAGCTTGTGGAAGAAGGGCAAGCCGTTGTTCGCGGGCAAGGAATACGCCGGCCTCAGCGATATGGCCCTGCATTACATCGGCGGCATCCTCAAACACGCCCGCGCCGTGGCCGCGATCACGAACCCGACCGTCAACAGCTACAAGCGGCTGACGCCGGGCTTCGAAGCGCCCGTCAACCTCGCGTATTCGAGCCGCAATCGCTCGGCCGCAGTCCGCATCCCGACGTATTCACCGAGCCCCAAGGCCAAGCGCATTGAGTATCGTCCGCCCGATCCGACCGCCAACCCGTACATTGCCTTCGCGGCGCTGTTGATGGCGGGCCTGGATGGTATTGAGAACCGGATCGATCCTGGCGAGCCGCTCGACAAGAACATCTACGAGTTGCCGCCGTCCGAACTCAAGAAAGTGCCGTCGATGCCGGGCAGCCTTACCGAGGCCTGCGACGAACTCGAAGATGACCACGAGTTTCTGCTGAAGGGTGATGTGTTCACACAGGATGTCATCGACACTTGGATCGAAATGAAGCGCAAAGAGCAGGATCAGGTGCGCTTGCGTCCGCATCCGTGGGAATTTCACATGTACTACGACGCGTAAGAGACTTGCGTCACGCGCAGGGCCGAAAGTTCGCACGAGCTTTCGGCCCTGTTTTTTTCTGCGTTGCGCAATGCACGAAAAATTTCTTTGGCGCGCATCACTTTTTTCTTGAACCGCGCAACGTCGGTCACTATGCTGCTCCGCGCAAAGGCGAAGGCGAGGATAACAGAGAGGGCTGTGAATAAGTTGTGAACAGCTTGGGCGTTCAGCCACGTTTTGCTGGTCGGCTTCATGCGACGCCCAAGGAATGTGGATTTTGTGGTTCACGTCTCTCCTGAGTCCGACACGAATGATGTGAGGGGAAAACGCAGCCGCACAGCGGTGTAAAAGCCGTTTGAGACGTTTTTTTCGCGGTTGCACGGGTGTGGTAATCAAGGCAGGGGGTTTTTCACGGTTTTTGTCTCCTTGGATTCGTGTGCGGGTCACTCCTTCCGTTCGCCCCGGCTGCAAAATGCCCGCAGAAGCGGCGCGCAGCAGCGGTGTTGACAGCCTGTGAATAAGTCGAGGCTCGTAATGACGGAGGAACCATGACAACTGGGCACGATCAACTATGGCGTGACGCGAGCAAAATCCTGCAAGGGATGCTCAATCCGGAGTTGTTCAACCGGTGGTTTGCGCCCATCAGACCGGTCGAACTCAACCAGGACGGACTCGTCTTGGGCGTGGCCAACGAGTTTTACCAAATCTGGCTTCAAGATAACTTTCTGCCGTTGATCCGCGAGGCAGTCAACCAGGTCTCCCGCCAACCCCTCCAGGTCCGACTGACCGTCAGCCAGGGATTGAAAGTGCCACCCGAACTGCCTCAGCCGTCGACCACTAGCCACGAGAAGCGGTTGTCGGGCAGGACCGATCTTGATGTGAAATTGAATCCGCGTTACACGTTTGATTCGTTCGTGGTCGGGCCCAACAACAACTTCGCCCATGCGGCGGCGCTGGCTGTCGCCCAATCACCCGCCAAGGCGTATAACCCGCTGTTCATCTATGGCGGCGTCGGGCTGGGCAAGACGCATCTGATGCAGGCCATCGGTCACGCATCCTCCAACGGCGCCAAGAACCGCAAGGTCAGCTATATCACCTGCGAACAGTTCACCAACGACTTCATTCAGGCCATTCAAAACAACACCATGACGAAATTCCGCAAGAAGTACCGCCAGGTCGATGTGCTGCTCATCGACGACATCCAGTTCCTTGCGGGTAAAGAGCGGATGCAGGACGAGTTTTTTCATACGTTCAACACGTTGTTCGACGCCCACAAGCAGATCGTGCTGTCCAGCGACCGGCCGGCGGCCGAGATCGCCAATTTGGAGAATCGGCTGGTTTCCCGCTTTGAATGGGGTCTGGTCACGGAACTCCAGCCGCCCGCGCTGGAGACGCGGATCGCGATTCTCAAGAAGAAGGCGGCGATGATCGATGTGAAGCTTTCCGACCAGGTGGTGGAATTCATCGCGGAGAAGATCCGCACCAACATTCGCCGGTTGGAAGGCGCCCTCGTTCGGGTCGCCTCGTACACATCTCTCACGGGCAAAGAGGTTTCCCGTGATCAATTGGAGAACCTGCTCCGTGACGCGCTTCATGAAGAGGCCCGGCGAACCATCACCATCGAATCCATTCAGAAAAAGGTTGCCGAGCACTTCGATATCCGGATCGCGGACATGACCAGCCGTCGTCGCCCGCAAAACGTGGCGTTTCCCCGCCAGGTCGCCATGTACCTGAGCCGCACATTAACCAGCCGGTCGCTCGCGGACATCGGGGAATCATTCGGTGGCCGCGATCACGGCACCGTCCTGCACGCCTGCAGGCTGATTGAAACGCGCTCGGCGAAGGATCAACAACTGCGGCAGACTGTTTCCTATCTCGAACAGTCGCTGCAACGACAATAACCTGCCAACAAGTTGTCAGTCGGTTGGGAAAATTTGCCGATGACTCGAGTTTGGAGACAAGTTCCAATGAAGGTGGTTCAGAATTCTCTCGCTTACCCCCGCTCGACGCCTTGCGTAACTGCTTGCTGTGTCCTTGACAAGAAAAGTTGTTTGATATATTCACAGCCCGAACGGTAACGACTCTTTATTTGGTATAATAATTAGTAGTCATACATCTGTGCCATATGCCGGTTAAACTCAAAGTCACCAAGGAAGCGATTCTCGATGGATTGCAACGCGTGCAGAATGTCGTGAGCACGCGAACCACACTGCCGATTCTGTCGAACGTCTTGATCCAGGCGTCCAATGGAGGACTCAACCTGACAACCACCGACTTGGACGTCGGAGTGCGTTGCCGCGTGGAGGCCGAGGTAACAAAAGCAGGTTCGACAACATTGCCGGCCCGCAAACTCTTCTCGATCCTGAAGGAAGTAGCCGCTGCCGAAATCGAGATTGAAGTGGACGACCGCAATGCCGCGTCTATTCGTTGCGGATCTTCTTTCTATAAAATTATGGGGCTTCCGGAAGAGGAGTTTCCGCGGTTCCCTGAGTCCGGAGTCGGAAAAAACCTGAAAATCGAGCAACCCGTCTTCCGTGACATGCTGAAGAAAACTGCGTACGCCGTCTCGAACGACGAGACTCGGTATGTGTTGAATGGGGTGTTTATGGGGCTGAAGGGCGATAAAATCACGGTTGTGGCGACGGATGGACGGCGGCTGGCCCTCATGGAGCACGACATCGAGATTCCCAAGGGAGCGGAAGCGGAACTGATTTTACCAACCAAGGCTGTGAACGAACTGGAGCACCTGCTGGCGGACAAGGGGGATGTAAAACTTTCCATCGGCGAGAACCAGATCGTGTTCGAGATGGACGGCACCACGTTGGCGTCCAAGCTGATCGAAGGAACCTACCCGAACTTTCGTCAGGTAATTCCGACGGAGACGAAGGAACGGATTCCGTTGGAGCGCGAATTATTGCTCTCCGCGCTGCATCGGGCATCAATCCTGGCCAGCGAGAAATCGCAATCGGTGAAGCTAAATTTTGCCAAGAACACGCTGACGATCACCGCGACCACTCCCGAAGTCGGCGAGGCCAAGGAAACCCTGTCGATTAACTACAAAGGCAAGGAGATCACCATCGCGTTCAATCCGCAATACATGATGGATCCATTGCGCAATCTGGATGCCGACGAAGTGTTTGTGGAGTTGACCGACGAATTGAGCCCCGGCGTCATCAAGGTCAACGCCCCGTTTCTGTACGTTTTGATGCCCATGCGTCTGAGCTAGTGGACGCACCGACGGACCTGAAATTCTCTGGGGCTGTGGATGCTTGACACCCTTTTTGCCCCGCTCTACTCTTTCCCAGTTCACGCGACTGCCTCGTGGTGTAATGGTAGCACAACTGACTCTGGATCAGTTTGTCTAGGTTCGAGTCCTAGCGAGGCAGCCAAACTTCACTTGCGACACTTCGTGTCAGACCGTGCCAAATCGTGACAAACACCCTGTCCATCAGGCCCTTCGGCGGTTCCGGGCTTGTGGCTGGTCGTGCCATCCAATGACACCCTGTGACAATCCGTGACCAAATCGTGTGGGCCTGCGTGTGGGCCCTCCTTGATCAGGCTCGGTAGGCGTTCGATGCCTTCCGCGCCAGGCAGCATGTTTGCGTCGGTGTAGACCTTCATGGTGAGCCGCAGGTCACTGTGGCGCATCAGCTCCATCGCAACACGGGGCAGGACGCCAGCCTTCGACAGATTCGTCCCGAACGTGTGGCGAAGGCTGTGAAAGTCCGCCTGCCGTCCCAGTGCGTCCTTGTACGGAATGCCCGCCGCCGCAAGGTCCTTCTTGAACATGTACATGCTGGGGACCCGGGAGAAGACCCGCTCGTCCAAAGCAGGATCTCGGGGACGAATCTCCCGCAACACCTCGACCAGATCGCCGTGAAGCCAGATTTTGGCATCGAGGTGGTTCTTCGTGGTGGAGGCACGGGCCAAGACGTATGGCTTGGGCACGTCTAGGAAGACGTCGCTCCACAGCAGGGCCTCAATTTCCGCCCGGCGCAGCCCCGTGTGCAACGCAAACAGGTACACCGGCCGTCGGCGCCCCGAAACTGACAACAGGCGGCGAAGCTGCTCCTCGGTCGAGGCTCGGCGTTTGCGACGCTCCCGGCCGCGTTCTTCGACCTGCTTGACTGCCACCAGTGGATTGCTGAGCAACCGATGCGTCCTCACCAACCAGTTGAGCATGGCGTTGATGCTGGCCGGGTATTCATTGAGGGTCTTGGGAGCTTTTTTCTGGTCGCCACGCCACGTTTGGAACGAATCGGGGGTCACATCCGTCAGCCGCTTCCATCCGCACTCTTTGATCAGACGGGAGACAAGCTTCTCGACGTTGTACACGTACATGGAATCTCTACCAAGGGCGTCGAGGTCGCGGACAAAATCATGCAAGTGTTTGGTCAGATCGGACTTGGCGGCTTCCCTCAGTTACCAGGGCGGCATGATGCCGGCAGACCGTGGCCGCGGTGAATGGCTTGGAGAAAAAGTTCACGCCTTCCCGCCACTTCGTCTCACCGACCACGGCCAATCGCTCGATGTTGCTGAAGTATTGCACGGCAAACTTTGTGTCTTCCCACGATGCCCCTGCCGTTCACCCGTGAAAATCATGCATCTCCACCAGCATGCGGATTTTGCCATGCTCCTCAACCAGCCGTTCTACCTCAGGGACGAACTTTTCATAGTCTTCTTTGGCCAATCTTCCGGTCAGATGGAGTTCGAGCACTTTGCCGCTATTGAGATCTTTCATTTTCACCGCCATGACCTGACTTCTTTCCTCCGGGGTGCCGCGACTTACGCGCGGCCCACGCCGCTAGCGCTAGCTAGCTGTGCCGGGCGATGTTGGATAAGACCTGTCCCCATTGCGGACCGAACCCTTACCCGACCCAGACGAACGCCTGCGTCCGCGCCAGCGCACTGGCGTAGGCGAACTACGCGAGTAGCCGCTTCGGCAACTGTGTATAAAGTGCAATGTGGTCACACTCCTCCAGAGCATGACCACGCTGAAACCCTGCGACGTGGTTTATCGGCCTGCGGTTGCTCCCACGACGCTCTCTTTGGGGAGGCTGCGTTCCGGCTGATGGTGTTCCGCCAGTTCCGGGCTGGTGCGGCTGATGACCGCTTGGGCCCGAGCTGTTTCCTCCGGGGAACCGTGGGCGATCAGGACGAATTTGCCCGTCTTGATCGCAGTCTCGTACCGCACGATGCTGTCCTTGGGAATGCCGAGTCCGTACAAGCCGGCCCCTATCGCGGTCAGACCACCGACCACGACGGCACCTTCCAACGCTCCGACGATCCAACTGACCAATGGCCCGGCCACCAGAAGCTGACCCAGACCGGGAATCCAAAAGAATCCAGCCCCGAACAACAAGCCCCAAAACCCACCCCAGAAAGCTCCCATTTTTCCCCAGTATTTCATGCGGTCGCCGGTGTTGTAGTAGCCAACCACGTGCTCATCGGTGTGATAGTCGCGTCCGACAATCGACAGCTTTTTCATATCAAAACCGGATTGCTGCAATTCCTTAACGGCAGCTTCGGCTTCGGCGTGCGATGGATAGATCGCCACGACACTATTGTTCTTGCTCATGCTCTTCCTTTTGTTGTTGGTTGTTGCGTTCGTAATGTGAAAATAATCCGGGTAAACGTGTGGGTGCTATGGGGTGTTTACCCCACCGTCGATGATGGGAACCTCAAGTTCTTGCCCATGCGGCGGAAACTCCGGATGTGCGAAGCTGCGCAAACTCTGGTGCCATTGTTCGCCGGCCAACATTCCGAGGCCACCGCTGTGCGTGGATATTTGGGGGTCCAAGGCGATTTCCATCGAGGAACAGGCGATCAGCATGTCGTCAGGCATACGCGCTTCCTCCATCAGTCTTTCATGGAAGTATCACGGCGACAGGCTCAGGCGCATTCGTTTCGCCACCCGTCTGTACGATCCCGGTGCCAATGAGGATGAACTTTCTCAAGCTTCGTGCGGCAGCGCCTGGATCGATTTTCTCGCGTACGCTACTTCCAGTTTCACGCTCATCGGCTTGGCGTGAGTAATGGTAAGCGACGGCCATCTCGGTGAGTTGTCGCTTGAGTTTTCCCAGCCGCAAGTCGCGCTCTTGCCTCGCCAGATCACATGCGTGCCGACGAGCCACGGGATTCGTAATCGTCTCAGCGGCCTCTAATCGGGTTTGATAGTCGTTTTCGATGAACGCGCTTTGCACCTCGCCATACCCTTCGATCAAGAGGGAAAACGCCCTGTCCTGATTCTCCAGTTCCGTCGTGGCTTCGACCGTCACGCAGAGGAAGATCGTTGTCACGACGGTGGCCACGATAAGCAGCCTGAATGGCGCTGCGTTCATAACGATTCTCTCTTTGAAGCTGGATACGTCATATGACTCAGCGGAAAATTTGGGCGATGAAACCCTGAACGCATTGCTCAAGTTTCTCCGCGTTCAGTTCGGAAAGTTCAATCTCCTCCAACTGGAGTTTGGCATCACGCAGATATTCGGTGAATATGGCCACCCGGAACGTCTTTTTCTTCAGACAAATCTCCAATTTCGGACAGGGTTGGCACAGGCGGCGGATGTGTACACCGGGTTTCCGGGCGATAACCATTTCGACGCTCACGACAAATGGCCGCTCGTCGGTATATTCCTGCCGATGGATTTGAACCGCACAGCTCTCTTTCAACAGCTCCGCCGTTTTGTTGAATATCGGAACGATGTCTGACTCGACAATCTGATTGAATCGCGCGGTCGCTCTTTCCTCCATCCGTGCCGACTGTTCGAGGGCGGCAACCGTGCGTTCCCGGCGCCTGCCGTAGGCAGTGACGGTACCCCTGACTGTTTCCTCAAATTGCAAACTCATGTCCTGAACATCTTTCAATCCTTTGTTATCGCTTCGCCGGCTCGTCCGATTTGGCCGCGGGCGGAGTGGCGTCTGGTAGTGGTTTCGGGTGCCGGGCCTCGTGAATGGCTTTCTTCAGGACTGACGAACCACTGTCCCCGTACCCCGAAACGAATCCCCTCCGAAAATCGTCACGCGCGTTGAGCGGCGCATTGACGATATACGCACGCAGGTAGTCGACCAACCACTCTTGGGAAACGGCGTTGAGCCGTAACGCCTTGCCGGAATCGTGTCCGAGGGTCAGGTAGTCGCGGCCGTCAGATTGCGGATACTCCGCCGCGGTGTTCCCGAAATAGTATGGGGTTTGGTCGCCGTAATACGGGCCCGGATAGCCATACTCGTCATAATAATCGTCGTAATACGGCCACCAGTCATCATACCCGTACCAGCCCGGCCAGAAGCCGAAACCAACACCATAATACCCGCCGTAATACCCATGGTTGTGGTGGTGGCCGTCTCCATAAAAGCTACGGCCGGCATAGCCGTGCCCTCCACCATATCCACCATGTCCACCGCCGCCGTGACCACCCCCACCGCCAAATCCGCCACCGCCTCCTCCGCCACCACCGCCTCTCGCATTGGCTGGGGAGACTGCGGCCAACATCAGGGCTACAACCACTCCGGCGATGGAACCGAAATAATACGTCTTCATGTTCAATCACCTCACTAACTTCTGTCGATTTGTCCTGTTTGCATAGTCGATGCCACGCAACCAGCAGCCTGTTGCAACAGACTACTGTTCAGACACATAGAATCCGGCCGGCACTTACACACTGTTCAGTTTCTTGGGCCAAGCTGGCAGTCTTTTGGCTGATGGACTATGCCTATGTGGCAGCGCGCGATGGACAATTCGTAGAGAGCTGTTCGTGCTCAACATTCCCAACAAGTGGCCGCGATTTGTTTCCAACGCATTGACGTTTGAACTCTGTCGCCCAGCCAATCGCCCGGTCGTGCCGGTGATCACCATTACCGTCTACGTAGCCCCGAAGCCACGAACCAAAGGCGAAGGCATACCAACATGGCCCCGTAGCCCACATGGAAAACACAGTCGATTATCCAAAACTTCTCGAGGTCCCTTGTCGTTTCTTGACTGAGCCGGGCGACCCAACTTCTCGGTGGCCGTTGATCGCCAGTTTGGCATAGGACATCGCGCCACTACGCAACCTCACGGCCAGACTGGCACACCGCTCCAATCTTATATTTTCAAGCAGGAATTCTTATCTGCTTGCACGGCTGCGTGTTGCAACGGCGTCACTGTATCTGGCATAGGCTCTGCAATTGGAGAAGCTCGTCGTCGCGGGACGGGCAGACGAGGTGGATCGACGGTTGGCTAACTGTTACATGGCTTACGGTGGTCGGGGTGCTGAAGAACCGCGAACCAAGAAAGCAACACGAACAATGAACCAGGTAAGGAACATGAAAAGCGGACTCTGCCGCAGGCAAATGGAGATCGTTGTCCACGTAAACAATAAACCCGCTTCGGTTGCGGAAGTGATGGTGGCTGCCTCCGCTCCGCCTGTCGAAATACTCGCCTCCTGTTTCTATTGGGAACACGATGGCACAGTCGTGCGGCTGGTGACCGAAGACCCGCAGAGGACCAGACGAGCGCTCGCGAGCGCAGGTTTTCTGTGCCAGACCGATTCCATCCTTTTGCTTGGGCCGTACAATCAGCCAGGAGTGGTCACACAAGCTGCTGCGCGTCTGGCGGCGGTCGACATCGGAGTCGTGTATTCGTACGTCTCCTGGTCGGAACGGACGGGGACGTTTGCCGCCCTTAAGACGACGGATGACGACCGCGCTTTGCGGGTGCTGGAGGTGAACGCGATGGTGGATGATTTGGTGCTTGCCAGGGTGAGACCTCGCCGACAAGCGGAGACGATGAACGAACCGCTCTCAGCCAAAATGGTTGCTTGAGGATTGAGCGTTGATTGAACTCGAAAGCGAACGCGGTGTTGATGTTTCATTTGAACACGTTGTTGTTCCGCTCCGAAGGCTTGCAAGTGGGTGGGGTCGGGTCGGATGGCAAGGTGGACCTGCGGAGCGTAAGTGCTCGCCGTGAGTTCGGGCAGACCGTCGAAATGGTCGTGGGGGTGGCCCCCGCGGACCGGGTCGTCATCAACCCAGACAGTTCACTGATGAGTGGCATCACCGTCCGTCTCGCGGATGTATCCCCAACCGCAGAATCCACATGAAGGCGCCAAGTGCGACAATTCGCCCGGTCGCTACCGTGGTTCGTCTCGCGGTGGCGTGTCTGATTGCACACTTGGCCGGCTGTGCCGTTGGGCCCGATTACAAGCGGCCAGAGGCGACGGCTGTGATGCCCACCACATATGCCGACGCAACCAACGGATGGAAGATTGCCGAGCCGCAAGCCCATCTGCCAAAGGGCAAATGGTGGGAGGTGTTTGGCGATGAGGATCTCAACGGCTTGGAAACGAAAGCGGCAACGGCGAATCAGGAGTTGAAGGCTGCAGTGGCCAGTTTTGACCAGGCGCGCGCAATTGCAGACGTCACGCGGTCTCAACTCTTTCCCCAGATTGGCATTTCACCGTCCGCGATGGGTTACCGCAATTCGGCGAACCAGCCGTTCGAGGGCCTGGCTGCAGGGGTGAGCAATACGACGACATACGCCGATCTAATCGCTCCGTTAAACCTCAGTTACGAAGTGGATTTGTGGGGACGCGTCCGACGTAGCGTCGAGTCGGCGCGTGCCCAACAGCAGGCCAGTGCCGACGATCTGGAGGGAGTCAAACTGATCATTGAGGCAGAAGTGGCGACGGACTATTTCACGCTGCGGGCCTTGGATGCGGAAACTGACTTGTTGAGATCCAACATCGACGTATTCGGAAAATCCCTGGAATTGACGCAGAACCGCCGGACAGGTGGGATCGCATCCGACTTGGACGTGGCGCAGGCGGAAACCGTGCTGCGGACAACGCAGGCGGAGTTACCAGCCACGCAGTTGCAACGGGCGCAATTTGAACACGCGCTGGCCGTTCTGACCGGTCAGGCGGCCTTGGCATTCACCGTCCCGGAACGGCCACTCACCACCCCGTCCCCGCTGATTCCGCCCGGTCTACCCTCCCAACTGCTGGAACGCAGGCCGGACATTGCGGCTGCCGAACGGCGGATGGCGGCGGCCAACGCGAGCATCGGTGTGGCGAAGGGCGCATTTTTTCCGGCGATCCAGTTAAACGGATTGGCGGGCTTTGAGAGCCTGCATCTGGGTTCGTTGTTCGACTGGCAGAGCCGGTTTTGGTCGATGGGACCGTCGTTGACGATGCCGTTGTTCGATGCGGGACAGAACAGCGCCAACCTTCGGGCCGCACGGGCTGCGTACGAGCAAGCGGTCGCCAACTACCGTCAAACCGTGTTCGTGGCGTTTGCGGATGTGGAAGATAATCTGGCCGCCCAGATGCTTCTGGCCATCCAGGGTGACGCGGAAGCGGCCGCGCTTCGCGCGGCCCGCAAACAATTCGAGATTGCCAATAATCGTTACCGGGCCGGCCTAGTTACCTTTCTGGACGTGGCGACCGCAGAGAACTCGGCGTTGGAAATCGAGCGGGCCGCGGTGCAACTCCACGGGCAACAACTTGTGGCGGCTGTGTCGCTGGTGAGATCACTCGGAGGCGGCTGGCAAAACCCGAACACGCAGTCGTCTCGCACAGCGAATCGGTAATCGGTTGACGTTGCACCCATCTGTTTTTCCCGCGCATGATATGTTTCGTATTGGTTGAGTCTTGCCTTATCCGTTAAATCGACCGCGCTTTCGGAAAACCTTGATGATCGAGGCGGCGATGTCCAGTGCCTGCATTCGATCAGGACCTAACATGCGTGGTTCAGCTTGCGGTCGTGATCATGGCGTAGGTTTATGTGACTCATAGCGGTCGAAAGCGAGGATGGACCATGGAGTTTCCCGTGGCGGCAGCACGAGGCCACTGACTGGTGTAACCCGCTCCCACCAGTGATCGTTTGAGGGAGGATAACTGCTCTGGTCAATCAGCCGTCCCTTGTAGAACAACTGCACCGCGACCGCCTCGATCTGGCCATTGCCATAGCGTTGGAGGGTGTTGGGATGCACGAACATGGCGGAATGGTGTTCGGTCCCCTTGGCGACGTTGACGTAGGTTATTTCGCCGACAAGGCAATGCGCGTTCTCGCCCCGTCCCAGCAGCACGAAATATTTCAACTGAACGTCGTCGGCCCAATCTGGCGAGCTTTCGAATTCTGTCTCAATTCGCAGCCAGTTCTGGCCGGCGCTTACAGAACGGCTGCCGGCGTCCATGATAATCGACCGGTAATCGGGCGGACTGAGGAGTCGTTGTCGGATGGCCGTGATC
>Ga0326727_10007292_pt1 | contig 29375 bp, 29 predicted proteins | sample MB2enrmetagenome_FD_207643 | JGI IMG/M metagenome (GOLD analysis project Ga0326727, IMG submission 207643) | Lab enriched peat soil microbial communities from McLean, Ithaca, NY, United States - MB29MY | ecosystem: Environmental > Terrestrial > Soil > Wetlands > Peat | place: USA: New York... | reverse complement strand
TCGCCTTTGGTGGGGGTCCAGGGGGCAAAGCCCCCTGGCGGGGTCCGGGGCGGAGCCCCGGCCTTGCTGCCCTTCCCCCGGGCGCCCAGTGTGCTAAACGCCGCCCCCCATGCGCCACTTCCTTGACTTCGAAAAACCGATTGCCGAGCTGGAGGGCAAGATCGAGGAGCTCCGGCGCATGTCGGAGCCCGACGGGATCAACATCGCCGACGAGGTCGGCCGCCTCACTGAAAAAGCCGACCGCCAGCTTCGCGCGACCTACGCCAAGCTCTCCGCCTGGCAGAAGACCCAGGTTGCGCGTCACCCCGACCGTCCGCGCGCGCTGAGTTATATCGATGCGTTGATCACCGAGTTCACCCCGCTCGCCGGCGACCGCGCGTTTGCCGACGATGCCGCGGTGGTCGGCGGAATGGGCCGGTTTCGCGGCCACTCGGTGGTGGTGCTCGGCACCGAAAAGGGCACCGACACCGATACCCGCGTGAAGCACAATTTCGGCATGGCCCGGCCTGAGGGCTACCGGAAGGCGCGCCGCCTGATCGAGCTTGCCGGCCGCTTCGGGCTGCCGCTGCTCACCTTTGTCGACACCGCCGGCGCCTACCCCGGGATCGACGCCGAGGCGCGTGGCCAGGCCGAGGCGATAGCGCGATCGGTCGAGGCCTGCCTGGAGGTGCCGGTCCCGCTGATCGCGACGATCATCGGCGAGGGCGGCTCCGGCGGCGCGATTGCGCTTGCCGCCGGCGACCAGGTGCTGATGCTGGAGCACGCGATTTATACGGTGATCTCGCCCGAGGGCTGCGCGTCCATTCTGTGGCGCGACGCCGCGCAGGCGGCCACGGCGGCCGAGGCGTTGCGGCTCACCGCCGACGACCTGAAGCGGTTGCGGGTGATCGACACGGTGATCCCTGAGCCTATTGGCGGTGCCCATCGCGACCCGACGGCCGCGATCGCGTCGGTCGGCGACGCGGTGGCCGAGGCGCTCACGCCGCTGTTGTCAGTCGCCAGCGCGGTCCTGCGCCAGCGCCGGCGGGAGAAGTACCTTGAGATGGGCCGCGAGGGGCTGGGGTGACGCCGGGCGCCGGCCCCAACAACACCAACATCCTCGCAGCCCCCGACGTCTATCGCGGCGGCAACGTCTCCGGCGGGCGAAACCCATCTGTCAGCGTGCCGAGGAACACCACGATATCGTCGATGTCCTGATCGGTCAGCGCGGGGGCCTGCCCCGGGTGGCGGTCGAATGGCGGCTCGGTATTCAGATTGAGTGCGTAGACTGCCGGCAAGTCGTCGAACTTGGTGACGCTGCCATCCGGCGCGCGGGGATACCAAAGCTCCGGGTCGGTGTCGCGGCTGGCATAGAACGCCACCGCGTCGCGCAACGTGTGGAACCGCCCGTTGTGGAAGAACACCTGACGCGTCGCGACATTGCGCAGCGTTGGGGTCATGAACAGCCCGCAATACTCCGGATGGTTGGCAAGGTCGGTCCGATCCGGCCCGCACATGCCCAGGTCGTGGAAGGCCGGATCGGCGTTGGCCGGGATTGCCTGGTTGCGCGGGACGCCGATCGCAACCAGCCCATAGTCGGTGAACTGCGGCGGCGTGCCGTCCAGGCCGCGATGGCTGACATGGCAATGGTCGCAATTGCCGCGCGCGGGGTCGGCGAACGCCGCCAGTCCGCGCGCCTCCTGCACGGTCAGCGTCGCCTGCCCGGCCAGGTAGGCGTCGTATTTGCTGTCGTAGGGATAGAAGGTGGCCGCGTCCTGCTCGAACACCTCGAACGCCTTCAGGATCGCCGCGAACGCCTTCGCCGGCGCCGCGAAGATGTCGGCGCCGAAGGCCTGGCGCATCTCGGGTGCGTACGGGGCGGCGCGCACCTTGGCGACCACCGCGTCCGGCGACGGGTTGGCCATCTCGTAGGGTGACAGCAGCGGCAGCCGCGCCTGGTCGCTGCCCCGATCCACGCGCCCGTCCCAGGTCAGGCCGCCGGTCGGGCCATTGTCGACGCTTTCGTCTGCCTCGTCCTCGGACTCGAAGAAGTGCTCGGTGAACTGCGGCACTGCCTGGAGGTACTTCAGCGATGGCACCGCGCGATGGCCTGGCTCGTCGAGGTTGGCACCGCCGAGCTGCACCGGCAGCGCGTTGGACGGGGCAAAGGCGTGGGCCGGATCATGGCAGGTGGCGCAGGCCATGCGGCCTGACGCCGACAGCGTCGGATCGGAGAACATCCGCCGCCCCAGCTCGGTCATCTCGCGCACCTGGCGATAGACCTCAGCCCGCGACGGCGCCGGTTGCGGGGCAGCGGGCGTAGCGGACAACAAAGCGCCGAGTAGACTGAGAATGAGGGACAGCCGCATGACGCGGCTTCTAGCAGCTTCTTGCGGTCGGCCAGAATGCCGCGTGCGCCAGCGGCCGGACTGCAACGAAAATTACACATTCACGGGCGGTGTAATGCAGGTCCCAGGCGACATGTGCCGTGCTACCCCTCGCTCGCCGACAAGCTCCGGAGAGGTCATGTTGAAACGAGATTTGTTGCTGGCTGCCGCGACCGCGTTGTCCGCCGTCTTCGCGCCCGGCGCGATGTTCGCGGCCAGTGCCCAGTTGAAGCCACCCCCCGGCATCGACAACATCCAGACGGTCGTCATCATCTACGCCGAGAATCGCAGCTTCGACAACCTGTATGGATCGTTCCCTGGAGCGAACGGCTTGCGCAATGCGAAGGCCACCACGCAGCTCGATCGCGACGGCAAGCCGTTGAAGGAGCTGCCGCCAGTGTGGGATGGGCTGACCGCGAAGGGCGTCACACCGGTCGTCACCCAGGCGCAGACCGAGCATCTCGCGGACCGCCCATTCGCGGTCGATGGTCCGAAGAGTTTTGCGGTAGGCCTGAACGTCACCACGCACGATCTGTGGCACCGGTTCTACCAGAACCAGATGCAGATCGACGGCGGCCGCAATGACCGATTCGTTGCGTGGGCGGATTCCGGCGGCCTGGTGATGGGTCATTACGATGGTGCGAAGCTGCCGATGTGGCCCATCGCGCGGAAATACGTGCTGGCCGACAACTTCTTCATGGGTGCGTTCGGCGGTTCGTTCTTCAACCACATGTATCTGGCCTGTGCCTGCGCGCCGATCTATCCGGATGCGGACAAAAGCCCGGCCAAACCGGCGATCAGCGTGGTGGACAAGGACGGCGTGACGCTGACGGTCGCGGCGAATGCGCCGAAGTCGGCACGCGACGGGGTGCCGAAATTCGTCGCCGACGGCAACCTCACGCCCGATTTCTACGCGGTCAACACGATGCAGCCGCCGTATCAGCCCAGCAACAACAAGCCTGCGCCAGGTGGCGATCCTGCCCTGGCGGATCCCGGCAAGCCGAACACGCTGCCGCCGCAGACCGAGACGACGATCGGCGACCTGCTGAGCGCCAAGGGGATCGGCTGGGCCTGGTATGGTGGCGCGTGGCAGGCCGCGCTGGATGGCAAGGGCGGTGGCGCGGTGCCGAACTTCCAGACCCATCATCAGCCGTTCAATTACTTCGCCGCCTATGCGCCGGGCACCCAGGCGCGCTCGGCGCATCTGCGCGATGGTGGAATGAATGGCGCCGCTTTCATTGCCGCCATCGATGCCGGCACACTGCCACCGGTGACGTTCTACAAGCCGCAGGGCAATCTGAATGAGCACGCCGGCTACACCGATGTGCTGTCGGGCGACCAGCACCTGGCGGACCTTGTCGCCCATCTCGAGAAAAGCCCGCAATGGGCGCATATGCTGGTGGTGATCACCTACGACGAGAACGGTGGCTGGTGGGACCACGTCGCGCCGCCGAAGGCCGATCGCTGGGGGCCGGGCACCCGCATTCCGGCGTTCATCGTCTCGCCCTATGCGAAGCGCGGGTTTGTCGATCACACGCAGTACGACACGGACTCGACGTTGCGCTTTATCATCGAGCGTTTCGGGCTGCCCGAGCTGGCCGGGCTGAAACAACGCGATGACGCGCTGAAGGCGCATGGCGGCAAGCCGATGGGCGACCTGACCGCGGCGCTGACGTTACCGCGGAAGTGATCGCCGGGAAGTCGGCAACCCAGGGCGGGGGGTGATATTCCGCCCGCGTCGCTCTAACCTTCCGGTCGAGATCCGCGACAGAGGTCCGACCGGAGGGACGCAAGCATGAACGACAGCACCATCGGCGCGCGCCAGCATTTCTACGATCAGCTCGCGCCGCACAGCCTCGCCCCGCTTTGGGAACGATTGCATGCGCTGGTCACCCGCGCGCCGACGACGCCGGCCGTCCCGGTGCTGTGGGACTACGACAACGTCGTGCGCCCCTATCTGATGCAGGCCGGCAGCCTGATCACCGCGAAGGAGGCCGAACGCCGCGTGCTGATCCTGGAGAACCCGGGGCTGCAAGGGCATAGCTCGGTCACCCACGCGCTGTTCGCCGGCATGCAGCTTATCCTCCCCGGCGAGGTCGCGCCCGCGCATCGCCACGCGCAGTCGGCGTTGCGCTTCGTTATCGAGGGGCACGGCGCCTATACCGCGGTGGAGGGCGAACGGGCCCTGATGGAACCTGGCGATTTCATCATCACGCCGAGTTGGACCTGGCACGACCACGGCAATGACGGCGCGGCGCCTGTGGTGTGGCTGGATGGTTTGGACATCCCGATCATCCGCCTGCTCGATGTCAGTTTCGCCGAGCCGGACAATGCCGAGAGCCAGTCGGAGGCACGGCCGCCCGGCGACAGCCTGGCCCGTTACGGCGCCAACATGCTGCCGGTGGACTGGAAGCCGGCGGTGCAGAGCTCGCCGGTGTTCGCCTATCCCTATTCCCGCACGCGGGAGGCACTGGCGACGCTGGCGCACAATGGCGATCCAGATGCGTGCCATGGGCACAAGCTGCGCTACATCAATCCGGCCACCGGCGACCATGCGATGCCGACGATCGGTGCCTGCATGCAGTTGCTGCCGAGCGGCTTTGCGACGGCGCCGTATCGATGCACTGACGGCACGGTTTATGTCGCGGTCGAGGGCAGCGGCGAAACGATCGTCGGCGATACGGTGTTTCGCTGGAAGCCGCGCGACGTGTTCGTGGTGCCGAGCTGGCATCGCCATCATCACCGCCCGGATGGCGAGGCGGTGCTGTTCAGCTTCTCCGACCGGCCGGTGCAGGAAAAGCTCAGTCTGTGGCGCGAGGAAAGGGGGCGGGCGTGATGTTAGAATTGCGCCCGGGCTGCGAGTGCTGCGATCGGGATTTGCCGGCCGATAGTTTGGAGGCGCGCATCTGTTCGTTCGAGTGCACGTTCTGTGCGGGGTGCGCGGACGGTGTGTTGGGCGGGCGGTGTCCGAATTGCGGCGGCGAGTTGGTGCGCCGGCCGCTGCGTCCGGCGGAGAAGCGGGCGCGCTTTCCTGCATCGGTGACGCGCAAGGTGAAGGTGGGTGGGTGCGTGGCCGTCACCTGACAGAAGGAAAGGCGGGCGCGCGAGCTATCCGAATCATGCAGGCGCTATCGAAGGAAGCGGTCGAGGATGCATTCCGCGAAATGGGAGAAATCCTGTTTCGGGCGGGAAAGGTGGCGGAGATAGCGGTTCATGGCGGTGCGGCAATCCTGCTTCAGTTCGAAGTCACGTTCCGCACCACCGATGTCGCCGCCCATGTCGAGTCCGGCGACCATGGCGCCCTCATGCAGGCCGCCAGGGACATCGCCGAACGTCGCGGCTGGCTGCTCTCCTCGTTGAGCGAGGCGGTGACGATGTATTTGGGAGAGCCCGGCGGCACCTCGTTATACGGCAGTTATCCGAGTGCGGCGCAGGCGGGCTTGCGCGTCTATGTCGCCAAGGCGGACTATCTGCTCACCATGAAGCTGCGCGCGATGCGCGTCGGCAGCCGCGACGAGGCGGACGCTGTGCTGCTTGCACAAGCCAGCCAGACCACTACCTTTGAAGCGATGATTGCCTTGCTCAACAGATACTTCCCGAAGGAGCCGCCCGATGTCCGCCGAGCGGCAATCATTCGCCAGTTTGCGGAGAGCCTGAATGCGCCCGCGTCCGACAACGCTGGCTGAGGCTGTCAGGCGCTATCTCGAGGTTGGCGAGGGGCAGGACGGGGCGTTTTCGGTGCTGCTCGATGAGTTCCTCGACGCGTTCTACACCGAGACCGACCCGGCGCAACGCCAGGCAATGATCGATGAGGAGCCGCCCCGGTTGGGAAACGAACGGCACGACGCCTATGTCGGTGCGGTGGGCGAATATCTTGCCAGCAGATGGGACCTGCGGATTCCTCCGTGGAGTGACGCGCCCTGCCGGGAAGTGGCGGAGCCGTGGTTTGTAGGGATGATGGGTAAGGGATTGTCGGGCCTGCTGCTGGTCGAGAGCCCGATTGCGTTTCGGCGGCGACGGATTTTTACCGAGGCCGAACCGTTGCGGCGTGCGCGGATGCCGGCCGCGTAATGTTACCTGACGCGTAATGTCATCGGCAACGACTGGCTGGCGATGGCGGCGTGTGGTTTTGCGGAGTGCCGCGGCTCGCCCTCCTCCGCCACGTCGTGGCGACCTCTCCCGCCAGAGCGGGCGAGGTAAGGGGTTATAGGTCCTTCATCAGCCGGAGCGCATCGTAGATGGCGGCGTGGATGTTGCGGCTGGCGACAGCGTCGCCGATGCGGAACAACTGAAACCACCCGCCGGGATTGCGGGCGACTTCCTGGCGACGTCCGGCCAGCAGCGCGGCGTGATCGACCTCGCCGAGATTGACCGAGAGTGGCCGCAACGCATCGTATAGCTCGGTCGGGGGCAGCGTGCCGTGCTCGACCACCACCTGATCCACAATGCGGTCGAATCGTTCCGGTCCGTGATCGGAGCCGATCGTCGCGCACAGCGCATTGCCCTCGCGCCGCACCGACAGCAGGCGCGCATTGATGGTGATGCGCACGGCGTGGCGATGGAACGCGGCGGCGTACAGCGTGTGGTTCATGCCACCCATCTCGGGCGCGAAATATCGTTCCGGCGACACGATCTCAACGGAGCTGCCGGTCTGCGCCACAAATTCCGCGGCCTGCATCGCGGGATGGCCGCCATTGTCGTCGAACACCAGCACGCGCGCGGCTGGCGCGACGGCGCCGGACAGGATGTCCCAGGTGGAGACAACCAGATCGTTGCCGGCTTCCAGCACCTCGGTGTTCGGCACGCCGCCGGTTGCCAGGATCACCACGTCGGGCGCCTCGGCCAGCACCTCGGCCTCGCCCGCGTAGGTGGAACAGCGCGGCTGCACGCCGGCGGCCTGCAAACGTTGCATCCGCCAATCGACAATGCCGATCAATTCCTTGCGCCGCGCCAGGCGGCACGCCAGCAGGATCTGCCCGCCGGGCTGCGAAGCTGCCTCGAACAGCGCCACCGCGTGACCCCGTGCCGCGGCGACGCGGGCCGCCTCCAGCCCGCCTGGCCCGGCGCCCACCACGACGACCTTGCGCCGCGGCCCATCGGTTCGCGCAACGATATGCGGCATCGTCGCCTCGCGCCCGGTGGCGGCGTTGTGTACGCACACCGCGTCATTACCTTCGTAGATACGATCCAGGCAGTACGTCGCGCCGACGCAGGGGCGGATCTCCGCCTCGCGCCCCTCCGCCAGCAGGCGCGCGATATGCGGCTCGGCGATGTGCGCGCGGGTCATGCCGACCATGTCGAGCTTGCCCGCGGCGATCGCGTGCCGCGCCGTCGCCACGTCCTGGATGCGCGCCGCGTGGAACACCGGGAAATTGGTCGCGGCGCGGACCTCGCCGGCGAAATCCAGATGCGGCGCGGCGCGCATGCCGATCACCGGAATGACCTGGGTCAGCGCCGCGTCGGTGTCCATGTGGCCGCGGATCACGTTGAGGAAATCGACCTGTCCCCCCGCCACCAGGCGCCGCGCGATCTCGATGCCCTCGGCGCGCGACAGCCCAATGTCCCAGTCCTCATCAGCGACCAGGCGAACGCCGACGATGAAGCGCGGATCGGTGGCGGCGCGGATGGCTGTGAGCACCTGGCGGATGAAGCGCAGCCGGTTGTCGAGGCTGCCGTTGTAGTCGTCGTCGCGGTGGTTGGTCGCTGGCGACCAGAACTGGTCGGGGAGGTGGCCGTAAGCATCGATCTCGATGCCGTCGAGACCGGCGGCCTCCATCCGCGCGGCGGCGGCGGCGTAATCGGCAACGATTCGCGCGATGTCCCAGTCTTCCAGCGGTTTCGGAAACGATCGGTGTGCCGCCTCGCGCACGGAGGACGGTGCCACCACTGGAAGCCAGTCGGCCTTGTTCCACACCGTTCGGCGACCGAGATGGGTAATCTGGATCATGACCGCGGCGCCGTGCGCGTGGCAGTCGTCGGCCAGGCGGCGCATCCAGGGAACGATCTCGTCCTTGTAGGCGAGCAGGTTGCCGAACACCGGCGGGGAGTCGGGAGAGACCACCGCCGAGCCGGCGGTCATTGTCAGGGCGATGCCGCCTTTGGCTTTTTCCACGTGATAGAGGCGGTAGCGGTCTTTGGGCATGCCGTCCTCGCCGTAGTTCGGTTCGTGCGAGGTGCTCATCAGCCGGTTGCGCAGCGTGAGGTGGCGGAGGTGGAATGGTTGCAGAAGGGGGTCAGCGGGGGAAGCACTGGTCATTCGCAGCGGTTCGGTTGGGGTTGCGTGATAACAAGCATCGCGCGTGTACTAGGGTCCGGCGAGCATTGACCGCAATTTGATATCTTCTGCAAGCGCACCGAGGTCAGGAAACAGCGAGCTCTTTCGAATTCCAATGGCGCCGAGAACTTCGAGGAGCTGCAATTTCGAAGCACTTGGTACGCGGAAACCACGCCGCCACGGAGGTGCGCCGGTCTTTGCATGAAATTCATCCATCTTCGACTCGAATGCGAGTTCGGCGATATTAAGGACCTGAGGTTCGTCGGCGGCGAGAAAACGGCGGTCGCCCATCATTTGCAGATTCATTCGCCCCGGCTCGAGTGTCCAGATACACCCATCAACGCCCGGCGTGTTTTTGTCTTCTTGGGCAGCAAAATAGAGAGCGACCAACGGATTCCATGACCAATCGAGAATCCGTGTGGGCAGGCCATAACCGGCCAAGCATTAACCACCCCAACCGATCATCGCTAAGCGGGCATCGCTGGTGTCAACTCTCTGCGTGAGCCATGAAATAGCGGGTGATCGAGACCTCATTGTAGCGCCTGCCGTCGGCGGTTCGCCGGAATACCTCCGCTCGGAGTGGCCATGATAAATTGACGTGCCCACGCCACAACGGGGCTAATCCCTCGAACTACGAACTTGTTTCAGATATCGCACTCCAAAGACTTGCCAGATCACTCACGTCAAGCTCAGATAGATCTTTGCTCTTCACTGATCATGCCTCCTGATGCGATAGCGAATCGTGGACCGCGCTCAAAGTCGTAGTCACACGTGAGCCACCCGCCCCACTGCTGCAGTCATTCTAATGCCGACCGCCGGACCCAGTTTAGACGCAACCAATCGTCGCGCACGCAATCGCTTGCACCTGGTGCAGCAGCCCCATCGGTGCCTTCTCCATGAACCGCGCACGCCGCGTCAGATAGTCCATCGTCCGCAACTCGGATGCGACAACGCAACCATGCGCCTTCAAGCCGCGAGGGATCGGCACCTCCAACGGTGAGCCTTTGATTTTCGTGGTGATTGGGCAAACCACCACCCATCCTGTCGCGACACTGAAGTCTCGTTCGGACAACACGATGGCCCGGTGTTCACCTCGCATCTCGGTGCCCGCCTGTGGCGGCAGATCGATCAACACGATGTCTCCCCGCTCCGGATCGTAGGCCATCATGGTGTTTCGGTGCCGATCGGGCTGCCATCAAACGCAAGCTCGTGCCGGTGCTTTTCCGGGTCGAAGCGCGCCAGGAGTTCGGTCATAGTTACGCGCGGACGCTGGCGGCGGATCACGATCTCATCCTCGCTGGCGACGACTTCCACCGCATCATCGACGTGCAGGCCCGCGCGCTCCAGCGCCGCGGTCCCAATCCTGACGGCAGCGCTGTTGCCCCACTGTGCGATCTTGCCGGGCCGAACCAGAATGTCGGGCATGATGATTTCTCCTGTCTCTATATGGCGACATCATAGATACCGTAGATACTCGATGCAACGCGCTTTGCTGTGACGCTGGGTGGTAGGATTTTATCCCACCATACACGCGGTGCTCCCAATCCAGACGGCCGAAAAGATCTCCTTCACCCTTCCACCCGAGATGCTCCGGCTGCTGCGCGAAGCCGTCGCCGAGGGCGAATACGCTTCTACCAGTGAGGCGCTCCGCGACCCGGTCCGTGCCTGGCATCGCCAGCGGCTGGAGGACATCGAGCGCTCGCGGCCTTGCGCGCCCGCGCGCAGCGGTCGATCGCTGATCCGGCGCCGTCACTCTCGGAGGCGGAAGCCGACGCAAGGCTCGCGGCCCTGTTCGCCGCGTCCACCGCCGGCGATGCCCCATTTTGAACGGTGGTACCGCCCGGCAGCCCTGGTTGACCTCGACGATATTTTTCGTGCCGGGCTTCGCGTCAGCGCGAGCAAAGTTGTCGCCCCGGCACTATGTGGAGCGCATCCGCGCGCGCGGCCGCCTGATCCCTGCTCTGCTGCATGCCGGGCGCCCGCGCGACGATCTCGCGCCCGGACTTCGCACCGTCCCGTTCGAGCGCCGCGCCGTGATCGTCTACCGGATCGCCGTGGAGGCGCTGGAAATCACCAACATGTTCCATGGCGGTCGGGATTATGCTGCGCTGTATCGACCTGGCGGGACCGACCCGGGTACCTGATCGCAACCCGTCCCTGCCGCCTCGCCGCCTACCGACTCCCAATCACCGCCGCGACGCCTGCAACCCGCCGCCCAGCGCGCCGCGCGGCGACAGCAGCGGCAGGAGCAGCCCGACGCCCACACCCCATGCCCCGTTGATCAGGAACGAGCGCAGGATCGGCCACACCATCCAGCCATTCGCGATCGGCATTCCCTTGATCGGCGCGACGATGAACATGCTCACCAACGCCGCGACGATTCCCAGTATCAGCCCGCACAGCCATAGCGGCAGCGTGAAGCGCGGCCGCAACAGACCGAACACGGCGCCATAGAGCCCGCCCCAGAAGCACAGATCGACGATCAGGGGCACGGCGAACGGCGGCATCGGATTGGTCGGAAAAGGCGGCCTTGGCATCCCGCCAAGCGCATACAGCAGCGCCCACATGCCCTGATGGAACACCAGGACCGCGATCGCGCCCGCGACGAATCCCAGAAACGCGCGCATCGGTGCGGATTGCATCATCAGTCTCCTCGCGGTCGTTGCAGAGCTGGCAACGACTTTGCCCACCATAGCTTTTCTGGCTGGCATACCGTCAATCCTGCACCTGCGAGATGACGAGGATGCAATCTTGCCCGGCCCCCGGCGGATCGGGTGCATTTGCCTTCCGTGAGCCGCACTGACACAAACGGCGCAACGATCCGCCGCGCGCCGAAGGACCCTGCAGCCGCATGAACGACAGCCCGTTCACCCCCCAGCCTGTTCACTGGGCCAACCTGTTCACTGACGACGTGAAGCTCGCGCCCTACTGGTGGGACCATGTGCCTCGCCCGACATTGCCGGCCGCCGCGCCACCCGCCCAGGCCGACGTGGTGGTAGTTGGCTCCGGTTACACCGGCCTCGGCGCGGCGTTGCAGACCGCGCGCGGCGGGCGCTCCACCGTGGTGCTCGACGCCGAGGATGCGGGCTGGGGCTGCAGCACGCGCAACGGTGGGCAGATCTCCACCAGCGTGAAGCCGGATTACGCGGCGCTGACCAGCCGGTTCGGCGCCGATCGTGCGTTCCGCATCATCAAGGAGGGGCATAACTCGCTGGCGTGGGTGGCGGAATTTGTCGCCGCGGAAGGCATCGACTGCGACCTCCGCATCGCTGGGCGCTTCCACGCCGCGCACGCCCCGTCGCGCTACGAGATGCTGGCGCGCCGGATCGCGTCGCAACCCAAGGGGTTGGAGGTCCAGGCGCACATGGTGCCGCGCGCCGAGCAGCGCAGCGAGTTGGGCACCGACGCCTATTACGGTGGGGTGGTGTACGAGCGCCATGCCGCGATCGATCCGGCGCGCTTTCACCAGGGTCTGTTGGATCGTGCGCGGGCGGCCGGCGCCACGGTGATCCCGCATTGCGCCGCGACGGCGATCCAGCGCGAGCCCGGCGGCTTCCGCGTGGCGCACGCCGGCGGCAGCATTGCGGCGCGCAATGTCGTGGTGGCGACGAATGGATATACCGGCGCGCTGATGCCTTGGCTGCGTCGGCGGGTCATACCGATCGGCAGCTACATCATCGCGACAGAGCCTCTGCCGCGCGAGACGATGGACCGGCTGATGCCGCGCGATCGGATCGTCAGCGACACGCGGAAGATCGTTTATTATTACCGCGCCTCGCCCGACCGCACGCGCATCCTGTTCGGCGGCCGCGTGTCGCATGACGAGACGGATCCGCGCGTCAGCGGCCCGCGGCTGCACGCTGACCTGGTCGCGCTGTTTCCGGAGCTCGCGCAGGTCCGCATCAGTCATTCGTGGGCCGGGTTCGTCGCCTACACGTTCGACGAGATGATGCATATCGGACAGCAGGATGGCCTGTATTACGCCACCGGCTATTGCGGATCGGGCGCCGGGATGGCGGGGTATCTCGGCACGCGCATTGGCCAGCAGGTGCTGGGCCGCAAGGAAGGCGCGACGGCGCTGGATGGCCTGCCGTTTGCCGGCCGGCCTTATTATTGTGGCAGGCCGTGGTTCCTGGGGCCGTCGGTGGCGTACTATCGTTGGCGCGACCGGATGGCACGTTGAGGTTGCGGTGGCCGCGCCATAGTGCGCCGCCACACACCAAGGTTCGGAGAGACGTGGCGGGCGATCCGGGAGCGGCATGCGGCCGAACGTCAGATCTGGCGACGTTTCGAGGCGTAGAGCCCTGGCGTTTGGGCGCTACGGCTTAAGTTAAGGATTATATCGCAAATGCCGACAGGCGATGCGCGCGGATGCACGCAGATGTCTCGGTGTGGTTGGACGGCCTTCGCCCGCCTGCTGGGGCCTCGCGTTTGAGTCGAGCACGACGACGTGGGTCTGGCTCGGACGGCCGGTTCGGCACGGGCCAATTTGCGAAATTTGCGAAATTTGCGGCTAAAGTCTTCTGTTGTTTGCCTGCGCGTCGGATCTCGCGTGCGGGTGCCTTTGCCAAACAGGTACATTCAAAGTTCGGTTGCACTGACATCCTGGTTCTGGCCGGCTGGCCCGGAACTTGGCATGATACGTGATGGGTACCCGGTGCACGCCACCGGACGCAAGAGGTTCGCCAATGCTGAGCGCTGCCGAGATCACCCGCTACAACACCGAGGGCTACCTGCCAGGCCGTCCGCTGCTCACCGCCGAGGAGACCGCATACTACCGAGACGGCTGCGAACGCGGCTGCGGGCCGATGAAGAAAGACGGCAACCGGCGGCAATCCACCACGCGGGTGAAGCCCTATCTGCTGTTCCCCTGGGCCGCCGCGCTGGTGCGCCACAGCCGCATCCTAGACTGCGTCGAGGCGTTGATCGGCCCCGACCTGATGGTGTTCCACACCACGGTCTGGCTGAAGGAGCCATACAGCGAGACGTTCGTCCCCTGGCACCAGGACGCCACCTATTTCGGTCTGGCACCGTTCGAACATGTCACCGCCTGGGTCGCGCTGACCGACTCGACGCCTGAGAACGGCTGCGTGCAGATCATTCCGCAGTCCCACACGACCGGCCAGCGCCCGCATTTCGACCAGCCGGACCCGAAGGCGATGCTGTCGCGCGGCCAGACGCTGGCCGACTCGATCGACGAAAGCCGCGCTGTGGGGCTGGAACTTCGCGCCGGGGAGGTCTCGTTCCACCACACGCTGGCGTTCCACCGCTCCGGGGTGAACCGCACCGGCGAGCGTCGGATTGGCATCGGCGTCAGTTATATCCCGACCCGGGTGCAGCATGTCGGTGCCACGCGCCTGTCGGCCACGCTGGTGCGCGGCACCGACACGTATGGGCATTTCGATCACGAGCCGGCGCCGATGGCCGATGAGGATGACGCGGCGTTGCGGGCGCACGCTGACTCGGTGGGCCGGTTCTGGAAGGCGTCGGAGAGCATCCCGGCGATGGCGATGGCGCACTGATTGCGCTCGGCGGAACTTTTCCGCCCTACGTTTACGCATGTGCCCAGCAAAGCGGCGCGCATGCGTCGGGAAGGCTGGACGCGGACAGGAAAGCCGGAAGCGGACAGGACTGCGCGCCCTAACCGTCATGGCCGGATTCGAACCGGCCATCCTCTGGGTTCGCCCCTGATTTTGTGCCGTCCGCAGCAAGAGGATGGCCGGGTCAAGCTCGGCCATGACGCTGAGAGGCAAGCACGTCGCGTCCATAATGAGAATCGCTGGTGACGGATGATACGGGCTTGACCGGGGCGGGGGTCGCGGCACTGTATTGGGTGCGCTGCCGCGGCACATTGATTGCATCTAGACGCAACAACCGGGGACGCGTCCGCGCACACGCAAGCTGAAGGAGCGGGCCGATGGCCGCCAAACCCTTCCACCTCGGATGGTTCCTGCAGGGCTCCAGCGTGCAGGCCTGGGGGGAGCCGTGGACCGGCCATATCGGCCGCACCTGGATGGTGCCCGAGCTCTTCACCGACATGGCGCGCTGCCTGGAACGGGCCTGCTTCGACTACATCCTGATCGAGGATTCGTCGTACGTCGGCGAAAGCTTCGGCGGGTCCACCGAGATCTACCTGAAGAACGCCATCGCCGTGCCGCGGCAGGATCCGTCCGTCGTCGCCTCGCTGATGACCGCGGTCACCTCGCGCATCGGCATCGTTCCGACTTTTGGGACGTTCGCTTACCCGCCCTATCTGCTGGCGCGCCTGGTGGCGTCGTTGGATCAGGTGTCGTCGGGGCGGATCGGCTGGAACGCGGTCACCGGCAGCTCCGACTTTGCCGCAATGAATTTCGGCCTGCCGGGGATGCCGGAGCACGACCTGCGCTATGACATGGCCGACGAATACATGCAGGCGGTCAAGGGGTTGTGGGCGTCGTGGGAGCCTGGCGCCATTATTGCCGACCGGCACAGCGGCGTGCTGGTCGATCCCGCCAAGGTGCATGCGGTCAATCATGAAGGGCGGTTCTTCAAGACCCGCGGCCCGCTGAATTCCGGCCCGGCGCCGCAGGGCCAGCCGGTGATCGCGCAGGCCGGCGGGTCGCCGCGCGGACGGCAGTTCGCCGCGCAGCACGCCGACACCATTGTCGCGCACACCAAGGGCATCGCCGCGATGCGCGCGTATCGCGACGACGTGCGCAGGCGCATGGCTGCCTGCGGGCGCGATCCCGACACCTGCAAGGTGCTGTTCCTGGTCAATCCGATCATCGGCGAGACCGAGGCGGAGGCGCAGCAGAAGAAAGGCATCCGCATCGCCCGCGCCGAGGCGACGATCGCGCAACGACTTGCCCATCTCGGCAAGGTAACGAATATCGACTTCGGCCGGTTCGACCTGGACCAGCCGCTGCCCGCCGAGGTCAGCACCAACGGCCATCAGCAGACACTGGACGAATTCCGCGCGAAGGCCGCCGGGCGTTCGATCCGCGCGGCGATGGCCGATCATAACGCCACCGAGTTGTCCGTCGAGCTGATCGGCACGCCGGACAGCGTCGCCGCCCGGATGGGCGAGGTGCTGGAGGAAGCCGGCGGCGACGGATTTTTGTTCTCGATGCCGAACGTCAACCGCCGCACCCTTGCCGAGGTCGAGGACGGCCTTATCCCGGCTTTGCAGGACCGCGGGCTGGTGCGCGCCGCCTACACGCACGCGCAGTTCCGCGACAATCTGCTGGAGTTCTGACCCCCCATTTTCTGGAGCGATGCCATGGCCCGCCCTGTTCTGACCGAGCTCGATCGCCGTGCCTTCCTGGCGCTGGGAACCGCCGCCGGCGTAATGGGATGGCGCACCGCACGCGCCGACGACGTAAAGCTCGCCGAGTTCCCGTCGATGCCGGACAAATGGAAAGGCACCGGCGAGCTGCGCATCGCGGGTTACGGCGGCAGCGCGCAGGACGCCCAGCGCAAGGCGTATTATGAGCCGTTCGGCCGGCTGTCGGGGGTCAACGTGAAAGACTTTGCCGGCGCCGATATCAACAAGGTCAAGGCGATGGTGGAGACCGGCAACGTCGAGTGGGACGTTGTTCAGCTCAGCCGCGGCACGGTGCGCAACCTGATGAAGAAGGGCGATTACTTCGAGAAGATCGACTACGACCTTGTGGATACGGCGAACATCGATCCGGTGTACCGCGACCCGTATGCGCTCGACATGCTGGTCTGGGCCGAGGTGATGGCCTATCGCACCGACGCGTTCAAGGGCGCGGTGCCGGCGGGCTGGGCGGATTTCTGGGACACCAAAAAATTCCCCGGCGATCGCGCGCTGGGCGGCGCGGGTCCCAGCACGCCGGAGCTGGAATTCGCCCTGATGGCCGCCGGGGTGCCGCCGGACAAGGTCTATCCGATCGATATCGAAAAGGCATTCAACAGTTACGACCGGATCAAGGGCAGCGTGGTGAAGTGGTGGGAGACCGGCGCGGTGCCGGTGCAGATGCTGACCGACAAGGAGGTTGTTGCGACCTCGGTGTGGAACGGCCGGATGGCGGCGATCCAGGCGGCCGGTGTGCCCGCCGCGGTGAGCTGGCCGCAGGGGATGTTGAAGCGCGACTGCTGGGCGGTGCCGAAGGGGACGCCGAACAAGGCGAATGCGATGAAGTTCCTGGGCTTCGGCACCAGTGCGATCGCGCAGGCGCGGCTGTCGTCGCTGATCCCGTATGGCTCGGTCAACAACCAGTCGGACCAGTATATCGCGCCGAAGCAACTAGCGGTGCTGCCGAGCTCGCCGGACATCAAATCGAAGCTGGTGCCGTATGATTACGCCTGGTGGACCGACAACCGCGACGCGGTGATCGGGCGATGGAACAAGTGGGTTTTGAGCTAGGTACCGGCGCATCGGGCGATGGATGGGACGGCTAGCGTGGTGGCCGGCCAGGGTGCGGCGGTGTTCCTGTCCGGGCTGGAGAAACGTTACGACAGCGTGGGCGCGGTGCGCGGTGTATCGCTGGATATTCGTTCCGGCGAGTTTCTGACCCTGCTCGGCCCAAGCGGGTCGGGCAAGACCACGACGCTGATGATGATCGCCGGCTTCGAGATGCCGACGGCCGGCGACATCTCGATCGACGGGCGGTCGGTGGTGGGGCTGCCGCCGCACAAGCGCAACATTGGCATGGTGTTCCAGAACTATGCGCTGTTTCCTCATCTGACAGTGGCGGAGAATATCGGCTTTCCGTTGAAGCAGCGCGGCGTCGATCGCGCGACGCGGGCGCGGCTGGTCGATGAGAGCCTGCAGCTGGTGCGGCTGCCTGGCTACCAGGCGCGTTATCCGCGGCAATTGTCCGGCGGACAGCAGCAGCGCGTGGCGCTGGCGCGCTCGATCGTGTTCCGGCCGCGGTTGTTGTTGATGGATGAGCCGCTGGGGGCGTTGGACAAGCAGTTGCGCGAGAGCCTGCAACTGGAGATGCGGCGGCTGCACGCGGACCTGGGGATCACGTTCATTTACGTGACGCATGACCAGGAAGAGGCGCTGACGATGTCGGATCGCATCGCGGTGATGAATGAGGGGCTGGTCGCGCAGGTGGGCTCGCCCGAGGACATCTACGATCGGCCGTGTGATCGATTCGTTGCGTCGTTCATTGGCGAATCGAATTTCCTGCCTGGCGTGGTGCGTGGGGTGGAGGATGGCGTCGTGATTGCCGCGTGCGCCGGTGGCACGATGCGGGGGTATAGCGCGATCCGGCCGACCGAGGGCGCCGAGGTTACGATGACGACGCGGCCGGAACGGATGCGGTTCGCGGACGGCGTGTCGTTGGATGGAGCGGGGCATAACCGGGTGCGGGCGACGGTGACCGAGGTGGTGTTTGTCGGCGAGCGTTGTCGTTATCTGTGTCAGTGCGAGGGGGGGATTTCGGTCGTGTTGAAGGAGCCGTCGGGCGCGGGGACGCGGCGGCGCGCGGCGGGGGACGCGGTGGAGATCGTCTGGCCGGTGGCTGATACGGTGGCGGTGTAGTGGTGGTGGGACCGCAATCCGCCACGGACCGTTGTCCAATCGTCATGGCCGGGCTTGACCCGGCCATCCTCTTGGTCCCCCAAAACACCGGCGCGCGCGGATCCCAGCAAGAAGATGGCCGGGTCAGGCCCGGCCATGACGGAGGGCGAGCGTCCGCCATCGGCGCGGCGGCGTCGTCATTGGGCCCCCGCTTATGAGCGCAGTCGTTTCACTTGCAACAATCCCGCTTGCCGCCGCCCGCGCGCCCGTGCGCCGCAACGTCGTGCCCGTTCTCCTGATTGCCCCGCTCATCCTCTACATGCTGGTGTTCTACGCCTTCCCGGTCGTCGCGATGCTGCTGCGCAGCGTCGACTCCCCGACCTGGTCGCTCGACAACTACCGCCAGCTTGCGCACGACCCGGTGTTCTTCCAGGTCTTCTGGATCACGCTGCGCACCGCGCTCATCGTTACCGCCGGCACGCTGCTGCTTGGCTACCCCGTGGCCCTCGCTCTTGCCCGCCTGCGCCGAGGCCCAGCCGCCCTGGTGTTGGTTCTCGTTCTGCTGCCGTTCTGGACCAGCGTGCTGGTGCGCAGCTATGCCTGGATGGTGCTGCTCGGGCGGCACGGGCTGGTCAATGAAGCGCTGGCCGCTGCCGGATTGATCGACGCGCCGCTGAAGCTGCTGAACACCTCCTTCGCGGTGCAAATCGCGATGATCCACATCCTGCTGCCCTATATGATCCTGCCGATCGCTAGCGTGCTGCGGCAGATCGATCCGGCACTGCCACGCGCCGCGGCGGGCCTGGGCGCCACGCCGGCGCGCGTATTCCGCCAGGTGATCCTGCCGCTGTCGATGCCGGGGGTTGCCGCCGGCGTGCTGCTGGTGTTCGTGCTGTCACTGGGCTTCTACATCACGCCGATGCTGGTTGGCGGGCCGCGCGACATGCTGCTGTCGATGCTGATCGCGCAACAGGTTGACCTGATCAACTGGCCGTATGCGGCGTGCCTGTCGGCGACGTTGCTTGCCGCGACTCTGGTTATGCTTGCGGTGTTTCAGCAACTGCCGGGTGTGCGCAACGTGCTGCGGACCGCGACACGATGAGGATCGGGCGGCTGACCGGCGGGCTGGCCGTCGCGCTGGTGCTGCTGTTCATGGCGCTGCCGATTTTGATTATCGTTATTCTGTCGTTCTCATCCGCCAGCTATTTGACGTTCCCGCCGCCGGCGTTCGGGGTGCGCTGGTATCGCACCTATATCGGCAGCGACGAGTGGCTGGCGGCGACCGGGCTGAGCCTGTCCGTTGCTGCCTCGGTTGTTGTGCTGGCGACGCTGCTTGGCACACTCGCGGCCCTTGGCCTTGCCCGCCTCCCGCCGCTGCTGCGCAATCTTGCCGCGGCGCTGATCCTGTCGCCGCTGATCGTGCCGGTGATCGTCGTTGCGATCGGCATCTATTATGCCTATTCGCGTTACGGGTTGGTGGGCACGCCGGTGGGGCTGGTGCTGGCGCACACTTGCCTCGCGGTGCCGTTCGTCGTGACAAGTGTGAGTGCCAGTCTCGCAGGTTTCGACCGGCGGCTGGAACAGGCGGCGCTGTCGCTCGGCGCCACGCCGTGGGGCACATTCCGCCAGGTGACGCTGCCGCTGATCCGCCCGGGCGTGCTGGTCGGTGCGCTGTTCGCGTTCATCACGTCGTTCGACGAGCTGGTCGTGGCGCTTTTCCTGTCCGGCTCGGGTGCGGTCACACTGCCGCGGCGCATGTGGGACGATCTGCGCTTCGCCATCGATCCGACGATCGCCGCGGTGTCGACGCTAACGATCGTGCTGACCGCGGCGCTGCTGGGCGCGGTCTATCTGGCGCGGCAGCGCGGCGAACGAATACGAACGACATAGGCCGAATCATGCTGTTGCGCGCGGGTGGATTTGCTAAGCTCGTGCAACGATCGTGCGCCGGAGTCCACCACGCATGAAATCGCCAACCGGGGGCTGACATGAAACGCTGGACCACCCTGCTAGGGGCCGTCGTCGTATCGCTTGCCGCAGTCTTGCTTGCATCGCCTGCGTCGGCGGATGACTCGCAGCTTGATGTCGTGTTGAAGCGCGACAAGCTGATCGTCGGGACCTACAGCACGTCCCCGCCGCTCGCCTTCGTCGACGACGACGGGAAGCTGGTCGGACTTGAGATCGACATGGCGCACGCCATCGCCAAGGATCTGCTGGGCGATCCCAACAAGGTCGAGTTCGTCGTGCTGCAATCCGATGGCCGCTTCCCCGCGGCGCTGTCGGGCAAGATCGATTTCGGCCTGTGCTCCACCACGATAACGGGCGACCGCGCGGTGCGCATCGCCTTCACCCGGCCGTACCTGGATACGGGCGGCAGCATCATCGCGCGCAAGGATGCCGGCATCAAAACCGTGCAGGAGCTGAACAATTCCAAGTTCACCTACGCCATCCTGAATGTGCCGCCGGCCATCGCGCGCGCCAAGCAGGTGCTGCCGAACGTGTCGCAACTGCTGCTGGACAGCCCGTCGGCGCTGTTCCTGGCGGTGAAGACCGGCCGCGCCACCGCCTTCGCGATCGACAAGCCGATCGCGGATTATTATGAGGCCGAAAATAACGACCTGATGCGCCTGGATACCACCGGCACGCCGTTCGCCTATGTCAGCCAGGATGCGATCTTCCTGAAGCCGGGCGACTTCAAATGGTGGCTGTTTCTGGATACCTGGGTGGGTGAGCTGCGTGGCGGCTCCCGCTACGACCAGTATGTCGAATGGTATCGCAAGTGGATGAAGAAGGACCCGCCGCCGCAGCGTTTCTACGACTACAACAAGTACTGACGCGGGCCGGCGTGCCGTTCGATCTTCATTTCATTGTCCGCCTGATCCCGGCGCTGCTGCAAGGCGCCGAGATCACGGTGGCGCTGGCGGTCCTGACCGTCGTTATCTGCCTGGTCTGGGGATTATTGGTCGCGCTGGCGCAATCGCGCGGCGGGGTGCTGAGCTGGATCGCCGGCGGCTACATCCAGGCGGTGCGCAACACACCGTTGCTGATCCAGCTTTACATTATCTATTTCGGCTTCGCGATGGCGGGATTTCCGTTGTCCGGCTTCCTGTCCGGTCTGCTGGCATTGTGCATCCAGAATGGCGGCTACGTCGCCGAGATCTATCGCGGCGGTCTTCAATCGGTCAGCCAGCGCCAATACGAGGCCGGGCGCGCGCTGGGGATGCGCCGCTGGACGCTGTACACCGTGGTGATCATGCCGCAGGTCGTTGCGCGGGTGATTCCGCCGATGACCAACCAGGCGATCTCCATCATCAAGGACACATCCCAGGTGGCCGCCATCGCAGTGATGGAAATGATGAAGGTGGCCGAGGTGTGGGTGGAATCCTCAGCCAACACCTACGACGTTTTCCTGGGCGTGGCACTGATTTATCTGGTGTTGACCTCGGTCGCCGGATTGATTGGCAAGGTCGCCGAACGTCAATTGGCGTTCGCGCAATGATGAAGACATTCGCGCCGCTGCTGCACAGCTATTGGTATCTGTTCCGCGGCGCCGGAATGACACTGCTGATGGCCGCCGCCTCGGTGGTGCCGGCGACGCTGCTGGGGGGCGCGCTGGCGCTGGTGCACGTTTTCGGCCGCCGTACCGCGCGGTCCGCGCTGCAGGTCTATCTGTTCGTCGTGCGCGGCATCCCGCTGCTGGTGTTGCTGACCTTCGTCTACTACCTGCTGCCGCTGACCGGGATCGATCTGCCACCGTTCTGGGGCGTCGTGGTGGTGATGTCACTGTATTATGCCGCGTTCATGAGCGAAGTGTTCCGTGCCGGCATCGAATCGCTGCCGCAGGCGCAATGGGACGCCGCGCGCAGCCTGGGGATGCAGCGCCACTTGCTGCTGCGCATCATCATCTTTCCCCAGGCGCTGCGCCTGGCCGCGCCACCGTTTGTCAGTCTGTGTGCCAATCTGGTGAAGGCGACTTCGCTGGTGTCCATCGTCGGGCTGTGGGAGCTGACGATGGCGAGCCGCGAGGTCGTCGAGCGCACGCTGGCACCGTTCCAGATCTTCCTCGGCGCGGCGCTGATCTATTTCTGCATCTGCTACACAATGGCCCTGTATGGACGGTTCCTTGAACGACGCTCCCTCGTTGGTCACTGACACATCAGACGCGGCGGCGCGGCCGATGCTGGCGATGACCGGCGTGGTGAAAAGTTTTGGCACCAACCAGGTGCTGCGCGGCGTGTCGCTGTCGGTTGCCGCCGGGGAGGCGGTGGTGGTGATCGGCCCCAGCGGCTCGGGCAAGACTACGCTGCTGCGCTGCATCAACCTGCTGGAGGATTACGAGCAAGGCACGGTTACGGTCGACGGAATGCCGATCGGCTACCGTATCGATCCGCGCGGTGGTCAGCGCGTGCGCATGTCGGAGCGTGAGATCGCCGCCGCGCGCGAGATGATCGGGATTGTGTTCCAGAGCTATAATCTGTTTCCGCACATGACGGTGCTGCAGAACATTGTGGCCGCGCCGATCCGGGTGAAGGGGGTGCCACGGGCGAAGGCCGAGGCGCGGGCGCGCGACCTGCTCGCCCTTGTCGGGCTTTCCGACAAGGCGCAGGAATATCCGGTGCGGCTGTCCGGGGGCCAGCAGCAGCGTGTGGCGATCGCGCGGGCGCTGGCGATGGACCCGAAGCTGATGCTGTTCGATGAGGTGACCTCGGCGCTGGATCCGGAGCTGGTTGGGGAAGTCTTGGCGGCTATGCAGCAATTGGCCCGCGACGGCATGACGATGGTTGTGGTAACACATGAAATGAGTTTTGCGCGCGATGTCGCTGACCGGATCGTGTTCATGGAGGGCGGGGTGATCGTCGAAGAGGGCCAGCCGGAGCAGATGTTCGCGGCACCGAAGACGGAGCGCGTGCGGCAATTCTTGAAGCGGTATAATGATCGTTACCGGATCTGATGGTCGCCGTCCGTTCGTCATGGCGGGGCTTGTCCCGGCCATGACGGATTGGATGCTGGCCATGACGAAGAGACGCAACCACTGCTATAGTCACTGAAACCGACCCCGAGGGACCCTGATCGATGTCGACAACCACGCTGCCGAACGCCACCGTTCTGTCTACCTATGAAGCGATGACCCCTGGCTCGGCGAAGCTCGCCGAGAAGGCGCGCGCCGTGCTGCCGAGCGGGCTGGCGCATGACAGCCGCAATTTCGATCCGTATCCGATCTATGTGACCCGCGCCGCCGGGCCGCTGAAATGGGACGTCGATGGCAACCGTTACGTCGATTACTTCGGCGGCCATGGAGCGTTGATCCTGGGCCACAATCACCCGAAGGTGATGGAAGCGGTGCACGCCGCGCTCGATCGCGGCACGCATTTCGGCGCCTGCCACGAGTTGGAAGTGCGCTGGGCCGAGTTGGTGTGCCAGATGGTGCCGTCGGCCGAATGCGTTCGCTTTACCTCGTCCGGGACTGAGGCGACGCTGATGGCGTTGCGCCTGGCGCGCGCCTACACGGGCCGCACAAAGTTGTTGCGATTCCGCGGGCATTTCCACGGTTGGCACGACCACATGACCAACGGGCATCACGATCATTTCGATGGCGGTGCCTCGACCGGCGTGCTCGGTGGCATCGCCGACAACGTGCTGCTGTGCGACCCGAACGACACCGCGGGCCTGACCAGGCTGTTCGAGCAGCATCGCGACATCGCGGCGGTGATCCTGGAGCCGACGGGCGCGCATTTCGGCCGCATGCCGCTGTTGCCGTCTTTCGTGCAGACGCTGCGCGAGCTGACCCGCGATGCCGGCACCATCCTGATCTTCGATGAGGTGGTGACCGGATTTCGTTGCTCACCCGGTGGCGCGCAGCAGGCGCTGGGCATCACGCCGGACATGACCACGCTGGCGAAGATCCTGGCCGGCGGCCTGCCGGGCGGCGCGGTGGCGGGGCGGCGCGACATCCTGGACCTGCTGGATTTCAAGCGCACGAAGGCGAAGGGGATCGAGAAGATCGCGCACCCCGGCACGTTCAACGCCAATCCAGTGTCGGCCGCCGCGGGCATCGCCACGCTGGAGATCCTGTCGACCACCGATGCAAATGCCAAGGCCAACGCGTATGGGGCAACGTTGCGCCAGCGGATGAATGAGGTGCTGGAGGATGAGCATCTGGAGTGGGCCGTGCACGGGTCGTATTCGGGCTTCCACGTCTACACCAACCCGGACAATGCGGACATCACGCCCAGCACGTTCGACGCGGTGAAATTCATTCCGGCGATGATCGGCGACAAGCGCGGCGCGGGCGTCGCGTCCGCCTTGCGCATGGGCATGCTGGTGAACGGGGTGGATGTGAACTCGGGGCCCTCCGGCACCATTTCGGCCACGCATGGCGATGACGAAATGAATGTCACCGTCGACGCCTTCCGGACCACAATCCGCACGTTGCGTCGCGAGGGAGCCATCGCGTGACGCGAGCCTGACGTCCACATCGCCAACCAGGGGAGATCAGCGATGAATGCCATCGGTCGCCGTTCGACGTTTCGTTTATTGGCCGGCTCCGCTCTGGCCGGCTCTGCTCTGGCTGGCGTTGCTGGATCCTCGGGGGCACGGGCGGCCGACAAATCGGTCACCGTCGGGATCGACCTGTCCCTGACCGGTGCGGATGCGGAAACCGCTGTCCGCATAAAGGACGGTTTCATGATGGCGATCGACGAGGCGAACGCCAAGGGTGGCCCAAGCGGCTACCACATCAACGTGCTGCTGCTGGATGACGGGACCGCGACCGCCGGGCAATACGACCCGGCACAGGCCGCGGTCAACGTGCGCAAGATGGTTGCCGACGCCACCTGCGTTGCGGCGCTGGGGCCGATGAGCAGCACGCCCGGCAAGGCGATGTCGCCGATCTTCAGTCAGGGCGGTTTGGCAACGATCACGCCGACCTCGACGAATCCGGACATCACCGATCCGAAATTCGCCGGACTGTATCGGCCGGCGGGCAAGGCGGTGTATTTCCGGACCGTGACGACGGATGCGTACCAGGGGCCGAACCTGGCGAATTATTTCGCCAACGTTCACAAAGTGAAGACGATGTACGGGCTGGACGACAGCGGCGCCTACGGCATCGGCATCGCCACCGCGTTCGAGAAGCAGGCGGCGAAGAAGGGCATCAATGTGCTCGGGCATGACCGGCTTGATCCGAAGGCGGCGGACTACACGACGGTGCTGACGAAGATCAAGTCGCTCAACCCGGACCTGCTGTATTACGGCGGCGATGCGCAGGCTGGCGTGAAGCTGGTGAAGCAGTCGTATGACATCGTGCCGAAGATGCTGAAGGCGGGCGGAGACGGCATGTACGGCCCGTCAATCCTGTCGGGCGCCGGGTTCCCGGCCGCCGATGGGTGGTATGCGACCGTTGCCAGTCCGCACATGATGGATGCGAAGGAGCTGGAACCGTGGGTGAAACGGTTCAGCGCCAAGTTCGATACACAGCCGTCTGACTATTCGATTACCGCTTACGATGCGGCGCTGGTGGTGCTGGACGCGATCGATCGCGTGGCGAAGACCGGCAAGCCGGTCACGCGGGTTGCGGTGCGGGATGCGATCCAGGCGACGAAGTTGAAGACGCTGCAGGGGGTCGTTTCGTTTGACGACAACGGCGACCTGACCAACCGGATCGTGAGTATATTCCAGGTGCAGCACGATCCGAAGTCCCCGCAGGACGATATTGTGCACCAGTACAAGTATATCGGGGCCGCGCCGCAGGAGAGTGTGTGAGGGACGACACGCAGCGCCGGTGCGGCGAGAGATGGCCGGGTCAAGCCCGGCCATGACGACTGGGGGCTCCGACCATGACGGTCAGGGCAGTGCCAACGAAGGAAACCTGAGCCCATGAACGACGCGCCGGCGACACGCAACACCAATCCCTATCTGGCGTTGGGTGTCCGCCCCTTTATCAACTGCGCCAGCGTGCGCACCGCGCACAGCGGCAGCCTGATGCTGCCCGAGGTGCGGGAAGCGGTGGCGCAGGCCTCGCGCCAGTTCGTCAGCCTGGATGAATTGATGGAAGGCGCCAGCGCGCGCATCGCCGAGCTGACCGGGGCGGAATGGGGCATGGTCACCTGCGGCAGTGCGGCGGCGCTGACGCTGGCGACCACCGCCTGCGTCGCCGGCAACGACCCGGTCAAGATGCTGCGGCTGCCGTTCACCGACGGCTGGGTGAACCGCGTGATCATGATGAAGAACCAACGATTTGCCTATGACCAGGCGATCCGCATGGTCGGCACGCATATCGTCGAGATCGAAACGGTGGCCGACCTGGATGCGGCGTTGGAAGAGCCCGTCGCGATGATCGCGGTGCTCGGCAACCAGGACGCGACCTCCAAGGTGCGGTTGGAGGATTTTGTCGCGCGCGCCAGGCCGCGCGGCATCCCGGTGCTGGTCGATGCGGCCTCGGAACACATCGAAAAGCCCAGTCCCTATCTGGCACGTGGCGCCGACATGGTGATCTACAGCGGCGGCAAGTTCCTCCGCGGGCCACAGACCAGCGGGCTGCTGCTCGGACGCAAGGACCTGATCCAGGCGGCGTGGCGCAACGCGTCGCCACACCAAGCGTTCGCGCGCGGGATGAAGGTGTCGAAGGAAGATGTGATCGGCGTGCTGGCCGCGCTGGAGGTGTGGTTCGAGCATCGCGATCCGGCGGTGGAGCTGGCGCGGTGGAACGCCGATGTCGCAACGATCGCCGGCCGGCTGACCCTGCCGGGCGTCAGCGCCGAGGTGATCGCGCCACAGGGTGTGGTGAAGGTGCCGCGGCTGCGCGTGAGCTGGGACAAGGCGAGGATCGCGCTGGATGGCGAGGCGGTGCGGCTGCGCCTGCTGGACGGCGAGCCGCGGGTGATGCTGGACGATATGGCAACGACCGCAAATTCCGTCGAGGTCGATCCATTCGGGCTGCAGCCCGGCGAGGCTGACCAGGTCGGCCGCGCGCTGATGGCCGCGCTGTCGGCACCTGTCGTTGCGAAGCCGGCGCCGGCGGTGCCGGAGGTCGATGTCTCCGGCGCCTGGGATGTCCATGTCAGCTTCCTGCACGGCGAACGGTCGCATCGGTTGACGCTGAAGCAGCAGGGCGGGGCGATCACGGGCAGCCAAAGCTCGGTGCAGTTCGATGGCCCGGTGGCCGGCAGCCTCGACGCCGACGGCATCCATCTGATCTTCCGCACCCGGTATGAAGGGGCGACGATCTCCTACAAGCTCGATGGCGCGGTGGCCGACGGGCGGATGCAGGGCACGGTCGCGCTGGGCAGTGCCAGCGATCAGCATCAGGGGCCGATCAACATGGCTCAGTTCGGCACCGGACAGTTCGAGGCGGTGCGCGCGGAGGGAATGTAATGGACGGGTTCGTCGCGATTGGTGCCAGCAGTGGCCGCGCGGAACGGCTGCGGATGCGGCAGGGGCTGTTCACTGGCCCGACCTCCGGCTTGGCACCGGGCAACGTGCAGGCAAACCTCGTGATCCTGCCTAGGGATTTGGCGAATGACTTCTTACGGTTCGCGCAGGCCAATCCGCGGCCGTGTCCGGTGCTGGGCGTGACCGAGGTCGGCGATCCGAGGTTGCCGGCACTGGGCGAGGACCTGGACCTGCGCACCGATCTGCCGCGCTACCGGGTGTGGCGGCACGGCGAGCTGGTTGCGGAACCGACCGATGTCAGCGATCTCTGGCGCGACGACCTGGTGGGGTTCGCGATCGGCTGCTCGTTCTCCTTCGAGGAGGCGTTGATCGAGGACGGCATCGAGGTGCGTCATATCGCCTGCGGCACGAACGTGCCGATGTACCGCACCAATGTCGACTGCGTGCCGGCCGGGGTATTCCACGGCAAGCTGGTGGTGTCGATGCGGCCGATGAAGCCGGCGGATGCGATTCGTGCGGTGCAGATCACCTCGCGGTTTCCCTCGGTGCACGGCGCGCCGGTGCATATCGGGCTGCCGGCGCTGATCGGCATCGCGGACATTGCGAAGCCGGATTATGGCGACGCGGTGCCGGTGGGCGCGGACGAACTGCCGGTGTTCTGGGCGTGCGGGGTGACGCCGCAATCGGTGGTGGCCTCGGTGAAGCCGGAATTCTGCATCACCCACGCGCCGGGCAGCATGCTGATCACCGATCTGCGCAACACCAAGCTCGCCGCCCTGTAGACGCAACGACTTGTAGACGCAACGACTTTCGCGTGGACCGCGCGGCGCTGATTGACGCGATCGAGGCGGTCATCCAGCAGGATGTCGGGCGCAATATCGCGCCGTTGTTTGCCGCGGCACGCGGGGGTTTGCGCGGCGCGGTGACAGCGCTGGCTGACGCGGGCGGAACGATTGGGCTGATCACCGGGTTCTATGTGCCGGGCGGCGTGCCGCCGGCCGCGGAAACCGACGGGCCGGTTGGTGCGGCGCTGCTGGCGCATGCGTTCGCTCGGGTTGGCATTTTGTGCCGGGTGTGCACCGACGAGCTTTGCGCGCCGGCGTGCCGCGCGGCGCTGTCGGGGGTGGCCGACGTGCCGGTCGACGTGGTGCCGCTCGGTGGGGCGGTCGACGCCGTCGTTGCGGTGTGGCGCGCGGCGGATGTGCGGCTGGCGCTGTCGATCGAGCGCTGCGGCCGGACCGCAGATGGCACGGCGCGCAACATGCGTGGGCACGATATTGGGGCCTATACGATGTTGCTGGACGATCTTTTCGTGGCCGGGCCGTGGGACACGATCGCGGTTGGCGATGGCGGCAATGAGATCGGCATGGGGGCGCTGCCGCGTGCGCTGATCGGGGCGCATATCGCGCACGGCGAGGATATCGCCTGCGTCACGCCGGCGACGCATCTGATCCTGGCTGGGGTGTCGCACTGGGTTGCTTGGGGGGCTCGCCGTTGCGCGGCCGGCATGGCGGGGGGCGATGCTGGATTGTCTCGATCCGGGATTGGATGCCGCGATACTGGCGGCGACCGTGCGCGATGGACCGGCGGTGGACGGCGTGACTCGGCAGCAGACGATGACGATCGACAGCCTGGCGTGCGAGGCGCACCACCTTGTGCTGCAGGACATTCGGCGGTTGGTGAGGGGAAGTAACTGATGGCCGGACTTGATTCGGCCACGACGAAGTAAATATCCCCCGGCAAAGCCGGGGGCTTTAGAATTGTGGCCGCTCAAAGCGGCCGGTGGGGTCGCTGACGCGGCCCCTGGATTTGTGAGCCGCTCAAAGCGGCTGTCGGGGGCGCTGACGTGCCCCCGGGTTCAGGTGGCCACTGA
>Ga0326727_10007291_pt1 | contig 29376 bp, 26 predicted proteins | sample MB2enrmetagenome_FD_207643 | JGI IMG/M metagenome (GOLD analysis project Ga0326727, IMG submission 207643) | Lab enriched peat soil microbial communities from McLean, Ithaca, NY, United States - MB29MY | ecosystem: Environmental > Terrestrial > Soil > Wetlands > Peat | place: USA: New York... | reverse complement strand
ATTGCCCGTGAAGGCTAATTAGAGCCGTAACGGCCAATAGGGCCAAAGAAAAGGCTTCTGTCCATTTTGGGCGGAGGCTTTTTTGTTTGGGGGGTTGCGAAATATTTTCGCGGTAGTCTGGGAAACGGTTGCGCACAATCGCATGTTGCTGTTTTCTGCATGCATGCCTCGGCAATTTCGCCGAGGATTTTTCCTTGACCAAGATGAATAGTTGCTCAATGCGCATCAACCTCATCGTCGTTTCTCCGCGCGGTTGCCAGGAGCTTTGAAGCTTCTGAAAGAGGGCAAGCTCTGCCATCACTCGCCCCAAAGGAAATTGTCAAACTGGGTCACGCTGTCGGCCTTGGTCCAGACGCCGACGGCGCCGGCCTGTTTAAAAGTTTCGTCGTCCCATTGGAGCGCGGTGCGGCCGTCGAATGTCACCTTGAAATGGGTGCCGTGAAAATCCACGCGCAAATCGTGCCATTGGCCGGAGGCAACCTGGAAGGCGGCGCGGCCTTTTTCGGTGCGGACGCCGTGGACGGTGTGGTAGATGGTGACGTTGTTTTCCAGCGCGTTGGCGCGGGCCACGTAGTAATTGTCGCCGTCCTGCCAGCGCCAGATCAGCCCGCCGGCCTGGTCCTCCTGGCCGGAAATTGGTTTGAACTTTACGGCCACAAAACCGTCCCGCAGCAACAGATTGGTCTGCACGCACCAGCAGAATTTCGCCCGGCCCGATTGCTGGAGGACGTTCGGACGGCTGGGCGCGTCGGCCGCCGCCACCACCGCCCATAGGGCCTGGCCGCCGCCGGTGATGCCTCCCACCCACGCGGGCGGCAGTTCGCCGGGTTTGACGCCATCAAAATTCTGCGAAGCGGTGGAGCTGGGGAAATTCGCCGCCGAACACCCCGCCAGGGCCAGGACTGAAATAGTCGCGATAACGAGACCCCAATCATGGGCGAGGCGCAGGATTTGCCGAACGGTTGAAAATGTCGCACACGCCACTTGCCGCCGGCGGGACGCCGACGGCGGCAACCGGGACGGTCGCGCTCCCGAAAAGTGACTTATGATTGGGGTAACGAGAAGAGTTTTCATGTTTAATTTTTGCGATTTGTGATGTAAAATTGATGCCTGAGAACAATGCCGCCATGACCATGACAACGGCCAACAAAGTCACGATTGCACGAATGCTGTTTGTGCCGCTCTTTGTTGTTCAGATCATCCTGTATGTCAATACTGGAAACGAAGGGCATCGGCTGGCCGCCATCGTCTGCTTTGCCATCGCCGCCCTGGGAGACGCGGTGGATGGCTATATCGCCCGGCATTACAACCAGAGAAGCGAGCTGGGCGCCATTCTCGATCCGCTGGCGGACAAATTCCTGCTGGTTTCGGGCCTGGTCATCCTGAGTTTGGACACCCGCCAGCGATTGGCGCAAATCCCCTGGTGGCTGGCGGTGATTGTGACGACGCGCGAACTGATCCTGCTGGCCGGCATGGCGGCCATTTATCGCGCGCACGGCAAATTCACCGCGCGGCCGCGTCTTCCCGGCAAGGCGGCCACGGTTCTGCAAATGGCGGTGGTACTCTGGGCGCTGCTCCATTTTCCAGCGGGGCCGCTGCCTTTCCTCACCGCCGCCGCGGGCTTGTTCACCGTCGTCTCGGGGCTGCTTTATGCCTGCGATTTCACCCGGCAATGGCGGGGTGGAAATGCGGGATTGGGAATTGAGCCTGGGCCGGAAGTGGAAATTCATCGGAGTTAAATTCGCCGCAAGGCTGCGTCCAGGCGGGCGGTTTGGCCTTTGCGCAGATTGAGATTCATCGCCTTGTCTCCATAGCGTACCCGGCAGGGCTGGCCGGCGAGGCTGCGAATGGTTGCGGCGGTGAGGCGGCCGGCCTGCCAGGCCAGGTCCACCTCGAATGCGCCGCGGGCGCGCAGGCCCTTGATCGAACCATCCGGCCAGACGGCGGGCAGGGCGGGCAACAGGTTGATTTCGCCTTCCTGGCTCTGCAACAGCATCTCGGCGATGCCCGCCGTCACGCCGAAATTGCCGTCCAACTGCACGGGCGGGTGCAGGCCAAAGAGATTGGGCGAAGTGTTGCGGGCGGAGAATAATTGCTGGATCATGCGATGCGCGTCTTCACCATCATGCAGCCGCGCGTAGAGGGCGGCGCGCCAGGCAAAAGACCATTCGCGCACGTCGCTGCCGGGATCGGCGCCGCGCGCGTCGAGGGAAACCTTCGCCGCCGCCGCGAGCGCGGGAGTCCGGGCCAGCGTGATCTGGTTTCCGGGATAAACGGCGAAAAGATGGGAGGTGTGGCGGTGGTGGTCGTTGGGGGTGTCGAGCACCGGGTCCTTTTTTTCCGCGCTCCATTCGAGCAACTGCCCCCAACTGCCGACGCCGGGGGCGGCCAGCTTGTCGCGCAGCGCGGCGATTTTGGCGCGGTAATCGCTGTCAATACCAAGGATCCGGCCGGCCTGGACGTAGTTGTCAAACAAATCCCAGACAATTTCCTGGTTGTAACTGACGCCGTCCTCCTCCGGGCCGTGTTCGGGCGACCAGCCGTTGGGGACGACCAGTTTTCCATCGGGCCGTTGCAGCAAGTGATCCTCCCAGAACTGGCAGACTTCTTTCATGATGGGATAAGCGGTGCGGCGCAGAAATTTTTGGTCCTGGCTGAAAGCGTAGTGCTCCCAGAGATGTTGGCAGTACCAGGCATTGGCTGTTTTGTCCCATTTCCAGCCCATGCCGCCCATGATGTTGTGCGAGGTGCGGAGGGCGAAGCCGCGGGAGGTCATGGCGCCGCCGGGCGTCTTCAAGCCGGGCGAGAGCGCGCTGGTTTTGCGCCACGAGGGCAACTGGCTTTGCATCAAGGCGAAAAACGGCGTGGCGCACTCGGCGAGGTTGGCGGTTTCCGCCGGCCAATAATTCATCTCGACATTGATGTTGGCGTGGTAATCGGAGTGCCAGGGCGGGCTGTTGTTGTCGTTCCACAGCCCCTGCAAATTGGCCGGCAGACCGCCGGGGCGGGAGCAGGAGATCAGGAGATAGCGCCCGTATTGGAAGAGAAGCTGCTCCAGGCCGGGGTCAACCGTCCGCGCCGCGTCCAGTTTGCGCCGGTCGGTTGGCTGGGACAGTTGCGCGGGAGAGGAATGACCGAAATCCGCCGCGACGCGGTTGAAGAGGCTTTGATAGTCCTTCTCCTGCGCGGCCTGGAGCGCGGCCTGGCTTTGGCGCGACGCCGCGTCCAGGGCGGCCGTCAGCCGTCCGTGCGGGTCCTCGCCCCGGTAGTTTTTGGCGTAGTCCCCGGCATAATCGGTGCCGGCGGCCACAAGCAAGGTGAGGCTGTTGCAGCCGTGGAATTCGAGCGTGGTTCCGTTGGCCCGGAGCGAACCGCCGTCATGCAGCACTTTGGCCTGCCATTCGTATTTGAGGCCGTTGTTGAGCCGGCCCGAAACGACCAGCCGGTCGCCCGTCACGACCGCCACGCCGCGATGCGAGTCATCCAGTTCGATGGAGCCGGTGAAACTTTTCGGATGATCGGCGCTGAACCGGGCTACGAGTACGCCGGCGGGATGGCTGCAAAAAAACTCGCGGTAGCATTGAACACCGCCAACTTGATAGCTGACGCGCGCCTGCGCCGTGGCCAGGTTCAACTCGCGACGATAAGCGCCGGCGTTGGTGTGGTCCGGCAGGTTGACATACACATTGCCGAAGACCTGATACGCGCCCATCGTATTGTCGTCGCCGGACGGGTTTTCGCCTCCCGTCCAGAGGCTGTCCTCGTTGATGGAAATTCGCTCGCGGAGCGGCGCGCCGAAGACCAGGCCGCCCATTGATCCATTGCCGATGGGGAGTGCTTCGTCCATTGGCTTGTTGTTATTGGCCGGATGATCATACCAGAGCGTTAAATCGGCGGATGACGTCAGCAACTCGCCCGGGCCAGGTTGATTGACAGCACAACTCACACCCAGATGTTTGCATCCGGCGGATAACATCAGCAACGCGGCGGCGGCGGCGGCGGACAATGAGAAGAATTTGCTCATCACGAGAATAAAAATAACACGATCAGGCTTGATTTGGCACGATTGGCCCGGGTTGGCGAGATATTGTTTATGGGATTGAAGAATAAGATTGGAGAATAAGTATTGCAAAAGGTGGAATCAAATTTTATCATCCGATCTAATTCATGTTTTGGAACCAAGAAATGGAAACGCTCGAACGCCCGGCGCTCGAGGCCCTGCAACTCCAACGGATTCAGGAAACCCTTCGCCGCCTGGAACGGGTTCCCTTCTATCGCGAGAGACTTCGCGACACCGGCGTCAACGCCGGGGACATCAAGTCCGCGACCGACCTGCGCCGCCTGCCCTTCACCACCGCGGCGGATTTGAGGGAGAATTACCCCGACGGATTGCTGGCCGTTGCGCGGGACGAGACGCTGCGGCTGCATACCTCCAGCGGCACGACCGGCAAGCCCAAGGCGCTGTTTTTCTCCCGGCGCGATCTGGACAACGCGGCGGAACTGGTGGCCCGCGCCTTTTGCATGACGGGCGTGACCCGGAGCGACGTGTTCCAAAACATGATGAGCTACGGCTTGTTCACCGGCGGGCTGATGATGCACTACGGCGCGGAAAAAATCGGCTGCCTGGTCATCCCCTCCGGCCCGGGCACCTCCGAGCGGCAGTTGATGCTCATGCAGGACTTTGGCACCACCGTGGTCCACATCACCCCCAGCTACTGCTTTTACTTCGCCGATTTTCTGGACAAGAAGGGGATCAACCCGCGCAAGGACCTCTCCTTGCGCAAGGCCTTCGTCGGCGCGGAGCCGTACACGGAGGAAACCTGCCGCAAAATCGAAGCGGCCCTGGGCGTGGATGTCTATAATTCCTACGGCCTGACCGAAATGAACGGCCCCGGCGTCGCCTTCGATTGCGAGCACAAATCCGGCATGCACCTCTGGGAGGACAACTTCGTCCTGGAAATCATCAACCCCGCCACGGGCGAACCAATGAAGGAAGGCGAGACCGGAGAATTGGTCCTGACCAGCATCAACCGCGAAGCGATGCCGCTGCTGCGCTACCGGACGCGCGACCTGACTTCCCTGATCCCCGGAAGCTGCCGTTGCGGCCGCACCCACCGCCGCATCCACCGCATCACCGGGCGCTCGGACGACATGCTCATTGTGCGCGGCGTGAATGTTTTCCCGCAGCAAATCGAGCGCGTCCTCATGGCCATGCCCCAGATCGGGCGCAATTACGTCATCCAATTGGAAGGCCTGGACGACATGACGGTGAAGGTGGAATTGTCCCCGTCGGCCTTCGACGGCGAAGTGGGGCACCTGGCCCAATTGCAAAACCAGATTGCCGAAAAACTGCGCGCCGAGATTTGGGTCCGCCCCAAGGTGGACCTGGTGGCCGCCGGCTCGCTGCCCGTGGGCGAGGGCAAGGCCAAGCGTGTTATTGACAACCGGTCCATTTGAACCGAAACCAACCAGCCAAGCCATGAACACCGTCAAATTGGTCGCCGTCTTCGCGGAGAACCGGCCGGGCCAGGCCGCCCGCATCACTGAGATTCTTTTCCGCGCCAACATCAACATCCGCTGCATCACCGTGGCCAGCAGCGGGGCGTTTGGCGTCATGAAATTGCTCGTCAACGACCCGGACCTGGCCTGCCGCTCCTTGCAAAAGGAGGGCTTCGCCGCCACGCTGATGGATGTCCTGGCCGTGGAAATGCCGGACAAGCCGGGTGCGCTGCACACCGTCGCCGAGTGCCTGGCGGCCCATCAAATCAATCTCTGCAACACCACCGGTTTTGTGGCCAATGGGCGCGCCATTCTCGTCATCGAAGTGGAGAATCCCGCCCAGGCCGGCGAGGTTCTGAGCAAACAGGGCCTTCGCGTCCTGTCACAAAAAGAGGCCCTGGCCGTTTAGTCAAACCTAACTTCGGAGGCACACATGAACGAAAATACTTCATCGTCCAACAAAGGCTGGGTCGTGGTCATCGCCGGCCTGGCCATCAACCTGATTCTGGGTGTGCTCTACGCCTGGAGCGTCATTGCCAAGGCGCTCGGGGGACCCGATTGGAAATGGACCAAGACAGAAGCCACGCTGCCGTTCATGGTGGCCACGGCTTGTTTTGCCATCACGATGGTATTCGCGGGGCGTTGCCAGGACAAATTCGGCCCGCGTTTGGTGGCGACAGCCGGCGGCATCATGCTCGGTCTCGCCCTGGTCGCTTCCGGGCTGGTTCATACGCCCGTCGCCATGGCGTTGACTTTCGGCGTGGGCGCCGGGCTGGGGATTGGCCTCGGCTATTCCGCGACGACCCCGCCCGCCATCAAATGGTTTCCCCCCGCGCGCAAGGGCGTCATCACCGGGATCGTGGTCAGCGGCGTGGGCCTGGCGACGGTTTATATCTCTCCGCTCAGCCAATACCTCCTCAGCGTCACAACAGTTTCGATGACTTTCGTCTGGCTCGGTGTTGGCACGCTGATCCTGGTGCCGCTGCTGGCGCAACTGTTGCGCAACCCGCCCGAACAGCCGGTCGCGACGGTTTCCGCTTCCCAAGCTGCGGCGGCGCCCCGGCGCGAGTCGGGCTGGCAGGAGATGCTGCGCACCGGAGCGTTCTACCAGCTTTGGCTGCTGATGGTGCTCTCCGCTTCGGCGGGGATGATGATCATTACGCAGGTAAGCTTTATTGCCAGTGAACAGGCGAATTGGAAGTGGGGATATGTGCCGCTGGCCATATTGGCCATCTTCAACACCGTCGGCCGCCTTCTCGCCGGCGTGCTCTCGGACAAAATTGGCCGGACCCGCACCATGATCATCGCATTTTTGCTGCAGGCGGGGAACATGCTGGCCTTCAGCCATTACAACACGCCGGAGTTGGTGGTTTTCGGTTCCGCCTTCACCGGGCTTTGCTATGGAACCATCTTCACCCTGATGCCGGCCACCACGGCGGATTTCTACGGTCTGCGCAATCTCGGTGTCAACTATGGACTGGTCTTCACCGCCTTCGGCATCGCGGGGGTGGTCGGTCCGTTGCTGGGCGCGGCCATTAACGATCACTTCAAGTCCTATTCCTACGCCTATCAAATCTCGGCGGGCATGCTGGTGGCGGGGGCCGTGCTGGCGATGTTCACCAAACCGCCGGGGGCGCGCGCTGTCCCGTCCGCGTCGCCATCCGAAGTTCCGACCGCCGCCACGCCTTCCGCCATTAAACCCAGCCCGGCTCACTAACCAGGATAATTTGCCTTGAATTGTCGGGGCCGAAAACCTATCTTGTTCTCCGGCTGGTGGCTATAGCTCAATGGTAGAGTCCAAGCTTGTGGAGCTTGTTGTTGCGGGTTCGAGTCCCGTTGGCCACCCCATTTCCTCCCCAAGCCGGATGGGAGCGGAGAGGGAAGAGCGGGAGGCGGCCGATTCCGATCACCACAGCCAGCGTGTCAATAAAGGCGCCAGCGCCAGGCTGGGGAGATAATCGGCCACCGCCACTTTTTTGATCTGCAAGAGAACCAGCGCCACGCTAAAGGTCAGCAGGCCGTCTGTCGCAATAATGGAGTCAAATAAAGGCTGCGTCTGATGTTGCAAAGGCCCTTGCAGCAGGGCCGCGCCGCGGATGATCGCCCCCTGCCAGGCCAGCACCGGGATGGCCGACAGGATCGCCCCCCAGCCGAAGCTGCGGACAAAAGACATCGTGGCCAGCCCATCCATCACCGTCTTGACGCACAGAATCTTGTAAAAACCGTCCAGCCCTTCCGCCACCGATCCCAGGATGGCCAGGGGCGCGGCGCAAAACAAAGCGGTGGCGACCCGGAAACCGTTGTTGAACTCCGGTTTGCCGGAGGCGCTGTTCATGGTCCGTGTGGCAAACCGGCCGATCGCGTTGGAAAGCTTCTGCAACCGCATCCCCTTGCCGGCCAGCTTTCCCAGGGCCATGGCCAGGAGCACGATGGCCAGTTGCTTGAGCCGGTGCCACACGCTTCCATTCAAGCCGGACAAGGTCAGGCTGAGTCCATACCACACCGTGAAGGCGCCCAGAAGAATTCTGGCCCTGGATTGGTTGGCGGCGGAAAGGGGTTTCTTGACAACCAGGGCCAATACCCCGGCGAGGACGATGCCTGCCGAATTGATAAACGCGCCAACCATGGCGGGCATGATGAAGTCCGGCCTGGCAAACGCAAAGCGCAAAGTGCCGGCAGGCAAGGTTGGAAAAAATTCGTTGCGGCTTCACGGCTTTGCGGCTTTGCGTTTGCAATGTCGGACCACTCATCTGCTGTGGAAGCGCGGAGGCAACTGAAAGCCTTCTTCTTGGGCCAGGGTTTGCCATCCGCCTGGAAAAAGGGTCAAAAACGGAAATGATACGCCAGGAATGCCGCCGTATCGGACGGAATTGGTCAAAACAGTGCCGTTTTTTGTCATCTCCCAAACCAGATCCGGTTCGCCATCGGTGACAATCTGCCGGATGGTCAAGGTTTGAGTCTCGTCAGTCCAAAGTTCGGACTTCAGCTCAGACCAGGCGCCGGGATGGCCGGGAAGCAGGAGGGCGGCGCGTTCCGGGCCGATGGCGTCAACAAGCTCCGCGGCAAAGTTGTTGCTCACGTTCTGTAGAAGGACAGGGTCCGGGGGTTGGGCGGTGTACTGCGCAACAATGTCTCCGCTTGGGGCGGTTCGCGCGACCGTCAGCAACGCCGCCGGCCGGGCTTGCTCCAACGCCGACCGGATGGCGGATTGCTCGCCTGGCGAAAGGGCCAGGATGTCACAAGACAAATCCGAGGGACGGACGCCGGAAAGCAGCCGTTTATATTGCAGTTGTTGGAGCACGCGCTTGCTGACGAGGACGTAATCGGGGGAACTGTCCCAGCCAATGTCCAATTGCTGGCGCAGTTCCGCCCAGGCGGCGGCGTCCCCTTTGGCAAAATCCGTCTCCAACAACTGGAGGAGCGCCGGGCTGATTTCCGGATGCCGCCCCGCGGCCCGCAGGCGCTTTCTTTTGTTTGACACTTCATCGCGCAAGGCCGCCGCGCTCTCCCGCGTTTTCGCCATCTCGTTCGCAGCCGACTCCCGTTCCTGCTCCCTGGCGTCGCCCGCCGTTTGGATTGGCTCCTCGGCGCGCCGCAACTGGCCAAATCCAATGGCCCCCGCGCATAAGGCAACAAATATCAGCAGCAGTTTGTTCATTGGGCGCTCCAAAGTATTGTGTCGGTTTGGTGATGCCGAATTGCGGCCGCAAGCAGCTACCCTTCGCGGTCGCGCCGGCCAAAGTATTGTGCCGGGGCGGTGACGCCGAATTGCCCCAGCCACGGGGTGAAGAATTTGGTGGCGATGTCCTGTGGAAAACCGCCCACGCAGTCTCCTTCTTCAGACGACCACCCGCTGCCCGATTGATGATGCCAGCCAGCCCCGTAGCGCGGGGCGGCGTTGCCCGACGCCGGCTCAATCCAGGCGTCAAAGGTCTGGGCTTCCGCCGCGATGTTCCACAAATTGCCGGGCCAGAAGATCTGGATGCCTCCTTGATCCCAGCCGGCAAAGAGAAGCTGCTCGCGGTCAGCGCCCAGAAGGCCCGTCAGTTGCCCCTGAATTTCATCGGCCAAAGTTGTCATCGGTTGGCCCAGCGGCGGCACGATGACAGTTTTTGTCAGCCGCCCCGGTTGCGCGCTGGGAAGGTTGGTTTCATAGGCGTTGGCCGCCATCAATTCTTGCACGCCGCGCCAATAATTGGCCAAAGCTTGTTCGACCGGCGCTTTCTCCTGCGCGGTAATCCCACACATCTCCAGAGCCGGATCAGTCAGGGTCCCCCGCGCGGTAATCGTCCCCGGCCAGGCGTCCAACAGGTTGAGGGATTTGACCGCTTTCTTTGGGACGCGGACGTAAGGCAAATCATCGGGCCAGCGATAATGGGCGTCGGTCAACAAGCCGTGGGTCCGGGTCTTCAATGCCTCCAGCTTGCGCGCCGCGGCCTCGTAGCGGTCCTGGTTGTTGACCACGTCAGCCAACTCCGCATCCAGCCGGGCGGATTGGGCGCGCAGCCGGTCCAGCTCGGCCGAGGACTGCGCTTGTTGGACACCCAGTTCTTCCAGCTTCGCCTGGGCGACGGCAACGCGCTCCGAAGATGTCCGGTTGACATTCCATTGCCAGGCGATTGGCGCGATGGCAAAGGCGGCGCATAAGAGGGCGGTTTGTGTTTTGGTGAGACCCATAAATTTGGCAAGGCAAAGTTTGAAACCGGTCAGGCCGCCGCCGCCGGCAGCCAGGGCCGAGCGGGCGGCCACGGTGGCGAGTCCGGCCGGAGCCGACTTGGCGGTCGCGCCCAGGACGGCGATGGTCGTGGCCACCGCCGGGACGGAGTAACCGCGCCGGCGGAAGTACCGCGTGAGACGGGCCAGCGCCATTTCGATGCGCATCCGGACGGCGTCTTCGCGGGCGCCGAGCAAGGCGCCGATTTCGCGATGGCTGCGGCCCTCGAAGAAGCGGAGCATCAAGGCCTGGCGATCACTCTCGCGCAATCCCAGCAAGCCCTCATCCAGCTCGCCCGCCAGGGATTTGAGGAGGGAATCTTGGTCCTTCATAACGGTGCCGAGTTCAATGGCGGTTTGTTCGCGCCGCCGGCGGCGCAACTCGCCGCGCCACCAGAAGCGGACTTCCAGCAAGGCGCTCTTGTGCAGCCAGGCGGCCAGGCTGGTTTCGCCTCGCAGCCAGGCGGCTTTGCGGGCCAGCGTGACAAAGACGTTCTGGGTGATTTCCTGCGCGGTGCCCGCGTTGCCCAGGCCGCGAAAGGCGGTCGAGAACACCAGGTCGGAGTGCCGCTCGACCAGCGACCGAAATGCGCCCTCCGACCCACGCTCCATATATTCGCGGAGCAACTCCCGGTCTGTTTTCACCTCAGTCATCCATGAATGATACTGCCGCAAAGAAGGCAAAACGAAATTCTTTCGAGAGAGAAAGGGGGCGGCCGGCGAGGGCGCCGGCCGCGACATGCGTGGGCGCATGTTCTCCCCGGACAAGGAGGAGCGTTCGGCGAGACGCCGAACGCGGCGACCGGGGACGGTCGCGCTCCCTTGCGGATGGAGGGGAGCAGTCGGCGAGGGCGCCGGCCGCGACATGCGAGGGCGCATGTGCTCCCTGGGGAAGGAGGAGCGTTCGGCGGGACGCCGAACGCGGCGACCGAGACGGTCGCGCTCCCAAAAAGCCTATGGATCGTGGCGCAATCAGAGCTGAACCGGCCGCAAGAGAACGCAAAATGGCGGGAGTCCTTGTCTATATGTTGTGTACTTTGCCGCAAATTTTTTTTATTTTTTTTTTTACCTTCATTAGCCTTCATTAGCCTTCATTGACCTTTATTAGGCTTCATTGAAGAGGCTCCGGAAGCGGGGTTTTGTGGCGGTTTTCTGACGGGAAACACCACAATTGGAAGACGTGGGGGTGAATTGAGAATTCTGAATGGTGAATGGTGAAAAAAAACAGGGCAAGGCGGGAGGGCGGAGCGCCGCGACGCCCCGATATTTGGGCCTCGCAGGCGCTCGTCCCTCCCGGCGGGCGGCGGCGGCGCTGTGTGTTCCTATGCACACTTTAGATATTATATGATTTAAGGCGGGAATGTCAACAGGGAAAAGGCTAAAGGCTAAAGGCTGAAGGCTAATGACCAAGCAACGCGCGCTGGGCGTCGGCGAGTTCTTCGTCGCGGCGGTGGTAGCCGCAGGTGGTGATGAGTTGCCTGGCGGCGGCGAGATCGGCGGCGGGCGACTCCCACGGATACTTTAGCATTTGGCCTTTAGCCTTTAGCCTTCCAAACAGGCGGGCGCGGTGGAGGTGGATGTCGGCCATGTGAAGTTTCATGGGGCCGCGCTTGGCGATTTCCCAGGCTTCGTCCAAATCTTCCTGCGCGCTGTCGGGGCCAGTGCGCGCGCCGGTGAGAAACCGCAGCCAGGCGCGGGTGAGGAGGGCGCGAGGAAGGTGGTGAACCGTGGCGGCGCGGCGGAGGCCGGAGGCGGCCTGTTCAATTTCGGATTGCGGATTGCGGATTGCGGATTTGTTCAAAATGGCCGCGTAGAGCGCAGCGCGGCCCAGCGTGAGGTGGTCGAGAGCGATGTTGAGAAGCCAGTTGTTGCGCTCGGCAATCTTGATCGTTTGCGCCGCGCGATGGGAGACGGAGTGGCAGGACTCGGACAATTCTGAATTTTGAATTTTGAATTTAGAATTTAGCAAGAGTTGCCAGGCGGCGCGCTCGGGGGCGGCGAGGAGCAGGTCGCAATACCGGATGCCTTGCAGTGAGTAGAGCAGCGGGTAGTCGGGCTGGTCCTTGGTCTGCATTTGCTCGGCCTCGCGGAAGCGCGTCTCGGCCTCGGCCCGGCGACCGACTTGGTGCAGGGCGTCGGCGTGGGTCGTACGCTTCCCCATCCGCTGAAACCAGTCGCCGCTGCGGTCGGCGTAGGTCACGGACTGCTCGGCGTCTCCTACCGACGCGGCCACCTCGCCCAGCGTCAGTTCCAGCTCGCTCAGGTTGCTGTAACTGATAGCGGCGCCCTCTAACCGCTCCGCCTTGACGTCCATTTCACCGGAGACCCGCATCGGTTCGCGAGCCTCTGTCAGCCGGCCCAAGGCGCGCAGGCGGACGGCGGCTTGGTTCAGCAACCACGCTTGGGCGGCGTCGGTGAGCGCAGGGGAGACACAACTCCACGGTTGCTCGAAGAAGCAGGCGACAGCGCCCAAGTCAGAACCGAACGCGCCGAGTTTGATGGTGCTGTAGAACCCATCGCTTTCTGTCCCACGCAGAATGCGGTCGCGGTAGACCTTCTCACATGCCTCCTGCTGCAACCCGGCCTGGCAGCCGTGGGCCACGGCTTGGTAGAGCGGCTGGAGGTCTTCGAGCGTGGGATTAGGCTTCTTGTCGGAGGTCGTTTTGCAGAGGTGTTCGTAGAGCAGCTTGTGACCGGCGCGCCACGTTTCCGAGGTTTGGGGAGAGCGCGCGTCCCGCGTGTTCAAGCCGGCGTCGCGCCGGCTTGCCTCGTCCAACTGACTTCCGGGCAAAGAAGAAGTTTGTGTTGTGGAAGCCGTCGGCGGGACGCCGACGGCAGCGGGCTCCTCCTTCGCCATCCGCCTTCGCTGAAGCTTCGGTGGACAGGAGGCTTCGGAGGACAGGGGGACGCCCGCGCTCCCCTTCAATTGTTTGGCGAAATACTCACGGATGAGAGGATGGGCATCGAGCGAGATGAGCGCGCCGCTGGCCGGGTCGCGGTTGACCGTGAGCAGTTTCGCGGCTTCGAGGCCGGTGAGGCAGTATTCCCAATCGTCGTCGGCCAGCCCGGCGAGGGGTTCGGTGAGGCCGGGGATGGCGGGGGCGCTTCGCAGGGCGGCGAGGCAGCCGACGTCGGCGGGGCGATCAAACAGGCCCATGAGCCGCAGCACGGCCAAGGCACGCCGATGTTCTGAACAGGAGGGAACAGAGGAAACGGAGGATTTCTTCCCCGTTTTCTCCGTTGCCTCCTGTTCAATCCAATGAACATAGGCATCCAGGACGCGAAAGGCATGGCCACCGCTGATCTTTTCGTCGGCCTTGTCGAACTTCACGCGGTCGCGCTGGCGGATGTCGCCGTGGAAGGCGCGTTTCAGGAATCCGCCGAGCAGGGTCAGCGTGAGGGCGTGGCCTTTCACGTCTTCGACCAGCTTTTCGAACTCGTTCACTTTTTCGCTCTTCTCATCGCCATCCTTGAGGGGAAGGTTGCGGAGTTCGCTGCCTTTCACGCCGAGGCGCTTGAGCAAATCCACTCCGGCTTGGCGCGAGAGCCGCTCCAGTTGCACCTCCTTGACCATTGTTCCGGTGAAGGCGCTCAAGTCGGGCAGCCCGATGCGGGTGGTGACGATGCACAGGCCTTGATTCGCCGCGGCCAAATCTTTCAGGAGTTTGGCAACGCCCTGGTCTTTGAGTTCGCCTGGTTTGAAGGCTGTCGCGGTGGCGGCGTGTTGCAGCGGTTCGAGGCCGTCAAGGATGAGGAGGCTGCGCCGCCGGCCGACGAGGTGGGCGAGGCGCTGGCCTTTCTCGAACGCGCCGGCGGAGCTGGCGGCGAACTGCTTGTCCGCCTCGTCGCCGAAAAAAGTGAGGGCTGCTTTGAGGAACAGGTCGGAGTCGGCGGCCAGTTGGTCGCGCGTGCCCTGGCTGTAGAAGGACCAGGCAAAGGCGGCGTCGCAGCCGGGCCAGTCTTTGGCGAGCATTTCTTCCACGGCCCACTTGGCCACGAGCGAAGTTTTTCCCTCGCCGCCAAGTGCTACGAAGGTGAGGATGTGGGGACGGCCTTCCTCCTGACTTTGGACCTTCGCCCAAAGATCATTGAGCAATTTCAACTCATTCTCCCGGCCGATAAGTTCGGCGGGGGCGTATTTAAGGATGCGCGAGATGTCCAATTCGGGGAAATTGGCTGCGACAGATCGCGGCTCAAGCGGATGGGCAGAGGCGGCCAGCGCTTTGCCAAGATTGATCAGACCGCCCAGCGGCGGCTTGGGCACGCGCGGCTGCCCGGTCAGTTCCCGATAGAGATCGTGATAGCCGTCATCCGTAAAATCGAACGTTGCGACCCGATAGCGCGTGTGATTGCGAATCGGGACTGGGATGAGTTTGGGATTACCATCCGCGAACAAGACCGGTATGAAGCGTGTATTCCCTTTGCCGTCGTACAGGTAGTCGTAAATGATCGAGCCTTCCCAAAACACCCCACGCCCCTCATCGGCGGGCACCTTGTCCTGGATCCTCTTGAGGTAGGTGTCGGTGCAAATCATCACGACGAACGCGGCGTTCTCGGGCCGCAACTGCTCCTCGCACCAGTAAGGCCAGCCCTTGGGAGGGCGGACATGATAGCGGTCGAGTTCAGCGTCTATGCCGTGGCTGCGCAGCGCATTCGAGAACTGAAGCACGCGGTTACTGTGCTCCGGTGAATCGTGGCTGTAGCTAATGAAGATGCGCGGATTGCTCATGGATGGTGAGTTGTGGAAAGGATGTTCTGAACAGGAGAGCCCAGCGTGGCCAGCCGCAACCAAATTCCCCCTTTCCCGAGGTGCGCGCAGAGGCGCAGAGAGCGCGGAGAGAAAATCCTCGCGAAGCTGTGCGATTCTGTCCGATTGCGCGGCATAAGGGCTTGTGGTTATGGGCCTTCTGCCCCTGTTCGCGGCTCTTCGCTGTTTTCAGTGCAATGCAGGCCGCAATTGGGTTTGTTTTCCTCTGCGATCTCCGCGACTCTGCGCGAGCCAGGAAGCCAAACGGGCAAAGACTCTCGCGCAGAGGCCGCGGAGAGCGCAGAGCATGCGAAAGGGGCCTGCGGGACGGGGGAACCGGCGGACATGGCGATTCCACCGAAAACAGCGAGGAACCCTTTTCGCGGCTATTCATTTGATTCAATGTGTAGTCCAATGTCACGGACTTGTCCGCGAGCACGTTGTGTCCGGCCGCCGCCGCGATTCAGGTCATGGCGAGCCGCGCCTGGGTATGGAATGAATACCATTCGAGCCACGGGAGAAGACTAATCCCACGGAGGCAGAGGAGTCAACTGAAAAACGGCGGGCAGTGGACTGCCCGCCCTACCTTTCCCCCTCCGTCACTGACGCATTGCCGGGCAGAAGCGCGTAAATTTGGGTGGAACTGTGGTGCGGGGCGCGAGGTGGCGGACGGTTTGGCGGGTTTTGATGCAACTCTGGCAGAGTAGTTGGATTAAGGAGGCGTAGCCGCCGGCGCGTCAACGCCGGGCTGAGCGAGGGCAATCTTGGCAGGATTGAAGGCAAGGGAGCGGCCGGCGAGGGCGCCGACCGCGACATGCGGGGGCGCATGTGCTCCCCGGAACGAGGAGGAGCGTTCGGCGGGACGCCGAACGCGGCGACCGGGGACGGTCGCGCTCCCCAAAAAGTCTAGGACTGGAGGCGGAGCCAGACTGTTTTGGAGGTCGGGGGTTCCTGGCGATGGGCGGGGAAATCGGGCGGGGGCGGGGCGTAATGCCAGCGGGCGATTTGACGGCCGGCGTGGAGGATGGCTTGCCGCACGATGTCAACGAAATGCTCGGCTTCAAGGGTGACGGCGTTGGTGGAGGCCATGAGGATGCCGTTGGGCGCGAGCAAGGGCAGGGCCGATGCGACCAAATTGCCGTAATCCTTTTCGGCCTGGAAGACGCCGTGTTCCTTGGAGCGGGAGAAGGTGGGCGGGTCGAGGATGATGACGTCGAATTGACGCCCTTTTTTGGCCAGACGCCGGAACCAGTTGAAGGCGTCGCCGAAAATGAAATCGTGGGCGGCGGGATCAAGTGCATTGAGGGCAAAATTGCGCTTGCCCCATTGGAGGTGCTTTTGGGAAAGGTCGAGGCTGGTGACATGGCCGCCGCCGGCCGCCGCGCAGACGGAGAAACCACAGGTGTAGGCGAAGGCGTTGAGAATCCGGGCCGGGCGGGCGATGGCAAAATCCGGCGCGACATAACCCGTGAGCAACCGGCGGCGGTTTTCGCGCTGATCGAGGAACAGGCCGGCGGAATAGCCCTCGCCCAGGCGCAGGGCGAAGCGCAGGCCGTTTTCGCGCGCCAGAATCTCCTCCGGCGCTTTTTCCCCCGCCAGCCATTGCGGCGGGGTTTCCGGCCCCTTGCCGCCGGCGGCCTGGCGCTGAAGCAGTTTGTGGTAAATGCCGCGGGCGGAGAAGCGGCGGCCCAGTTCCTCGATGAGGGCGCGCTGTTCGTTTGACAACAATCCGGCCGATTGGGCGAGAAGATAGTCGCCCAGGCGGTCGGCGTGCAGGCCGGGCCAGCCGTCGGCCGCGCCGTGAACCAGGCGGAAGGCGTCGGTGGCGGCGGGATCAATGACGGCGGCGCGCAGGGCGGCGCGCGGACCGGCGGCAAAATCCGGCGGCGAGTCAAACAAAACATCTTCCCCGCCGGCGGGATGACGAAAACCGAGTTGCGCGGCGTGGAGATAAACCCGAGCCGCCGGGGTCCCGCCGTAAAGCGCGTCTCCCAGAATGGGGAAGCCGTGCGCGGCGGCCTGGACGCGGATTTGGTGGGTGCGTCCGGTGGCGGGTTCGGCCTGCCAGGCGAAGCATTGCTCCAGGCCGCGCGGCATCGGGGGCGGCGGTTGGAGCATGGTGAAGGCGGTTTCGGCGGCGTCGGCGTCGGCCCCGGAGGGGCGGCTGACGTATTTTTCTCCGGCGCGCGCCAGCCAGGAGCGGGCGGCCAGCCGGGCAAAAGCGGTTTTGCGGTCGGTGAGGAAAATGTATTTTTTCCGCACGGCGCGCTGCTCAAATTGTTGGGTGAGGGAGCGGTTGGCGGCGGTGGTTTTGCCGAAGACAATCAGGCCGGAAGTTTCCTTGTCGAGGCGGTGAATAATGGCCAGGGCGGCGCGGGTTGGGCTGCTGTTTTTCAGCCACTCGTACAAACCGTGGCCGGCGAAGGCGGAAGGAGCGTGGGTGTTGAGTCCGGGCGGCTTGTTGGCCACTAGGAGATGTTCGTCTTCAAAAATGATCACGGCCCCGCATCATTGGCAGGGCGGAGGAGGGGCGCAAGGCTGGAAATTGTGACGGCTCAGGCAAGTTACGCTTCGGGGATTAAGATTATGATTAAGGATCCGTGCAAGAACAACCTCCGAGTTTGCTTTCGGAGCAAGGCTGGTCCGGATTTAGAATTGGTCATTGAAAATTTGTCATTGGCAATTGAAAATCCCTTCCCCAATAGCCAATGACAAATACTCAATTTTCAATTCACAATTGCCTTCAAAGTTGCGCTTGCCGGGCGCCAGTTCGATCCTGTTTGAATTGCGCCTGATTATCGGAACTTGTTTTTGCACGGCCCCTCAGGACAGCTTGACGGGCTGGCCGGTCCTGGCGGCCTGGTAGATGGCCATCATGATCTTGACGTCGCGCAGGCCTTCTTCGCCCGGAACGATGGTTGGTTTGTTGTTGAGGATGCATTGGGAGAAATCATCCATCTCGGCGGCGAATTGATCCACTTCGGGAAAAACCAGGGGCTGGCCGTCGCTGCGCCGCCCTCGCACGCCGTTGTAGTTGTAGGCCGGAGCCAGCCCAAAGGAGCCATTCCCGGCCTGGACGGTGTAACTGTTCAGGCCTGAAAAAGCGAAGGTGGTCTGGCAGGAAGCGGTGACGCCGTCGGGGAAATTCAAATGAAAGACCATCGTTTCGTCCACTTCCTTGAATTTCACGGGGTCGGTCTTGGATTCCCTGGCGGCGACTTCGACCGGCTCCTGGCCGCTGATGTAGCGGGCGGTTTGCAGGGCGTAGATGCCGACGTCCATGAGCGCGCCGCCGCCGGAGAGGTCGTGCTGGAGACGCCATTGGTTGGGATTGCCGATGGTGAAACCAAAGGCGGCTTCAATTGATTTGACAGGACCGAAGACCTTTTCGCGCGCCAGACGGATGCACTCAATGGTGTGCGGCTCGAAGCGGTTGCGATAGCCGACGGCCAGCAGGCGCCCGGCGGCCTTGGAGGCGTCAATCATCTGCCGGCATTTTTCGACGGAGGCTTCCATCGGTTTTTCGCAGAGGACATGCTTGCCGGCCTTGGCGGCCTTGATGGCGGATTCGGCGTGCAAGGCGTTGGGGGTGACCACATAAACGACGTCAATGTCGGGGTTGTCGGCCAGGTTGACCATCGTCTGATAGTTGTAAATGTTTTTGTCGGGAATGTTGTATTTGGCCTTCCAGGCGGCGGCCTTGGAGGGCGTGCCGGTGATGATGCCGGCCAGACGGCAATACTTTGTTTTTTGCAAGGCCGGGGCGAGCTGGCCGGTGCTCAAGCCGCCCAATCCGCAGAGGGCGAAGCCGATTTTGCGGCCGGGATCAGCCGCGCCGGCCAGGGAGGGCCAGGAGGCGAAGAGGGGCGCGGAGGCGGCGGCGAGGGAGGCGAGGCGGATAAATTCACGACGGGACTGAGATTGTGTCTGCATGGGGGCAAATTAGCACAAGGGTGCGCGCAAGGACAACTGCGAGTTCACTTTTGCGAGTTTACTTTGGGAGGCAGGACGATTTGGATTGAGAATTGATCATTGAGAAAAAGCGGCCGGCGGGGGCGCCGGCCGCGACGTGCGAGAGCGCATGTGCTCCCCGGGCGAGGAGGAGCGTTCGGCGGGACGCCGAACGCGGCGACCGAGACGGTCGCGCTCCCCAAAGCCACACTTTCAAAGTTGTATCTTGGAGAAGGCGTAGCTGCTCAACATGAGCATCAGGGCGGCGGCGGCGGCGAGGACGGCGATGTCGGTGCCCAGTGCAAATTGAGTGACGCCGCCGAGAGCGTGGCGGAGGCCGTCCACGCCGTAGGAAAGGGGATCGAGCCGGGTGAGAACGGCCAGAACGGGCGGGAGGTTGGAGAGAGGAAACATGGCGCCGGAAAGAAAGAAAATGGGCATGATAAAAAAGCCAATGAGGAATTGAAAGCCCTGGAAATCGTTCATGACCGAGCCGATGGCGGATCCAATCGCAGTGAAGAGGATGCCGATAAGCACCATGAAGAGGAAGACGACGGGCAGCGCCGCCCAGTCATGACAGCGAAAACCGGCAATCAAGCAAAAAGCAAAGAAAAGCACTCCCTGGAGGAAGGCCACGGTCGTGCCGCCCAAAATCCGGCCGAGTATAATCAGGATGCGGGGGACGGGGGCGACGAGAGTTTCCTTCAGGAAGCCGAACTGGCGGTCCATGATCAGCTCAATCCCGGAGAAGACGGAGGTGAATTGGATGGTCATGGCGATCAGGCCCGGGGCAATGAATTGAATGTAGCTGCCCATGCCGGCGCGTTGAAAGACCGGGCCGAGGCCGAAGCCCATCCCGAGGAGGTACAAGAGCGGTTGGGCCAGGGCGCCGATGACGCGCGATTTGGAGCGCACGTAGCGTTTCATCTGCCGCAGCCAGAGGATGTAGATGACATTCATAGGATCATGGTTTCCGCCTCCAGGCCTTGGCCATGCGGCGCATACTGTCGGTGGAATCGGCCTCCTCCTCGCGAATGGTCGAGCCGGTCAGGGCGAGGAAGGCCTGCTCCAAGGATTGCGAATTGGTCTGCTGTTTCAATTCCTGGGGCGAGCCTTGGGCGACGAGGCGGCCCGCGTCAATAATGAAAACGCGCTGGGCGACGCGTTCGGCTTCCTCCATGTAATGGGTGGTGAGGAAGACGGTGACGCGCTCCTCTTCGTTGAGCTTTTTGACCTGGGTCCAGAGCTGGTTGCGGGTTTGGGGATCGAGGCCGAGGGTGGGTTCGTCGAGGAAAAGAATGCGCGGGGTGTGCAGGAGGCTGCGGGCGATTTCGAGGCGGCGGCGCATGCCGCCGGAGAAACGTTTGGCGGGTTCCTTGCGCCGGTCCCACAGTTCGAAGAGCCTGAGGAGCATTTCGATGCGGCCGGCGCGGATGTGGCGCGGGACCTTGTAAAGCGCGCCGTGAATCTCCAGGTTTTCCTGGGCGGTCAACTCGTCGTCCAGGCTGGGGTCCTGGAAGACGATGCCGAAACGTTTGCGCACTTCGTTGGGCTGGCTGGCCGGGTCGAGGCCGTCCAAGGCGATGACGCCGCTGGTCGGTTTCAAGAGAGTGGTGAGCATTTTGATGGTGGTGGTCTTGCCGGCGCCGTTTGGGCCGAGGAACGCCACGATCTCCGCCGGCTTGATATGGAAGGAAATGTCCCGCACGGCGGCCAGGGAACCGAACATTTTGGTCAGATTTTGAGCGCGAATCATCTGGTGGTTTTCAGCGGGGCGTTGTTGGCTGGCAGACTGGAATTTAATTTGATAATATGCCGCCCTGGCAGGTCAAGGCCGCGGCCGTCTGCCTTTGAGCGGTGGAAAGATGCCAGAAGAGAATGCGCATGGCAACATTGGATGGGGGCAAGCCCGAACGATTGGCGATATGCTCGTGGATTCTCCCAAAAGGTGATGTAGTTTGGACGGGAGATTCCGCCGGCGGGACGCCGACGGGGGCGACCGGGACGATCGCGCTCCCCGAAAAGCCGCCAAAGATTGGGGCTTGTTGCCTGAACATTCTTGCCGTGCGGCCGGATGGGGCTAAACTGACTGCGGGGCGGCCCCATAGCTCAAATGGATAGAGCACGAGTTTCCTAAACTTGTGATCCAGGTTCAATTCCTGGTGGGGTCACCAAACGCCCGCCGCTGGATTCAGTTTTTCGGCAACTTCAAGTAGCTGATGCCGGTCATGGTCAGGAGCGGAAGGACGTGCGGCATATCGTCCTTGCCGACGACGATGACGGTGGTCTTGCCAAGGGCAATCCGGTAGCGGTCGGCGACTTCGTACTTTTCCCCGTCAGCCATTCTAATCAAAGTCAGACTTTTCCGTAGGCGGCTTCGACGACGGTGCGAAGGTTGTTCTCGCCGACGTTGACGATGGCCATTTCGCGGGCGGCGTTTTCCTCCGAATCGCTGGCGTGGGCGGCGTTGACCATGATGCTCTGGCCAAATTCGCGGCGAATGGAGCCGGGGGGGGCCTTGGAGGGATCGGTCGGGCCAAGGACGTCACGGATTTTGCGGACGGCGGACACCCCTTCGTAGATGAGCGCGATGCACTTCTCCGTGCCGGGCTGCTTGAGTTGGGCGGGGTCGCACTCGGCCTGGGTGTGGCCGGACATGAAGCGGACGATGTTGTCGAACTGGTTGTCGCCGAAAATCGGGCCAAGAATTTCGCCAAGCTGTTTTTCTTCCGCCGCGGGAATTTTGAAGGAAAACTCCTTTTCCAAGGCCGTTTTGGCGCGGGAGGAGACGACGTCCTTGAGCTTGGTGCGCAAGACTTCGCGCACGGGACCGTAGAATTCGGTGGCCTGGGCGACGCTCATGCGGTGGACTTTGATGCCGACGATGTAAAGGCCGGTGCGGGAAAGGAAATCAATGACATTGCCCGGCCGGCCGGTGGCGAAACGGAAGTTGTCGGGCTTGATCAGGACGAGGGTGCGTTGGGGAACATCGCCGGGCGGATAGACCAGGGTGTCCTTGACCACGCCGCCGTCGGTGTCGGAATAGCGGGTCCAGAGCTTGAGCTTGCGCACGGCTTCGTCGGCGCTGGGCGAGGCCAAAACGGCCGGTTCGAAATAGCGCACCTGGTTGTGGTCATCGAGGATCAAATCGCCGTAGGTGTCGCGGATGGTTTCGCCGCCGCGGCGGTCGGCGCTGATGTTGCCGATGACGGAGCGGATCTTGCGCACCGCTTCATCGCCCTGGAACAGGAGCATCATGACGCGGCGGCGGCGTCCGGTCTTGGCGTCCGGGCTGAGATTGGCCAGGATGTAATCGCGGATCAATTCCTGGATGCGGCGGTCTTGCGGATCGGCGGCGGAGAGGACGGCATCGGAGTAACTTTGCACCAGTTCGGCGCAGGGCGCGAACATGCGCGCGGCCACCAACTCCAGGCCGGTGCGGGTGATCAGCCGCGCGATAATGCCGCCCGTTCGCGACTTGTGGAGTGTGTATGGGGTGATGAGAACGTAAGCCAGTTGCTGGGCCATAAGAAATCAGATCGTCGGGGTCGTGGGTTTGGCGGGGCCGGGCTTTTCCGGAGAGGGAGTGGCAACGGCGGCCTTTCCGCCAAGAATCTTAAACATGACGACGCCGCAGGTCGGGCACTTGCCCTTGATGGCTTTGCGGCCGTTCTTCATGGTTTCCTCGACAGCCTCGGCGATTTCTTTCTTGGCCTTGCATTTGACACAGTATCCTTCAGGCATAAAATTGTTCTGGGCAGACGCTTCTGGCGTCATGCTTGCAGTGCTTATAGGTTACAAAGAATGGGGCGCCAGCGTCAACACGTAATCGGCATTTCGTCCATAAGCCGTTTATATTCAACGAGATAAAACGTAAAATCGGCGGGCCGGAAATGCCGAAAATCCCCGGTTTTTCGGGGGGCGCGGCCGTCCTGGGCGCGCCCGCGGGGGGCGCGCCGGCGGACTTTCATTTGCCCTGGAACTCGCCGGCGGCCAGCATTTCGCGCAGGCGGGTCTTCAGGATTTTTCCGGTCGCATTGCGCGGCAGGCCGGGAAGAACAATGATCTGGCGCGGCAATTTGTAATCCGCCAGGCGTTCGCGCAGGAATTGCAGCAATGCCGGCGTGTCCAGCGCGGCGTTTTCGTTGGCGGCAACAAAGGCCAGCGGCTGTTCGCCCTTGCGCGCGTCGGGCGCGCCGATGACCGCCGCCTCGCGCACGCCGGGGAATTGGTAAAGCAATTCCTCGATCTCGCGCGGATAAACATTGCATCCGTTGACCAGCAGCATGTCCTTCTTGCGGTCGGTAATGAAAAAATAACCGTCCTCGTCGCGATGGCCGATGTCGCCGGTCAGCAGCCAGCCCTGGCGAAACACCTTCGCCGTTTCCTCCGGCTGGTTCCAATAACCCGGCATGACGTTGGGGCCGCGCACGCAAATCTCGCCGGTCTGATGCGGGCCGAGGACCTCCCCGGCCTCGCTTTGAGCGGAGACTTCCACGCCCGCTATGGGGAGGCCAATGGAACCGGCCTTCCACGGCCCGCGAATGGGATTGAACGAAACGACGGGGCCGGCTTCGCTCAGGCCGTAGCCTTCCAGGAGGGGAAAGGGGAAGCGGGCGGTGAACTGCTTGAGAACTTCCCCCGGCAGCGGCGCGGCGCCGCTGATGCATATCCGCAAGGGCAGGTCGTTGGGGACGGCAGTGTTGGCGAGGGTGCGGAAGAACTGCGGCACGGCGGGCAGGATATTGGCGCGGTGGCGGATGATTTCCTGCAAAATACTCTTGGCCGGATGGAGGGATTTGATCAGCACAATCGAACCGCCGACAGAGAGCGGCAGCAGAATCCCCACCGTGAGCATGAAGCTGTGGAACATCGGCAGCAACAGCGCGAAGCGATCTTCCTGGACCGCTTCCAGCGCGATGCGGCAACTTTCCAGGTTGGCCAGCAAATTGGCGTGTGTGAGCATCGCGCCCTTGTGATGCCCGGTCGTGCCGGAAGTATAGATGATCAAGGCGAGTTCCGCAGAGGGGGCGCGCCGCGTGGCCGGACCGTCTTCACCCGTCTTCGGCGTGGCCGGCCGTGAAATGAGGGAAGGAGATTCCCGGACCGGCGCGGCAAAGATTTGTTCGGCGGGAAAAGTCCTCAAGTTCGGCAGGAAAGCGCGGAGGGCGGCCAACGCGTCGGGCGCGGCGGCGTCGGTGATGAGCGTCTCAATGCCCGCGTCGGAGAGGATGTATTGGACCTCGTTGGGCTTGAGGAAATTATTAACCGGCACCGCCACCGCGCCGGCTTGCAGGATGCCGAACAGCGCCGGAACGTATTCCGGACAATTCTTCAGCCAGATTCCGACGCGATCACCGGGTTTGACGCCGAATTCCCGCCTCAACCGTTCCGCCGCCCACAACGAGCGTGACCACAATTCTCCGTAAGAAAACTTCGCGTCCCCCCACAAGAGCGCGGTTTTTTTCCCGTGCCGCCGGGCCGGGTCGGACAATACTTGGACGAGATTCATGCCTGGTCACTGCATAAATGACCGGTGACAAATCTTCAATGACCAATTTTCAAGGAAACCGAAACTCCGGGGCCTTCCCCAACAAAAAGAAAGCCGGGGAGCGAAACGCGCCGAAGCACGCCAGTCCTGCCGGAAACCCGGCACACCCGGAACCTATTTCCGGGCCATGATTTCGGCCCTTTTGGCGTCGAATTCAGCGGGGGTGATTACTCCGGCATCGCGGGCTTTTTGCAGGTCAATCAGCTCCTGGCCCAAGGTGGGCCGGCGGACTTCGGTTTTGGGTCCGCCGCCGAGTTTAACGTCCCCGACACAGCCGCCGGAAAAGAGGAGTGCGGACAGCACCACCGAGGCGGTTAGAATGAAGTTTTTCATAATGGTATCCTCGCTTGTTGTTGATGATTGTTGACTTATTGGGCTTCGGTTTTCTTTGGTTCCTCTTTGGGGGGCGGTTTGGATGCCGGCTTTTCGGCCGTGACAGCCTTGGGTTTGGCAGGCGCCGGAGCCAGGTGGAGTTCCCCGGCTTTGGGCGGGGTGGATGGACGTGGCGCAACGGCCGGCTGTTCAGACGCCGGTTTGGCCGCCGACGACGGCGCGCCGGCACGGGCGGGCGCGGGTGCCGGCTTGGCGGCTGGAACGGGTTTCTCCGGCTTGGTGGCGGCGGGAGCGGAATTCACCGCGGGCTGACCAGGCCGCGGTCGCGTCGTGGACGGGGAGACGGGCGGCCGGTTGGTCGCAGGTGGCGTTCCCGTGGGGCGAGGCGTTTCGGGCTTGGCGGCCACGGGAGCGGCGGGAGATGGGGCGGCGGCGGGCCGGACAGGCTGTGTTTCCGCGGCCGGTTTGGCAGGCGTGGAGGCAGGTCCGGCCACAGGTGGCCTGGAAGGGGGTGAAGCCGGATGTGGAGCGGGGGGCTTGCTTTGGGCAGCGGGCGGGGTGGCCGGATGTTTGACATTTGCGGCCGCCTCCTGGCTATGGCGCAAATCCCCGACCTTCACCTCTTGAACCGGGTGGCCGCCGGCCTTGGCAATGGCGGCGACGGGCGGGCCTTCGTTGACGGTGGTCTTGTTGACAACCGCCGTATGGTTAATGACGGTGGTGCGGTTGAGGATTGTTGTATTATTGACTATGAGCGTGGCAGGCCGCTGGCGCCCGGTGAACCGGCGCTCCTCGACGAAGACAAAGGCGCTCGCAGGCGCGACGTTGACTTCGCCGGCCACCCGGACGCCCCGCACAAATCGTTCGCGCGGCGGGAGCGGCGCCCAGCCGACGTAATCGCCGCCGCGACGCCACGCGACCCAGGCGGGCGCCCATTGGGTCTGAGGAATCCAAAACCAGCCCAGCTCCGGGCTGGAATCCCAACGGCCATAGTGGTAGGTGGCCCAAGCCCACGGCTCGTCGCTGACCCAGAACCAGCCCGCCTCGGTCCGTTCCCAATGGCCGTCGGCGTAAGGCCGCCAATCAGCGGCCACGCCGTTTGGCATCCAGACGCGACCATAGCCCTGCACGTCCAACCAGCGTCCGTGAGGGGCAAGCGGTTCGTAAAAGTCGCCCACCGACTGAATAACGACCACGGCAGGCGCGGCCGGGGCCTCGATGATGACCGGGGCCGGGGCCGGCTCAACCTGGACGACCGCCGGGGGCGGCTCCGGCGCCACAACGACGCTTGCGGGGCGTTCCTCCACGTAGGTGGTGCAGCCGGACAGCGCAGCCAGGAGGCCGCAGGAGAACACGGAGAGCCGGGTGGAAAGGAAGATCCGCCTGGTGTTCATTCTTAGTTCGTTGATGGCGCGACGGGCAGACTTCATAAAATTCTCCGAAAATGCTGATTTTTGACCATGACGCAAACTTATGGGATTGTCGAGGCCGTTCTTGCCTGGTTCCGGGCCAGGCCGGTTCCATCAACAATCGTATCATTCATCAGCCGCCTTTACGTGGCCGGGGGCGAAATCTTGCAGACAAACCGCGCCGGCTTGCAGGATGCCGAACAGCGCCGGAACGTATTCCGGACGGTTCTTCAACCAGATTCCGACGCGATCACCGGGTTTGACGCCGAATTCCCGCCTCAACCGCTCCGCCGTCCGCAACGAGCGCGACCCAAGCACACAATAAGATGTTTGCAAATTGGCGCGATTGGAGTCGGCGCGTGGCACTGCGAAATCTCTGGACGCCGTGGTTAAGGTGTTTGCCATTCAACGTGCCTGCATGGTGAATTTGCATCGTGGGTAATTTGAGCAGCCCCAAAACTCACCGCCTGCCCCGCTTCCCCGTCTGGCCGTTCTTAGGACCAATTCGCTTTCACAACGCGGACACAGCTTCCTCTGGTTGTCCAACGCCGAGATGATCGCAGGATTGAATTTCCAATCAGCGTCCTCCAACAGTTTGACCACCGATTCTTCCGAGAGAAGCGAGATATTGTGTTTGTCGGCCAATGCCCGGGCATCGTCGGTATAGCCCCGCAACGTGATGAATATGCCCCTGGGGATTCTTGAATCAGTCAATGTTCCCAGGAATTCTCGAATTTCCCGCACACCCACCTTCCAAGCTTTCCATTGCTTGCACTGCACCACAAAGCGGTCCGAGACGTTTTCGACAATCAGATCAATTCCGCCGTCAGGGTTGGCCCCTCCCAATCGCTTGACGGAATATCCTTTCGTTTCGTAAATGGCGGCGATCAGTTTTTCAAACTGAAACCAGTCGAGCGCCCTCACCTTCTCGGAAAGGGATGGTTCAACGACCGAATTCCATGAAGAAATTGGAGTACCAGAATTTCCCGCCTGAACTTGACGCTGTCTCTTCGTCCTGATTCGGTAGGCGATCCAGCCGAGAAACAGAAGACACGCGACGATGGTCAACGACATTACAGCAGCCCTGAATTGTGGTGAAACGACCAATCCCAACACAAAAAGTCCGCCAGCAACGGCGACGAATTCCTCAATCGGACTATTTCGTCGCCTTGGCATAGTTCGGGCAAGAAACGCATTCCATGTCTGCTTTCATAGCAATTCTCAAGCCAAGTATGGCTTCATGCTCCTTTTTGAGCCGCTTTTTCATCTGTGCTAATTGATTGGGGTTGCATGCGGAGTGATTGGCGGCGAAACTCGCTCCTCCTTTTTGTCTATGACAAGCACGATGATGAACAAACCCGGACGGGCTGCCTTCAATTACAGCATACGATTATTGTCGAGAAGGAACGCACGGCTGATTATCAAATATGTCGGCTTCAGTATTCCAGGGTGATTGAACAGGCCGGAAAAGTGGAAGGAGTTTTGCGGTTGGAATGAGGTCGTGCGCGAAAATTGAGTTTGGTGATTTTCAGACCCCGCAGGCGCTGGCCAGCCAGGTTTGCGCGTTGTTGGGGCAACGCCGGATTGCACCTGACCGCGTTCTGGAACCCACCTGCGGCACAGGCTCCTTTCTCGTCGCGGCCGCCGAATCGTTTCCCCGGGCGGAGTTGTTTGGCTGGGACATCAATGGCGATTACGTGGAACAAGCGCGCACCGCCCTTTGCCAGGCTGGCGCGGCCAGGCGGGCCACCGTTGTCCAGCGGGATTTCTTCAAACACGACTGGGAAAGGGAGATGGCTGGTTTCCAGGGCAAACTTCTCATTCTCGGCAATCTGCCGTGGGTCACGAACGCGGCTGTTTCCAGCATCAACGGCGCCAATGTGCCCGTCAAACAAAACTTCCAGGGATTTCGCGGTCTGGAGGCCCGCACCGGCAAGGCCAATTTCGATATTTCGGAATGGATGCTCATCGAGCTGATAAAATCCCTGCGGGGAAGGACGGCGACGATTGCCGTCTTGTGCAAAACGGGCATCGCCCGAAAATGTCTCCGTTTCGGCTGGCAGAACGATGGAAGGATCGCCGGGGCATCGCTTTACCGCATTGACGCCAAAAAACATTTCGATGCGGCGGTAGATGCCTGCCTGCTTTTGGCGCAAACCGGCCCGGCAGGCCTGACGGAAGCGCCGGTCTTTGGCGATTTACAGGCCCGAACACCGTCATCGGTCCTGGGACTGGCCGGGCAGGACCTCGTGTCCAATGTCCGGGATTACCAAAAGCTCAAGCACCTGGAGGGACTATGCCCGTGTCAATGGCGGTCCGGTGTCAAACATGATTGCTCCTCTGTCATGGAACTTTGGCCCGATGAGCGAAACGTGCTGCACAACAAACTTAACGAAGAAGTGGAGCTTGAACCGGACTATTTGTTTCCGCTCCTGAAGTGTTCCGACCTGGCGAATGGCAGAACTGAGCCGGAGCGTTTTGTCCTGGTGACGCAAACGCGGGTCGGAGAAGATACTTCCGGGATTTCCATCAAGGCCCCTCTCACATGGCATTATCTGGAATCGCACAGAGGCCTTTTTGAGGCGCGCAAGAGTTCCATCTATGCCAGGCGGATTCCGTTCGCGCTTTTCGGCATCGGCGATTACTCGTTTGCGCCATGGAAAGTGGCGATTTCGGGCTTCCATAAGACCCCGCGCTTTGTCGTGGTGGCGCCTTGCAATGACAAGCCGGTATTTTTTGACGATGCGTGCTATTTTCTTCCATTCCACGACTCGGAAGAAGCCGAGGTCGTGGCTGAAATTCTGAATTCCCGGCCCTGTCTGCGTTTTATTTCGTCACTTTTGTTTGAGGATTCCAAGCGCCCAATTACCGTGGATCTGCTGCAGCGGCTCAACCTTTACGCCATCGCCGAAGAAGCGGGCTTGGCTGACAGATGGGCGTCCGCTCGGGACCGGCAGAGCTTCCATCCTTGTGAAAGCGCGTCCCTCCAGGCTGAATTCCTGATGGATCGGCCGGCGTCGTGAAGGCCGTCAGCGCGGATCTTCGATGGCGCCGTGGAAGAGGATCGCGCCGGTCTGGTTGTCGCGGATGGCCAGGTAGAAGGGCCGGTCCACGATCATGGTGAAGGGAGGCTCCGGTTGACGACGGACAAGCGTGGGTCGCATCGCGATGCC